>Ga0209786_1000442_pt1 | contig 14752 bp, 12 predicted proteins | sample WorMetilvaeELBA2_FD_187405 | JGI IMG/M metagenome (GOLD analysis project Ga0209786, IMG submission 187405) | Marine gutless worms symbiont microbial communities from Max Planck institute for Marine Microbiology, Germany - Olavius ilvae ELBA.2... ...
TTTAGAGAAAACGCTGCTAAATATTGATTTGCTATTGTTCGCCATCGTTTTGAACGGCAGTAATTTAATGAGTGATAATTAGCGGCCGGGCTAACTGGAAAAACGGCCACTTTTCGTTCAGGCACTAGCTATGAAAACCGTTATTGCACTATCCGTGATCATCCTGGCTCTAATTCTGACATTGGCATTTGCCGGCGATCAACCTGAGGAGATTGCCAAACTTAAAGCAGAAAATGCGCGCTTGAAGGCATTAGCCGGTCCGCCGCCGAGTTCTTTAGATGCTCTGCTGCCACCTAAATCTGAGAAGCCCGTTTATTTGTTGAAGATGTTTGGGATGGCTACGCCACTTACGGGTATTTTCGTTGATTCAGCTGAGAACGATCTTGCGAACGTCAAGGCAAATTTTGAAAACTTCAAGAAACAGTATATCGAGGTTTCAAAACTGGTGCCGGAATGGGAAAAAGATTTTCCATTAAAACCGGTGGAAGATTTTGGCGCAGCTTTAGAGACTGGGGACCAGGAGAAAATTATGCCTGCCTTTGGAGAAGTCGCCCAAGTTTGTCATGCCTGCCATATCGTGAATCTGGTTAAGGTTCAACAAAAATACCACTGGCAAAGTTTCGATGCGATCAAAGTAAAAGATTTCCGTATGGATGAATTGATAGATTTTAAGCGCTTGATGCAAAATCTCGTCTTTCAATTTGATGGAATCGGCATAAACGTTGCGCAGGGTCAAGTAGAGAACGCCCAAAAACGGTTTCAGGATTTCAACGCCCAATTCCAAATGTTAAAGATCTCCTGCAAGGGCTGTCACGGTTCATCGGAGGAAAGAAAATATTTCGTTGACGAGAGTGTTCAGGCGCGGGTGGATGAACTGGGAGAAGCCCTCACTGAAGAGCCCATCCATCAACTAGTATTTGGGTTCCTGCAAAAAGAAATCGGAAACAAAAGTTGTTTCAAATGCCACAAGGTGCATCTGCCTGCAGCCTATGCGAAAGAAAGATGGAAAGCGTGGGAAAAAACTGAAAAGCAGTAAAACTGCACCTAAATAGGCGATCCGTTTCCCAGAGGTTTAGTTGGTTTATTCCAATATAGAAAACCTGTTCCTGTGGGCCAGGCTAGAGATGATCGGCTCTGCCATAGATCAAATCCGTTAATGGTTTCAGGTGTCAGTAAATACCTAATCCTGAATCCCGAACACTGATTGGGTTTCAACTGAAGGTCAATACCGGTGAAAGAAAGTCCATTTCATGAGCGACTCCGACGCAGCGGGTCGAATTCGGTTGCTGACACCTGACACCTGACACCTGAACACTGCTGGTAAAGGTATTTATCCGTATTGCCCATCCGGGGTGGACCAAATCCGGGCCCTCTGGACCCGGATCTTTACTATTCGATAAAATCAGGCATGCCAGGAGGAGCCCATGCAAGAGTTGACCCGGAGAAAATTCATAAAGATTTGCGGCGCTTCCATGGCAGGTCTCAGCGCCGGAGCGCCGGCACTTTCCGCTTTGAAATTCATCCCGCAGATCGACAACCCGCTGGACTTTTATCCTGAAAGGGGCTGGGAAAGGATATATCGGGATCAATTCGGCTACGACTATACCTACCATTTTCTGTGCGCCCCCAATGACACCCACAACTGCCTGCTGCGCGCCTATGTAAAAAACGGCATCATAACGCGAATCGGTCCGAGCTACGGCTACGGTAAGGCTGAGGATGTTTACGGCAACCAGGCCTCTGCAAGGTGGGAGCCCCGTTTGTGCCAGAAGGGTCTGGCGCTCAATCGCAGGATCTACGGACCGCGACGGGTGAAGTACCCCATGGTCCGGCAAGGCTTCAAGACGTGGGTGGAAGCCGGATTTCCCAGGGGTGCCGACGGTAAACCACCGCAGAAATATTTGCGCAGAGGCAAGGAAAACTTCATCAGGGTCGCCTGGGATGAAGTCTTCGATATAGCCGCCCGGGCCCTGATCAATATCGCCACGACCTACAGCGGCCGCGCGGGCGCCCGGTTGCTGGAAAAACAGGGGATCTACGATCCGGCTTCTATCGACGCCATGCAAGAAGCGGGGACCCAGACCTTTAAGTTCCGAGGCGGTATGCCATTGCTGGGGGTAACGCAGATATTCGGCATGTATCGGTTGGCAAACTCCATGGCCCTTCTTGACAGCGACATCAGGGACGTCAGTGAAGCGGAGGCTCTGGGCGGCAGGGGCTTCGATAATTACACCTTCCACACGGACCTTCCCCCGGGCCACCCCATGGTAACCGGGCAGCAGACCATAGATTTTGACCTGGTCGATGCAGAAAACGCCCGGTTGATCATACCCTGGGGCATGAACTGGATTTCCACCAAAATGCCGGATTCACATTGGCTGACCGAAGCCAGGCTCAAGGGTGCCAAGGTCATATCCGTCACCGTGGAATATTCCTCAGTGGCGTCAAAATCCGACGAGGTCGTCATCATCAGGCCCGCATCGGATTCCGCCTTTGCCCTGGGGCTGGCCTACCTGATCATGAGAGAAAAATTGTACGATGAGCAATACGTAAAGGGAAATACCGACCTGCCCTTCCTGGTGAGAATGGATACAATGAAATTGCTGCGGGCTGAGGAGATTTTTCCGGGCTTCGAAGCACCCGGAGACAGAAGAGAAACCAAAATCATAAAAAAGGGTGAAAAACCCCCGGCTCCCTTCAAGGCCGCAGGACAACAGTGCATCACCGAAGAGCTGCTGGAGGAGTGGGGAAATTTTGTGGTCTGGAATAAGAAAAAAGGCTTCGCTCCGGTGACCCGGGACGATGTGGGCGAGTATTTTAAGAAAAAAGGACTCGATCCTGCCTTAGAGGGTGAATATGAAGTCACAATCGATGGCAGAAAGATCAAGGTGATGACCGTATACAGCCTCGTTTTTCAATATTTAAAGGATAACTTCGATCCCGCAACCGTTGCCAAGATTACCTGGGCGCCTGAAGAGGCCATCAGGAGTCTGGCCCGACAGATAGCCCATTACAGGGGAAAAACCCTTATTGCAGTGGGTATGGGTCCCAACCAATTTTTCAACGGCGATCTGAAAGACAGGGCCATTCTCTTGGTATGCGGCCTGACGCGAAACATCGGAACCCATGGCGGAAATATCGGAAGCTATGCCGGCAACTACCGGGCCGCTTATTTCGATGGTATCGGTCAATATATAAAGGAGGATCCCTTCAATATAGAACTCGACGAAACACAGCCGGCAAAAATGAAGGGGTATTTCAAATATGAATCAGCCCATTACTACAATCATTTCGACAAACCGCTGAGAGTGGGCAACAAACTTTTTACCGGCCGGTCGCATCTGCCGACGCCCACCAAATCGCTGATGTTCTGTAACGCAAATTCCATCCTCGGCAACCTGAAAGGCCATTACCAGGCGGTTGTCAATACCCTTCCCAATATCGAAATGATCGCCGTCAGCGAGTGGTGGTGGACGGGCAGCTGCGAATACGCGGACATCGTTTTTGCGGTCGATTCATGGGGCGAATTCAAGTATCCGGATGCCACGGCTTCCGTTACCAATCCTTTCCTGCAGATGTTTCCCCGCTCCCCCCTCAATCGTTTGCACGATACGCGAGCTAACAGCGAGGTGTATGCCGGGTTGTCGGCCGCCCTCGCCAGGCATCTGGACGACAACCGGTTCAACGACTACTGGAAATTCGTCAACGAGGGCCTGGTCGAGGTTTACCTGCAGCGGATCATAGATGCCACCTCGATGACCCGGGGCTATGAGGTTGAAGAATTAGAGGAGAATGCCAGCAAAGGTATACCCGCTTTGCTCATGAGCCGCACCTATCCCAAGATCATCGGCTGGGAGCAGGCCCACGAAAGCAAGCAATGGTACAACAAGACAGGACGCCTTGAATTTTATCGTGAGGAAGACGAGTTCATCGAGTACGGCGAAAATCTGCCCGTTCACCGAGAGACCGTGGATGGGACCGTCTACGAGCCCAATGTTATTGTCGCCAGGCCGCATCCGGCCATAAAGCCGTACGGGCCCGAAAGATACGGCATTTCCACCGACGATCGATCCAGTGAAACCCGCCAGGTACGAAACGTTACGATGACCGCCGAGGAGCTGCTGAAGTCGACCCATCCCCTCAAGGAAAAACACGGTTATACCCACGTCTATATTACGCCCAAATACAGGCACGGATCGCACACCATGTCCGCTGACACCGACATCATTGCCGTCTGGTTCGGTCCTTTCGGGGACCCTCACAGAAAAGACAAACGCATGCCCTGGGTGGGCGAGGGCTATGTGGATATCAATCCCGCCGACGCCAAAGCGCTGGGAATTGAAGACGGTGACTACATCTGGGTCGACGCCGATCCTGAGGACAGACCGTATCAGGGACCCAAAGATGAAGGGAGCGAAGAATATCGACTTGCAAGACTGATGCTGCGTGCCCGGTATTATGCGGGTGTCCCACCCACCGTAAGCCGGACCTGGTTTAATATGTACGGAGCCAGCTACGGCTCGGTGGCGGGACAGATGAAGAATAAAAACGGTCTGGCCCGAAATCCGAGGACCGGCTATCAGGCCATGTTCAGACACGGCTCTCACCAAAGCTGCACGCGCGGATGGCTGAGACCGACATTGATGACCGACAGTCTCGTGCGCAAAAACACGATCGGCCCGGTTATTGGAAAAGGATTTGCCCCCGATGTGCATTGCCCGAACGGCGCCCCGCGGGACAGCTTTGTCAAATTTACCAAAGCCGAGCACGGCGGCATGCAGGGGGCCAAACTATGGAGTCCGGCTGGGCTGGGTTTGCGGCCGACCTATGCCGGCGAGGCGATGAAACGATTTATTAAGGGAGGTTTCGTCACATGAAGCATGCCGTATACAACTGGCAGCTTAATCGAGAAATGCGCTACAAGTACCCTGAATCGAGACCGGAAAAGCAGGTTGCCTGGGTCTTCGATACCAATAAGTGTATTGCCTGTCAAACCTGTACCATCGCCTGCAAGAACGCCTGGACAGCCGGCAAGGGCCAGGAGTCCATGTGGTGGAACAATGTGGAGACAAAGCCCTGGGGTTTTTATCCCCTGGGCTGGGACGTGCGGCTTTTGGAAATGCTCGGCCGCCAGAAGTGGGACGGAGGCCGGTATGTCGGACTGACGATATTCGAGAAGGTTGCGCCCGGTGAGGAACACCTGGGATGGCTGCCGGATGAAGAAGATTACCAGTACCCCAATATCGGGGAAGACGAGGTCAATCAGACCGTCAAGCAGGGGGAATACATCCGAATTCCCCACCAGCCGTGGATGTTTTATCTGGCAAGAATATGCAATCATTGTACTTACCCGGCGTGTTTGTCAGCCTGTCCGAGAAACGCCATATACAAAAGAGACGACGGGATCGTTCTGATCGATCAAAAAAGGTGCCGCGGATATCAGGAATGCATCAGGGCCTGCCCTTACAAAAAGACCTTTTTCAGAAAATTAACCGGTAAATCGGAAAAGTGTATTGGCTGTTATCCCGCCGTCGAGCAGGGCCGGCAGACTCAGTGCGTCAATACCTGCATCGGCAAAATAAGAATATCCGGCTATCTGAGCCAAGAAAATGAGCCCCGAGCGGACAATCCGATTGACTATCTTGTTCACATCCTGAAGATAGCCCTGCCCCTCTATCCCCAATTCGGCACCGGGCCGAACGTATATTACATACCGCCCATTCACGTGCCGGATGAATTCAACCGGCAGCTTTTCGGTCCGGGAGCAAAAAGAAGCACGGAGCTTTACACGAAGGCCTATGATGATGAAAAGCTGGTCGGCTTGCTGATGCTCTTTGTTTCCACAGACAGGATTATCCACTCATTCAAAGTAAAAAAGGCGCTGTGCTATGGCTACGATGACCAAGGTCGCGAAGTCGTCAAGGTGCCGTTAAAGGAGCCCATCGTTGTCAGAAAAGCGTATGACAGGCAAAGCGATGTCCACAGAATCAGCGTATCCTAACATCGACCACGAGCGCATGCTGAAATACTGGGCCTTGGCCGCGGCCTTCGTCTATCCGGACGACAATTTCTTTTCTATTTTTGAAGACCTCAACCTGGAGCGGGAGGTGCTCATCCTGGAGTATGACCGGCTTTTCCGGGCCGCTGAAATTTGGCTTTACGGGGCGGAATACACGGCCGATAATGAATTTCAAAGAGTTAAGGATCTGGCAGACATCATGGCTTTTTACCGGGCTTTCGGCGTGGAGCCGCAAGGCGAAAGGCCGGATGCCCTTGCCAGCGAGCTCGAATTCATGCACTACCTTATTTTTAAGAGGCGGCACGCGCTGCAGGAAAAAAAAACACCGCAGGCCCATGATAACGCCGCCCTGTGCGTCGAGGCCCAGCAAAAATTCTTTATGAAACATTTGTGTCCCGCCGCAAAAAAGATAGGGTTGGCGATTATTTCATTGTCCGAAGATAATTTTTACACGGAGACGGCCAGGGAAATGCTCGAATTTATCGAGTCCGAGAAAACCCTATTGGAAGGGACGCCGTGATGAAAAATAACAAAGCCTTATTGATTGCAATGGCCTGCAAAAGGATGTTGGTTGCACTGGTTTTGTTAACAATATTGTCTGGCTTAGAGACAGCCGGCAGTCAAAACATACCGGTTGGAAAAAACGATTTTACTTACGAAACCATGGGGTGCATGGTATGTCATGGGATTGAAGGCCGGGGTATCCTGCTGCCGAATTATGCCAAAAAGAAGATCCCGGATCTGAACAAGCTGGCTGAGGTCATGTGGTTACGCGACAGGAAAGATGTCGCAAAGATCGCCGGCTATCTCAAAAAGGGAGTGAAGCTGGAGACCCTGAGAGACCACCCCCCTGTTCCCCGCTTCAACGTGGTGCTTGCCAAGTACGACATCGTCAAAAAAGTCATCAGGGAAGGTCGGGAAGCCGCCAAACTGGACCCGGACGGGCGTAAACCACCGGTGGATATGCCGTCCTTCGGCTGGATTCTGACGGATGAAATAATTGATGATATAATTGCGCATTTTTTAAGCAGATACGACTTTGAAGAAGGAGACCAAGAAAAAATAGAGGAAGAACCGTCGAAACAGACGACAGCAACCGTAGCGGTCACATACATGCGCGAGGATATTGATTTAAGCCGGGGCATATCCCGGCAGATCTGGCGCAGCCTTGAGCCGGTCACAATAGATTTGATGTATCAGTTTATCACCCTGCCGGCCGCAAAAAAGAGGGTTCCGGCAGTTATCGTAAAGTCATTTCATAACAGGCGGGATATCTATTTTTACCTGAGCTGGCAGGACGATACGGAAAACAGGAGCTTCGCGCCGAATAAATTTTCCGATGCCTGCGCCATTATGTTCCCCATGAAAAGGGAAGCAAATCCGATCGCACTCCTAATGGGAGTTACCGGCAAATCCAACATCTGGCAGTGGAAAGCCGGCCGGGATCGGCAATTCTGGTTAAAGCCGGAGCTCGCCGGTGAGGTAACCGCGGATTTTCACTACCCCTTTGAAGACGAAGAGGTTTTGCCGGTTTCCAGGGATATACTCCGATCGGCAGTCGATGGCCTCATGGCCGAAGGGGCGGGCACGCTCACACGCAAAGACACGGGGAATATCCAGGGCCGGGGCTTATGGGTTGACGGGACCTGGCACGTGGTGTTCAAACGCTCCCTGGATGCGGATGATAGCATATTTGATGCCACCTTTAACCCGGGCGACAAGCGGCTGCTGGCTTTTGCCGTTTGGAACGGCCAAAACGGCGACCGGGGCGGCCGAAAATCCTTCTCATCCTTGGTTGAATTGGATATCGAGTGAAGAGGACGTTAGAATCCTAATTGAGCGAAAAACGCTCAATTAGGCGTTAATAGTTATTTGTTATTCGTTATTTGTAATTGATCACCGCTTGGTTTTATAACACTCCGGTGGGTGAAATATAAGAAAGGATAGCATTCCTCTCAAACTAATAACTAATAACCACTAACGGATAACTCCCAATTGGTTTTAACTCAATTGGGGTAGAAGTATATTGAAGTAAAGACTTCGAGCTCAGAGGACCAGGAATTCAATATTGGATTAAAGGATGATAGCGCATGAATAATTTATGCAGAATTTGCCTGATATTTTTCGTTATTTTTCCGCTCGGGAGTGCTGAAAGCACAATGGCAGGCACCATTAAAGGTCAGGTTAAAATAAAAAAGGTTCGCAGTGCCAAGGACGTCGTTGTCTATATCGATAACGTCGATGGAGAGTTCAATCCACTGACTGAACCTGCCGTGATGGACCAAAAGAAACTGGCGTTCATTCCGCACGTGCTGCCGATCGTCAAAGGTACGACCGTAAATTTCTCAAACAGTGACAATGTAATGCACAATGTTTTCACACCGGACCAATGCGCTGGAAGTGTGAATCTGGGCACCTGGCCAAAAGGTGAGGTCCGATCGTATACCTTCAAAAACCAAGGTTGTGCTGCCGTGATACTGTGTAATCTGCATCCGGAAATGGAGGCCTGGGTTGTGGTTTTGCAGAACCCGTATTTCAGCAAAATCGGGCGAAATGGTCGTTTTACCATCGAAAACGTCCCGGCCGGCAAATACACTCTGAAAGTGTGGCACGAAAAAGCGGCCGGGCTTCCTCAGGAAGTTACCGTCCCCCAAGAAGGCGAGGTGACGGTCGGATTTCAAATGAAACGGAAACGCTAGTCTCGGATAAGCGATGTTTTCACGGAATTAAGTCGTCAAGGTAACCGAAAATTATCGTAATGCTTCGACTGGGTTTACAGCCAAGCTTGCCGGTCCAACGTTTCCATCAGGTCTACCAAACCGGTACATCTCGGTTTGTGGGATATTGAGCAAAAACCGTCACCGAGTGCCAATTGCCACCGGTTGTAACCTTCACCATTTATGACGAACCCCTGAAATCGAATTTAAAGGTCATATTATCGAAGTATCGCGCAACGTTTTGTTGTCACGGCTGGATATTCCGGGGTTTGGTAAAATCAATGTCTACAATACCCATTTATGCGCCGACTGCGAAGAATTTGAACGCGCGGAACAAATTGATGTGTTGTTGGAGTTTTTAAATGATCTGGAAGAAAATACAGGAGGCGGATTTCCAACAATATTGGGTGGGGACTTTAACTTCGACAGGTTCAGAAATGATGGTGAACAAAGATTTCAATATGAAAAAATAATTGACTCAGGCTTTAGCGACGCCTATGCCGAATATATACGCCGACAGCTTTTTTACCATCTTTGCACGTATTGGATTCAAGTGGATATAGCGCGACAGCTGTTCGAGATATTCGTCCGCATCGACAAGAATCGATTTAAGTCTGATAATCCTGTTTTTAATGATATTCGAGGTTAACTGCCCATGTTTCAGAAGCCGGAGTGCAAATTAAAATTCCATCTGCAGAAAATTTTTTTTGGGTTTATCTACTGCCACTGATTTTACCCCTTATTGCACTGTATTTGGCCAAGACGACTGGAAAATATAATCAATTCGGATGGTGGTTAGTCTCTCTTTATATCATTTTTGTTGGGGCTGACCATCTTTTGGGCTTTTTGTGCAAAACTGAGAAGTGGATATCAAAATGTTCAACCTCAAACTCCTATTAGTAAAACTCCTCATCATGACCGGCATGTTGGTGGGACTTCCCCTGCTGGGAGTTTTTCTGGCCGGTTTTCCCATGGGCCGATATTTCCAGTTCCCGCCGCAAACCCAATATGTCCGACACGCACCATTCACCTGGTCAGCTTTTGCAATTTTTGCTTTCATGATCGCGGCGGTGGTTCTGCCGATTACCATTCAAGGCATCCGCTCCTACAATAAGGATACTGTCACTAGACCTGATTCAAATTCTGAGGGGTTTCCCAGGTGGGGTTGGCTCGGCGTTGCTATCGGCGTTCCAACCTGGATTTTAGCCTGGACGCGGTTTCCGTGGTTCGCAGAATGGCAGCCCCACACATTCAGTCCTTTGTGGCTGGCCTACATCATCGTGGTCAACGCCATTTGTGTGCGCCGGACCGGTCGTAGCCTGATGACGAATCAAACGCTGTTTTTCCTGCTCCTTTTCCCGGCAAGCGCAATATTCTGGTGGTTTTTTGAGTACCTCAACCGATTTGTGCAAAACTGGTTTTATGTCGGCGTCGATTTCCGCCCGTGGCAATACTTCTGGTTTGCCACCCTCCCCTTTTCGACCGTTTTGCCGGCTGTTTTAAGCACCCGGCAATTGTTTCTTTCCTTCAAATGGATACAAAGGGCATTCAGTCACTTTCCACCCATTACCATCAACAATCCCGCCCGCCCGGCTTTTGTATCTCTATTGCTGGCCGCGGTTGGATTGACCGTAATCGGTATCTATCCTACCTACTTATTTCCTCTGTTGTGGGTTTCGCCCGCCCTGATCATCACCGCCCTTCAGGCGTTGATGAAAGAACAACACATTTTCACAGAGATGGGCAAGGGAAATTGGAGTGGGGCTGTCGCCGTGGTTTTGGCAGCATTATTTTGCGGGTTGTTTTGGGAAATGTGGAACTATTTCAGCCTGGCCAAATGGCAATACAGTGTTCCTCTGGTCCATCGCTTTGAAATATTCGAAATGCCGCTTCTGGGTTATGCCGGATACCTTCCCTTTGGACTGGAATGCTTGGTCGTCGGAACCGCTTTTAAACGTCTGTTGAATCAAGGGCAAAATCAATGATGTGGTGATTGAGAATATGAGGGATTGGCGCTGTTTCTACAATGGACGAAACTATTACCTTTTTCTACATATCATTCGCTTTAACAAGAATTGTAATACCAGCTTTCAGGCCACCTGTATTTTGGAAACGCGAGACTGCAACATGATCACGATCAACAATAAGATACCTGTCGCAAAGTTAGCGTACCAATATTCCAAAGTTCCCAACATATTTATCATATTAGAAATTACTCCGAGAATCAGCACCCCCCAGAGCGTACCGCTCATCTTCCCGACCCCCCCGGTCAACAATGTCCCGCCGATAACAACCGCCGCGATGGCGGATAATTCCCACCCGCCCGCAGCATAAGGTTGTCCCGAACCCAATCTCGAACTCAGCAATACCCCGGCAGCACCGGAGAGTCCGCCGCTGATGGCGTATACGATCTTTTTTTCCTTATCAACATCCAATCCCATCATCCGAGCAGCTTCCTCATTCCCTCCCACCGCATAAACCCTGCGTCCAAAGCTGGTTCTGTTGAGCACGATTGAGGCCGTTAGGATGAAAATCAAAAATATGACGCCGAAATACGGGAATATCCACACATACCCTCTGGATATTTGCATAAACGCCTCGGTGACCTCAGGAGATCTTACCGTTTCTCCACCAGTAATGATGAAGGCCACCCCCCTTGCCCCCAGCATCATCGCCAGCGTGGCAATGAAAGGAGAAATCTTCAATTTCGTGATGAGCACCCCATTGGCAAAACCAATGGACAGTCCTACGATAATAGGAACGACAACCGGAAAAAGAATGATTTGTCCACTGAGCATGGCGGAGACGACGGCCGAAACCGCAACGATGGATCCTACGGAAAGGTCAATCCCCCCGGATAAAATTACGAACGTCATCCCAATGGCCACCAGTCCGATCATGCTTTGCTGTTTGACGATGTTGCTCAGGTTTAGCGATGTAAAAAACGCGGGGAAACTCAGCGAGGCAATCACGGACAAAACAATCAGCGCGCAAAGGGTCCCGTTTGATTTGGCAAACCTGATGGTTTGCGATAGCGTTTCCTTAAGGTTCGGGTTTTTCAATTCTTTAAATCTCCTGATCATTCTCTTTCTCTTTACAGATACAGCGCCATGACAATGATAATGGCTTTAATAACGAGAGAGTAATGGAACTGAATATTGTTCATGTTTACAATAATGGTTACCAACTGGACAATGAGAGCGCCAAGAACCGTACCCAGTATTCTCGCCTTGCCCCCCGTGAACGGCGTGCCGCCGATGGCGACCGCCGCTATGGCATCCAACTCCACCAAGAGTCCCAGACTGGCTGCATTGACCGAATTTATTCTGGCGGCCTCCATGATACCGGCCAATCCGCTTAAAGCACCACACAATACATACACCCAGATGATAACGAACGGGATATCGACGCCTGATAATTTAGAGGCTCTGTAGTTATCACCGATAGCTTCCACATGGCGGGCAAATACCGTCGTTTTAACAACAAACCCCATGACTATGATAACTACCAGCATAATGATGATTTGAACAGGGATCAGTCCCCCCACCTTATAAGCGCCGAGGGTGGATAATGTCGTGTAATAGAAAGATATGGAAAGTTCGCCAAGTATGATTTGAGACAAACCTCTTCCGGCAATCATGAGGATCAACGTAATGACAATGGGTTGAATCCTGAAGCGGGCGATCATAATGCCATTGGACAGCCCGCAAAGGCCGGCGGCAGCCAGGCCGGCAACGATAGAGGGCAGCAACCCAAATCCGGAACTGTAGAGTTTCACCGTGACGCTTGCTGATATAGACATGACCGCTCCGACGGAGATATCAATTCCCGCCGAGGAAATGACCATCATCATGCCCAGCGATACCAGCATGATCGGAAAAACCTGGAGCAGCAGATTTCTTATCGTACCATATGAAACGAAATTGGGAGTGATAAAGGCATTGACTAAAAGAAGGATGACAAAAAAAGTCAGGGTCCCGTATTTAGAGAGGTATCTCTGCAGTTCACCTTTCCAGGCAAAGCCTTTAACGCTGGAAGGTTTTTCTGATATAGCGGTGTCTTTTGTCATATTGCCGCACCGGCCTCCACTTTCTCTCCCGCGATAAATTTCATAATACGTCTCTCGGAGATGTCTTCTCCCACCAGTTCACCCACTTTTTCGCCATCGCGCAGCACAGCCATCCTGTCACAGCTTCTGATGAGCTCTTCCATCTCTGAAGAGATCATGAGGATGCTGATACCCTGAACAGTCAAGTCCTGAATCAACATTTCAATTTCCGATTTTGCGCCGACATCAATCCCTCGTGTCGGCTCATCCAAAATAATGAGTTGGGGGTGCTTGCGCATAGCCATCTTGCCAGTAAAACTTTCTGCTGATTGCCTCCGCTGAGATTTTTGACCATCTGGTTGAGGCCGGATGTCTTAATGCCTAATTTTTCAATGTACGTCTCCGCGATTCTCCTCTGAGCCTTTTTCGAGACAATTCCTCGCTTCTTCAGTTCGGGCAGGATAACGAGCGTAATATTGTCAACGACCGACATATTGGGCACAAGTCCCTCTGATTTTCGGTCTTCAGAGCAGAAAGCCAATCCGGCCTGTATCGCGTCTTTGGGTTTTTTGAATACGACCCGCTTCCCATTTACCTCCAGTTCTCCGGTATCGGGAATATCGTCGCCGAAGGCTATTTTGGCAAACTCCGTTCTACCCGACCCTAAGAGCCCTGCCAACCCGATTATCTCCCCTTTTTTTATTTCAAGATCCATCGCTTTGGGCTTCGCGTTTTTTGAAATCTTGACAGCCTTGAAGATCGTTTCGCCGGCCAGGAGGTCCTTTGAATAGGATTTGTTTGAATCCATTAACGTTTTGGCGTCACGGCCGATCATCGCAGACACCAGCGACAACTCGGTTAAGTCCTTGACAGGGAATTCATCAACCAGTTTGCCGTCTTTTAAAATGGTGACGTTGTCACAGATTTCAAAAACTTCATCAATTCTGTGGGTAATGAATATGACCGATATATTTTCTTTTTTCAGTTTTCTGATGACGTTGAAGAGAATTTTGACTTCTTTTTCATTTAAGGAAGAAGTGGGCTCATCCATTACTAGGATCTTGGCCTCAATCGAGATGGCCCTGGCAATGGCCACCATTTGCTGCACGGCCACACTTTGTTGGTTTAGGGGTTCCTTAACGTTGACATCCTCCATACCCATGTTTTCCAAGATCTTTGTGGATTTCTTTTCAACTGTTTTCCAATCGATCAAACCAAACCGTTTGGGTTCTCTGCCAATAAAAATATTTTCACAAATGCTCAGATAGGGTATTAAATTAAGTTCCTGATAGATGGTGCTGATTCCCAATTCCTGGGCTTGGGACGCTTTTAAAGGATTGATCGGTTCTCCATTTAAAATAGTCTGTCCTGAGTCTTTATGATGTATGCCGGTTAGAATTTTAATGAGGGTTGATTTACCTGCTCCGTTCTCACCCATGAGGGCGTGAATTTCATTATTCCGAAGGTTAAAATCAACAGCATCCAGTGCCAGTACACCCGGAAATTCCTTCGTAATTTTCCGCATCTCCAACAGATATTTATCTTTCATGAAAACCTGTACGTTGGTTTGTAAAAAGGGGATCAAAAAAATTGACCCCCTTTTTAGTTTTTGATTGCATGCATAAATATTTCAGTTTTCAACAACGTTGCCATGCGGATCATGCAACCTTGGGGACGATTAAACCGGCGGTTAAATAGAGTATCTTTTTGTTATCCTCCGGTCATTCCCGCGATGGCAGGGATTTTATGGAGCTAAATAATTTAACATTTTTGTGTTGGTTATCAAAAATTGGTTTCTGTGTCCATCACTAATAAATATTTTCGGTAAAATAATGACAAATTAAATATGGCGGTTTTATAATCGTCTCGGACACCTGATTGATCGTATAATATCCTAAAACAAGCTTGGTATAAGGGTTTTTATTTCGGCACAATAACCTTAAACCGCCATAATTAATTTGACATACT
>Ga0209786_1000444_pt1 | contig 14693 bp, 6 predicted proteins | sample WorMetilvaeELBA2_FD_187405 | JGI IMG/M metagenome (GOLD analysis project Ga0209786, IMG submission 187405) | Marine gutless worms symbiont microbial communities from Max Planck institute for Marine Microbiology, Germany - Olavius ilvae ELBA.2... ...
TTGTGGGTTGATCCTAGGTTACCTTGGGCTAATTCCCTTCCCCCAGTGCACACTACGTGACACATGGTGGAGTTTCAAAAAAAAATAATAATAATTTAGGCCTGATCAAAATTGTCTGCATGGTCGGCTGGACGACCACTCACGTGCGCCAAGTAACGGCTGCACGGACGGCGTAAGGTGTTGGCGGGAGCTGGTGATGAAGGACTGCTGTGGCTGGGGCTCAACCGACACTGCTATCGACTACGCTTAATGTGTGGTATGTTAGTAGTTTAGTAAATTCTGTATTTTCTTTCTTTGCCTTATGAGTGGGAGTGAGAGATTACTTAGCTCTTCAAATATACCAGTGGATAAAGTGGAAGTAGTAGTAATTCCACGTGAATTACGGTCTTCAAAGCCTGAAGTTCATTATTCTTTAGGTCCGAACGAAGAACCGCTTTCTGTTTACCCTAAATCAGGGTCAACTGGAGGTGTGATTGCAGGTCCTAGCGACATTGTTCCACGTCTTTCTGCCCCTGCTGCTACTCCTCTACCGCCTAGTTTGAGTTCTACTTCCTCTTCTTCAAGTCACTCCTTGCCATTGGTCGATTCTCCACTGAGGAACTTAGTTTTTGATGACCCAGGGGCTGTACAATTAGGTGCTTCTGGTCAGGAATTATCTACTCCCCCCATTAGTCGTCCTCCATCAGCGGTTCCTGTTGATTTGGTTAATCTTCCAGCGGATAATCCTATTATATTACCATTGGTCGATCCAGTTCCACAACCAGTTGTCCATAATCCCGTGGGGCAGCTTGCTCCCATTGCACCACCAGACCAAATAGTACAGTTGCCGCCAGTAGTAGAACCCGTGGAAGATATGGCTGAAGGTACGGTGGCTCCCTCTGTGTTTACCGGGAAGACTACTGATAACCCGGGAGATTGGATTCGTCAATTTGAGAATTATGCTGTCTATAGGGGGTTGACTGACGTACAAAAATGCAATTTGTTTCGTGTCCTGATGTCCGGACCTGCGGCAGATTGGTTAGAAACGGTGCATATCGATGTGGACCCGGTGACTTTTGCGGCCTATAAGACTGCATTTCTTACCCGTTATCAGATGCCGCAGATTACTAAATATAAATCTGCGAGGGAGATATTTTCTCGTACCCAAGGAGATGAAGAGAGTGTGGATGATTTCATTTGCCAGATGCAGAAACTTGGGAAAATTGTGGGTATGACAGGCGACATGCTTAATTATGCCATTTTAAATGGGTTGAAACCCCATATAGCCAGTTACGTGACACAGAAAGCTCCGACTACTATTGATGATCTACTTTCTGCAGCACGTGTGGCTGAGTTGACAATTTCACCAGTCAGAGATACATCATTACATGCCAAGGTGGATAAGCTTATGGAGAGCTGGGAGCAGTCAAAACTATGTGCCACTTCCATTCAGCAACGCCCACGGTCTCCTACTCCCCAACCAAAACGGGTTACCTTCAATGAGGGGCCTGTTAGGCAGAATTTCCGCCCAGCTGGCAACTGGAATGCACAGGGGATGCGACCACCGCAGGGTCCTTATCAACGTTCTGAGAATACCTGGGGTCCTCGCCCTGGGGCCAGTGGATTTGTCCGTGGGGGCATTTATCAGCAGCGCCCACGCTTTCCAAATCAGCAAAATTTTCAACAATCAATGAATCAACCAGCATCATATTACCCACAACAAAGACCGAAATGCTCTAAGTGTGGCCGTCCGTCACATTCAAATATTAATTTTTGTCCTGCAATTAATGTGACGTGTTTCGGATGCGGCCGGAAAGGGCATTATCAACGTGCTTGTAGATCCATGCAGGGAGCTGCATTTGATCAGAGTGGCCAATTCTGACTAAGAAATCGGCGGGGCAGATTTTCGAGAGGTTGCATGCAGAATGCAATCATACATCAGAATATGACAGATAAGAATTTTTTGGTCTGCAAAATTAAAACTAAGACTGCTAAAGCATTGATTGATTCTGGCAGTTCGCTTACTATAGTTAGTGAACATTTTACCAAGACTCATAATTTGCCAATCAAACCAATGGGTGAATCTGAAGTTATGGGATTAATTTCTGCAAATACTGCACCAGTACACGTAATTGGCACTACCGAATTCTTGATAAGAATTTCTGGACTAACAATGCCTGTTACCGCTCGTGTCGCAAAAGTTTTGAGTCATCCTTTTATATTGGGTATTGATTTTCTGGAAACCTATGGTGCAAAGATTGATTATCAATTAGGGGTTATCAGTCTTTCCGACGATATGATTCAAGCCCCCTTACATACTCCATTTAAGCGGGATTTTTTAGTTACCTGTATGGATTCGGTTTGTATTCCTGCTCACACAGAAATGTTAATTCCGGTTAGATGCCCTTCATATTTCAACGGCAAGACTATTTTGTTAGAACCACTTTTAGGATTTCAATTTAAAGTAGTCGCTACTGCTCGTTCCTTTAATACTTGCGAAGACGGAAGAACGGTTTGTCGGGTTTTTAATTTTCGCCCTCACACGGTTGTTTTGCGTCGTGGTATGAGGATAGCTAAAATTCAATCTCTTGCCACATTAGCTAGCTGTTCGTTGGTTAATGATAAAACTCAAGAATTATCTTCCCCGAGAGTACCTCTACACTCCCAAACTCCGGAACAGTTAGAGGATTTTGCTACAGATTATAATTTTGATATTAATTCAGATTTGACTAGTGAACAGCGGTTAGAACTCTTGCAACTGCTGTATGATTATAAGTCGGCATTTGCTCGTGACTTGTCAGAATTACGGAGATATCCATATTATGAACACGATGTGGAATTAATGGCTAATAAACGGGTTTATAAACGAAATTTTCGTTTTTCTCCACAAGATGCTCAAATTATTGAGGAGCAAATTCGTCAAATGTTGGAAATTGGAGTTATTGAGAAATCAGACTCCCATGAATTTAACTCTCCTGTCTTTTTGGTAAGCAAGAAGGGGGGAGAGAGGCGTTTAGTAGTGGATTTAAGACAACTAAATTCCATTATACGACCCCAGCCAGTTCAGTTACCAAAAATTTCAGAATTATTAGATGAAATATCCTGTCATAAATGTAATATAATGTCCAATATCGACATGCGAGCAGCTTTCTGGCAGGTATCACTGACACCTAAAAGTCGTAAATATACAACATTTTGCAGCGCTAGGGGGGAAAAATTTCAATTCAAAGTTTGTCCGTTCGGATTGTCAACGTCGCCATCCGCAATGATGTATGTTTTATTAACAGTTTTCGCAGGAAAGCTGGGGAAGAACATGTGGCTATATATGGACGATTTATCCATTGGCAGTTCAAATTGGTCTGAGCATATAAGTTCCATTGAAGATGTTCTTCAGACGTTGGTTAATAATAATCTTTCAGCTAACCCTTCTAAGTGCCAATTTGGATTCTCAAATCTGCCATTTTTAGGCTTTTTGATTGGCGCCCATGGGATTCAAATGGACCCTAAGAAAATCAAAATTATTGAAAAATTATCGCCACCAAAGAATAAAAAGGGATTACAACGACTGATTGGCTTATTTAATTATTGGCGTAAATTTATTAGGGGTTATTCTCAACATACGTATAACATGCGCCAGCTACTAACTGGAAACGCAGAATTTAAATGGACTCCAGAGTGTAATGGTGAGCTCGAATATTTAAAATCTTGTCTCATCTCTAATCCTATTCTTGCTCCGGTAGACCCTGACAAGGATTTCATAATAATGGCCGATGCAGCTATGACCTCTGGGTGTGGCTATCAGATAATGCAATATGGGGCAGATGATAAATTACATGTAGTATCTTATGGTGGTCGGGCATTGACGGATGCGCAGAAACGCTGGGGAACAGCTCAATTAGAGCTTGCTTCAATTTGCCTAGCCTTGCGTGCGATAGATTGTTTTGCGATTCACCGAAACGTTATTATTCTCACTGACAACACTAGCGTACTCCATTTGAATTCATGGATTCCACAAAGCCAGAGAGAACGTCGTTTACTTACTTATTTAATGCAGTTTAAATTGACTGTTAAATTTATCCCTGGATGCAGAAATGTCTGCGCTGATGCGTTGAGTAGAGCATTTGAGGACATGACCGATGAAGACAAACGTGAATTTTTGCCTAAATTATCAGACGAGAAGGAGGATTTTATTCTGTCTGTGAGTGACAATTTGGGGGATTTAAATAGGCCACTTAATTCCTCTTCGGAGACACCTGATGATGAATATTCGGGTTGGACGAGTTATCTCATAACGCCTGATCCACAGGAGGGTCAAGACGTATTAACCGATAAACCGGTTAGTTTTCAAACTAGTCCCCTTAAAGATATTTCTGATGAAATTCAGATTAATGCAGTTACACCGCCTGCACTTAATGATGACGGTGAGTCTGAAAACCCTGTGAGTCAGGATGAACAATCAGAACAAGACCCTACACTGACAGATGAACCTTCAGAACCATCATTAGATTATATGCCATCCATTATGCCTTCTGACTATGTTGATGATGCTGATTTTAAGCAATTATACGCTTTCGTATTAGATGGCAGCTTTGAGGGGGATGAAAAATTATTCCATCAGTTATTGCTTACTAGAGAACAGTATTTTATACGGGACGGATTACTTTATAAGTTAGCCTTGCCGCGAAAATCGAAACTTCAACGGGCTTACCCGGTAAGTGAAAGGCTGTGTGTTCCCATAAAATTTAGGGGAGATTTACTTAGGCGTTTTCATGATTTTTTAGGTCACTATTCTGTTCAACGTTTATTTTTAACGTTGTATTCTATAGCCTTTTGGCCAGGTATGTATCAAGATATTACCGATTACTGTAAAACGTGTGATGTGTGTCTACGAACCAAGAGGAATTTTGCCTTTAAAACAAAACCCCTTAACCCCCTGGAGTCACCTTCAGGTCCCTGTCTCTGTTATCAAATAGATCACAAAACGCTGCCTAGACCCACTAAACAAGGCTCAGTGGCTATTTTGTGTATAATCGATACTTACTCCGGATGGCCTATTTTGAAGGCGGTTCCGGATTTAAGCGCCCAAACAGCGGCTCGGGTATTTTTTAACGAAGTTATCACTAAATTTGGGGTGCCATCAATTTTAATTAGCGATCGTGGTTCGGCATTCTGCAGTAAATTTTTTACATATCTTGTCCACCTGTTGGGAATCAAACACCGTATCAGTAGTGCTCGGTCTCCACGTACAAATGGTTTGTGTGAGGCTTTGGTCAAACGCACTTCGGACCTGTTAAGGATCTACTCGAAGGACGACTCTTTTATTGAGGACAGTCTGCCGCTCTGTGAGATGTGTTTACGTGCTACGAACCACAGTACTCTCAAACTATCACCCTATGAAATCCACATGGGTCGTAAGATGAATGTTGGAATGCCAGCAGAATTATCAGACACGGTCCCGAAACTACCGCAGGATCAGCAGTCATACTTTGACTGGCTCAGACATCGATTGAAGGACATCCATGCTGCGGTCAACGCGAATCAGGCTGAAAATAAGCAAGAAATGAAGGCAACCTATGATCGTAGGCATAAAGTGACAGATTCTACCTGGTGTATTGGCGACGAGGTGTTGGTTTTAGATAAAAAAGTACCACCAGGATCCCCGTCAGTGCTAACTTATCCATATTATCATGGGCCATATTTTATTTCTGATGTCGTTAAAGGAAATTCTATCGGGGTTGCATATAAATTGATTGACGTCGCTACCGGTAGGGTGTTACGACCATTGTTTAGTGGCGATCGGTTTAAGCGTTACACTGCGACAGATAGAAGTAAGATGAATACGCGGTTGCCAGGTGTCGCTACAGACACACAAATGAAGGTTAACCAGCCAGTAGTAGATGAGGCACTGCCACCAGGTTTTGAGCCTGCGATTCGCATTTTACGGCAGAGAACGGTGAATAAAGTCAAACAGTATTTAGTGCTTTTTCAGGATAAATCACGCTATTGGTGCACGGATTGCACGCCTGCATTAATTAAGGATTTTCGATTACGTGAAGCCAGAAAGAGGCGAGGAAGAAAACACTAAACGGACATTCATCATCAGTACTAGGCTACTGCCATCATGCTTTTAGCACGATACGAGTTTGCAGAAGGATAGCCTATGGCGCCATTTTAATTTAGCATTTTTGATTAATGCAGTTGGTACTGATATCCGTTCTGTGATTGTTAGGACAAGTACATGCACGAAAGGAGGGCAAGAACAAGATAAGATAGTGACGGCTGAAAAAGATAGCTATACGGTAACTATGCTGATATCTAAGCTATTATTCTTTTGCCTAGCCATGGTGGCTTCCAAGGCGACAATTTTTGATACATCTGGCATCATTGATAAACACAATCATGGCTACGTTCTGAAGAGAGTACAGGACGTTTATCTTACTACTACCTACGCTAAGGTTGTTTTTCATTATCGATTGCCGAATGTAGTTAATATCACGGAGCGACAGATTAATTGTAGTAGTATGGGAAATCGTAAATTGCATTGCGAGAGAATTTCACTCTTGCTTCGACTGGCGAATGAGATACGGCATAAGACAATGGTTCATTTAAGAGAGACAGTTAATCACATTTATGATATCGTGAATGATCTACGACAATCGCCACGGGACAGAAGAGGTCTTTGGTCTAGCGGTTGGTCGTATATTACTGGGTTAGCACAAGAGTCGGATGTTACTAAGTTACGTAGCGTGCTACGAAGAGTCGAATCTGGTGTTTTGAGAGCCGCAGAAAGCTGGAAATCTGGGACAAGTACTTTTGTTACGGCACTGTCAGCTGAAAAACGACGCACTGACAATATTTATCAGTTATTAGAACTACAGAAGGAATCTATTTTGTCCTTACAGCAGGAGTTAGTAGGTAAATATTATGAGACTATCGGACTTTCGAATCTGTTGGTCAGTTTGTTGACTAATTATCTGCTTCCTATGATTACTAATTTTGCTGACGTAGACCTGTTATATCAGTCTATTCAAATGTTAAATGCTGGTGTTTTACCACAACATTTTGTCTCCCATTCTAAATTACGTGGAGCTTTTGGATTTCTGGCGGAAAAATTAACGCGTGAGCATGGTAATATGACAGTACTGATTCACGATCCTAGTTACTACTATATAAATCGGGACTTTAAGGTTTTTCGACATGATAATTATCTCTTAATTGTTTTGCATGTGCCTCTGACCTTACGACACTTATCGGTCCCATTGGAACTAATCGAGGTTCAACGGATTCCCTTATTTTTGCCCCATGACCCGGGACATTATACAACGATGATCGACGATTTCCGTTATATTTTATATTCCCCCGATGCAGATCATTATTTAACTTTTAAGGAGAAACCAGAGCTGATACATAATTTTATTTTGGATCTGACAAACACTAACAATAAATTACTGAATGCCAAGAACCCGTCGTGTGCTCTTGCTCTCTTGGAGGGTAATTTTGCTATGATCAAACATCTCTGTTCTTTCCACATTAGGCCTGCACCACTTTCGTCCCAGGCTGTCCGTCTCGGTGATAATTTGTTTTTATTTTTGAATGTTTCTCGTCTTTATCTACATTGCACATTTCAGACTGGTCATAAACTTAAACTTTTTAATATTACAACCGTTGACACGGAAGGTCATTTACAGTTTATTTACCCAGTCGGTTGTGGATGTCGTGCACAAACTGAGGATTTTGAGATTCCCTTTGGATCTCTTCACTGTTCTGACAATTTATCCGTATCTGTTAATATTAAGCACCCTATTAATATCGCCTATATTACTCATTTTGTGAACTCGGAGGCGCTTAAAGCTATTCAGGCTGATACTTTGTTAAATAGGACAATACCTGCAGATTTCCCTCGTCTCCCTGTAGCTTCGGCACCGTACCAAGAAGAAGTCCAAATTCATGATGAACTGAGCTTGGAACTTGAAGCAGCAATAAATAAATCCAAAACCGACCGTAAAATCTATACTTCATTATCTCATTATCTTTACAATAAATTCTTGACAGCACAACAAAGCGATGAAGATTTTGATTACTTCAACTGGGTCCATTGGGCGACTATAGGCAGTGTTTTCTTGGCTTCCATTGCTGTACTCTGGGCTGCATTTTTGCATTTTAGACTGAAAGCCATCTATCTGGCGTCCTTGTCTAAGCTGCCTGTGGCGTCTGCTCAAATTCTTCCGACGAAATTTTACTATGCAAAGCCTACATCCGCAGTTACGGCTGAGATAGCCGATGGTTATTTTCAATTTCACCGACAATTGTTGAGTTACCTCCCTGTTGAATTTACATTACTTTTAATTTTGATTTTACTTATCATTTTTGGAGTCGGATTTCTTCTATATAGACGTTATCGTTCTACACCCAGCTTTACGAGGATCAATTTGGAATTTAAAACGGCACAGAGCTTGTGTTCAGTTGAACTCCTTAAACTGGCTTATCTGCCTTCGCATTATAGATTTGACGTGCATAAAAATGTTGTTACGGTTCGATTGCTTGATGGTCTTTTTTCTGCTAGGCTAGCTTTCATTGGAGGCGTTAATATTACTAACTTGAAATTACAAATTTGTGAAGAGATTCCGACTGAAATCCCTCTTTCTTATTGGCAGTTACGTAAACTTCGCAGAATTTTCAAACAGCCTCATACCATCGTTTTACTGATTCTAAACGCAAAAAATGATTTGGAAGACGTTATTCTTCTAAAAAATCGTGAAGCCCCTATCCAGTATTCTCAGCCTGCTGCTTTTGGGAATCTTCTACAGCTACATCAAATGGCTCAAACAGCCAGTCTGCCCACATTGTATCCATCTCCTCAAGTCTAAACACTTGCAAGTTAATTTCAGTCTTCGTTTCTTCCACTGTTGCTTTTGACCTTCGCGTCATTCAGAACGTTGTTTGTTATGTTTTTTCCTGGCCCACACGGTCGTTGCAATAAATTTCTCTTTTCTGGCCGGCTAGACGCTAGACGTGTACTCTCTCTCCCATGCAGCAGCCTGGGAACTCAGGCCAACAGATGTTCGGCCAGTGTAATTTTATTTACGACCAGTGAGCGGACAGCCGACTGCTTAACTTTTTGCCTTCTCACTTCTCTTATCTTAGTGCTTTGCCGTGGTAGGACTGTTACATACTTGGAATTTCTTGTTTGTCTTTTGCTCTTTAGTATGGCTAGAGTTTTTAATGTGGTTCAGGATGAAGATTATGCAAATTATACAGGTCAGCAGTTTTTAGATGAGCGGGATTTCTATTTGTGGTCTGAATTACCTTTTTTCGCTGATGTTCTCAAAGTTGACTTTTATTTGTTTCACCCTTATTTTAAATTCGATAGTTTTACGTCGCGCACACTGGTTTATGGCTCCGAAGATACTGACACATTGTTAGATTTACATCGTTGCTGGTCAGCAATTCAAACTCAAATTCAGGAGGAAAGAAATTACCTTATGTGGCGGTTCTTGGTTGATTCAAATATTCATGAACATAATTGTCTAAGGAAATTGCGAAAAATCCTTCTTATTTGTAATCATCTTATTAAGGTTACACGTAAAGCCGAGGTACTGCCATCACCACCAGATCAGGAAGTCCAGTTTACGGCATTAATTTAGGTCAACGGGTGGCATTTTCCCCTCTAGTTTTCTTTTTTTGGGTGACCCTATATTACCTTATATTCCGCTGCTTTAGACAGTAGGTCTACTGCAGACAATGTGCGGCTTCTTTACTAATAAATTTTAGGTCCTTAGTTACTGTTAGCTCAGTCATACGACTGTTAGATGACTAGACCGGAGTAACCCTATCCGCACCTCGCTTAATGTTACGATAGGAATCGCATTTTGCCATAGGGCGAGATGGTTCTCTGGTCGTCATGTCCCATTATTTGTTAGATTTTCTTTCGGCAAACTGAAGATCGCACTTATAGGGCCACTAGGGATATTTACTTCCTCTCGTAGTCGCTCGTACTTTTGAATCACGCGGCTACTTTAGAGAGGCGTGTATTGTACATAGTTTAGTTCAGAGTAGTATATGGTACCATAATTTAGATTTACGGTGCATTATTTAGTTCAGGTACAGATTGATTGTACTGTTGTATCTTTATTAGGGTGATCATTAATGGTACTTATATAGTTAGTTATACTATTTTACTCGTTACGTGATTCGTGTGCGAGGTCACGTAATGTTAGTATTTAATTGTTCACTGTTAGTTAGGATAGTTTGCTTAACTTTTCATTAAATTGAGTGAATTTCTATTAAATATTATACTCACGGTTACGATTTAGTTTTGGATTTTGGACGGTTTTTAATTTAAATGTTATTTCATTACTAGAATATTAGAATTTTTACTTTAGACTTATATTTTTTCCTGGCAATTCCTAAATTAGAATTCAAAGCGTCAGAATTTAATGTTCAAAATTATTGATTTATCTATAGATTAACTTTTCTGTATCGAGAATATTAATTAGATAGTTATTTGTTTATACTATATTGGTGACAATTTTAATAGTAGTATAGTTTACATTTCGCTTGGTATAGTTTATTTTAGAAAAGTTGCGCGGTTTTCTTCGCGCTTTACAGCCGTTGGTATTTGCCAGCGTTGCTGTCGGACGTCCTCGGCTAATTTATTTCGGAACAGCAAGGTCATTTGGCCGTTGCGCTGTTTTCCTACGCTAAACATACGGTCCGTCACGTCGTCGCTGCACCCACTGTACCTCGCTGATGCAGCATACCGAAGATATTTGCTATCCTACGCTGATGGGACTGGCTGCCGTCGGCTTGGGTCTATCCTAACCGTACTTTATTACTGTTATGTTTTTTTTTTCACTTGACGCACGTATTTCGCAATTTCGACACGCTGTTTACGGACTTTTTGTGTGTGGAAGTTTCGTGCTTAGGTTTTATACAGTTTTCGGTGTGTGGGTCTCCATTGGTACTTACTATTCACACCTTTATTTAATGAATAAATGAACAGTAATTCTGACCTGTTGTTGATCTCCATGTTGACCTGTGTGGCCATCACGTACGACGATATAATCCGGTCACCAATGTCACTATCGCTTTCTTCATTCGTCTGACTGTACTTCTACAATCCTTCTCTTCGCTGTATTATTTACAACGTCATGGACATTTAATAAAGTATAATTTTATCGAAATTATTCTTCAATTATACGTAATATCGAATATTTATTATTCATCACTGCTTGTATAATTGGTTTGCCTAAAAAAAGGGAATACCCGGTCTTTCTCGGCGTCTTGATTATAACGTAATTTCTTCTCTTGTATCTTGACTGGAATGCACTTTTTTTCTTACTAATTTATACTTAGTTTATTGATCTTGGAGGCCTGCACACCAAACTGTGCCGGATCCTGGAACGCGGGTGACGGATAGTGTCGTCATCGTTCCGTCGACCGTCCTCAACTGTCACGGTGTTTCGAGCGAAGCCACGTCTCGGTGCCACGGCCAGCATTCGGCATCGCGGTTCCGTCATCTCCTCGTGGGCGGACAGCTGTGATTGGACTCAACTTATTTTTTATTAATTATTTTGGCCCGTACCTTACAAAACAGAATCCTTGTGTCCTAAAAAATACATCTTATTATCGCTGTAGAAGTGGAATCTTTAATTTTTATTCCACTTGTTCAAAAAACAAATTGTCGTCTTATACTGTATCGTATTGACGCTGCACCAAATAAAAATTAGCCACCTAGTAACGCGACGTATCACCCCTTTCCATGTTCTTTTATCATTGCGTTGAGCTTTTATCATTCGTATATGGCGACTATTTACAGACATTTCTTACATTTGTGATTTTCCTGCGCGGTATATTTATTGGGTGGGTTAGTCGCCTTTGCGTTCTTTCGGCTCTAAGGAATTCAGAAAATAACACTTCAGGAATATTCTATAGATGGGCGTATTTGAATTCCGGTATTGCTTCATTATTGTATATAATTTTAGAATACTATGCTACTTCAAATTATTCCTTTTCAATGAATTTTCCATTCCATTTGATATTGTTATCGAACTTACTTTGTTCTGCGGAAGACAATGACAGAACCATATGGGCGCGTACGCATCAGTAATAGACCTGTATGCATTTTGTATTAGTTTGCAATTTCCGTATTTTCATTTTGTTTGTTTCAGTGGGTAAAAAACCTTCGCACGTTGAACTTATCTTCGAGGTCATTTTTTCTAGGGCGTGGATGTAGCTGACGCGGTGTACGCAGTCCAAATTACTGCCAGCTGTCCGAACCACAGGACCGCGACCATATATATCATCTAGCTCACGTGACTGTTGTTGAACGTACTTGTGTCTGTCCTTTTGACTTTCAGCGACGGACGCCGTATGTGTCTGGTTTTTTTTACCTCCCCTGCCCACTCCACTACCCAATGTTTGACTGTCCCCGTACTCCACTCGCTCGCCTTTAGGGATAACAGCGAGCTAGTGGCGCCATCTGCCGAGTGCAGTTACAATACAGTTAGTACATCAGAACCTTGGCGATTAACGTTATTATAGAATACTGGAACTTCATTTCATTAACTTTAGTGTCGTTCAACGAACGTTTCCTTTCTCTAAATTATTCTGTCACATTCGCTTCGGCTGTGCGTTGGATTATAGTTTATTTTGTACTTTAAATTGCATTTTTGGGGATTTAATTTCTATATTTACATCTTAGCGTGATTTTAATCTAAGGTATCATATACTGGGATTGTCGAGAGACATTTTGATTTGTATATTCCTTTTATACATTAAATTTTGCGGGGTTTGATCGTCATTGCTTCTAGTATTTTGTATTTTGAAAAATTCAATTTTGTGCCTTTTGCTTCACATCTTTTTCGGGGTGCTTGACACTCCCTTCTTTACTGAATGTCAGAATTAACTTCTCTATGAAAAGCGATTATCAATGCAGCCTGTAGTTACATTTTAATATATTTTAATATATGGGCATGTTCTTTCGTTGAGAAGTTTATTAAGTGGTAGTTAGGTGTTGGGTTAATTTTTCTATATTCCCGAATTTCGGCTTAATTCCAGCGTGGTAGGGGGTCGCGAATGGCCTTTTTATCCCTCTTTGTAGTGGCGTCTTTGTTAAGCCACGTTTACAGCAGAAGTTCAGCGGATTATATAAGTGTGTATGAGTAATATCAATGACCTGGGAGTGCCTTGTACTTTGTTGCGCACAGTCAAGGTCACGCCCTGTACGTCATGACTACGCAGTATAACAATAAGAATCGGCATTGCTAATCAGACTTGCCGGTTTTTATTCAATCATATATTTGACTAAGTGCCATATGCGATATTGTGCCGCTGTTTATACGACATAATTGCTGTGACAGTTGATCGGTTACTCTAGGGTTTATCTTGGGTAGTGTAGCATGCCTTCGTCCGCTTACCACGTGCGACCAAATATTTTATGGCTGCATTCGTCCATATTTTTTCTCAGACAGGATTCAGCATTTATAATAGGCCTAGGTTAAAACTGCTGTGTCTTATACTCCGAATTTGCAGTGAAGCAGTTCTTAAAATATGACCTTATTGACTTTAGGCCTATACATTACTCGGTTGATGTGTGATTATTAATATCACACTAAATTTTATAGTTATTATTCGTGGCGGATTGAATCTTATTCTAAATTTGGTGGGTTTGTCTTTTGGGGTTTACTCTAGGTTAAATTCGTTCGTTGTTCGTGCGTTTTTTAAGTCCCGGTTTTCACATATTCCTGTCCTTTTCCTCATAGTGACGTATATTGCAAATCAGTTTGAATGTATATCTAATTTTACATCAAGTTATTGCCCTTTCAGTTGTTAGTTATTATATAAAAAAAAAACTTTATCCTTTTCCCTCTTACTGATTTTTCTTTATGCCCAGTAACCCCTTTGTGATTCGTCATTACCAATGAGGTCAATATTTCAATCCATTGTATTTTCCATTTAATTTTTACTTCCTTTCCATCCCTTAACACACAGATTGATTATTGACGAGTAATCTACCACTCGTTTATAATTTCCCTCATCAATATTACAGTTTGGACTGTTATCCCTGTTCATTACATTCGTGCTCCTTTATCCTTTTCCTTCCTGGTACCATTCGATCTGTGACATTAATCCCTTACTAGGTTCTATTTTTTCCCCTTGCACCGACCGGGAGGTCGCTGCTTTGCTGGCGGACGGGAGGGTGTCATCTCCCGTGCCACTTCAGTCTTAGAATAATTAATTAGCATTTTTATTAAAGTAAGATTGTTTTATTATCTGTCTTAATTCTAGATTGTCATGTCATTACTTATCTATAATTGGAACTATGATGTCACTGTTGCTGTCGCTGCCGCTGCTGCTGCTGCCACTGCTGTGCTGCTGCAGTTGCTATAATTAGCTAGCCCTTGGTGCAGCGTGCGTCGGAAGAGTTTTAGTCAGTGGTTTGACTGGCGTCGGACCATGCAGACGTATTAAAATCGCTTGATGTTGTAGTTTCGTTGTCCTGTTATCTTATAGTTAGTAAGGGTTGTGGGTTGATCCTAGGTTACCTTGGGCTAATTCCCTTCCCCCAGTGCACACTACGTGACACATGGTGGAGTTTCAAAAAAAATAATAATAATTTAGGCCTGATCAAAATTGTCTGCATGGTCGGCTGGACGACCACTCACGTGCGCCAAGTAATGGCTGCACGGACGGCGTAAGGTGTTGGCGGGAGC
>Ga0209786_1000445_pt1 | contig 14619 bp, 15 predicted proteins | sample WorMetilvaeELBA2_FD_187405 | JGI IMG/M metagenome (GOLD analysis project Ga0209786, IMG submission 187405) | Marine gutless worms symbiont microbial communities from Max Planck institute for Marine Microbiology, Germany - Olavius ilvae ELBA.2... ...
GATATCTCTGGCTACCCAAAAAATTTACAGTGACCGCCCGAGTTATAGAGTTGGGCAGGCGAGCGAGCTTCACCCTTCGGGCTCGCTCACCTGCCCAGCATCTATCTCTCGTAATGGTACCAGTTTTATTAAGAGGTTTCACTCTCAGGGCGCCGAGGTGCTAAGTCTTGACACCTGAACACTGACACCTGAAAGCCAACAACTATCAACCCGCGCGGTAACATCGACAATAAATGGTCGATATGATGCCGCTAAATCCTGCCCGGAAGGCTTTGCCATGCAAATAGCCACTGACGATTTTCTTCACTTCATCAACGTTGCTTTGGACGGTATGGTGCGTATCGTCGAAGAGCTGGGGGATGAGCGGGTCAATTTGCGTCCGGATTTTCCAGGCGCAAATTCACCCTATGTCATTCTTTACCATTGTGTCGGCTGCACCAATTTTTGGATCGGAGCACTGATTGCCGGCCGTCATGTTACCCGTGACCGTGATGCTGAGTTTCAGGCACAGGGCACGGTGGCCGACATTCGCGAAGCTGTGCGCGCTCTCCAAAAACAACTGCAGGAAGATATCACCCATGTGCAGGGGGAACAGCCGTTGGCCTATCCCGAGGCCTTACTGCCGCTGCAAACGTGGACCACACAGCAGGGTGTCCAGCATTGGCGTCAGGGCAAGGCATTGATTCATGCATATGAGGAGCTTGCCCAACACCATGGACAGATGGAGATCACACGCGATATTTTGATGCGCCGGGATTCAATTGCGTCGGAGAAATAAGTCCTTTTTGTATCCAGCCTTTAATCACAATTAACAATCCCCGTATTTAACGCAATGCCCCATGCCCAATGTTCTTTGCCCCGCTGTAGTTTGTGCCCCAGAAATGTCCGCCCCGGGATTGCGGATTGACAATCCAACTTATCATTGTTATGAAGATTTCGAAAAGCACCAAGTTTTACCGTGCGGTTCACCTGGGGGTAACGGTCGCTTTCACAAACCGGCCGCACGATTTCTATTTTCCCATTCATTCGCCCACTGAAATTGATCGGCTTTTATGGGACGGGTTCCAGTCGCTACGCCAAGGCTGATGATCAGCCGATTGTCCCTTCCGACAGCCGGAGTTTACGCTAACGATGCTTTATTTCAGGGCAGTTTCTTTCAATCAAAAACAGGAGGGTCTACAATGAAACAGGTTAAAGGGGTAATGCCATTAGGGGTGTTCGTTTTGGCGCTGACCATCATTTTTATGATGAGTCCGGCTCCATCCAATGCAGAGGAGGCAGCCTGCATTGCCGGTGCCAAGATTGACCAGTCGATCGCATCCGAGGCAACGCTGGAGGAGTTTTCCTGCTTTTTTAAAAAATTCGAGGGCGCCGAAGTCGTGCACTTTAAGGTGGCGGTCAAAAATGTGAGCGATAAACCCCAGCGATTCAGAGTCCATATCTTTTTGGAAAACGGTAAAGCGGTGGGGGGGCTCATTCCTAGAAAAACTAAAAAGGGGCTGGTAGAACCCGGTGCCACCGGATCGTTCGTGTATCCGGTCAACGGAATGACCGAGAAACCGCAGGAAGTGATGTTGAATGTCAAGACGGTCATGCCCTAACCTAAACGGCGTTTAAGATATCGATTGATAACCAAATCGTTCTAATGAATCGCGTGTGAAATAAAATGGAGGTTAAAAAATGAAACGATTGAGTATACTTCTGGCTCTCTGTCTGGTCCTGGTCCTTTCCGGACCGGCTATTGCAAAAACCAGTTTTGTCAGTATCGGCACCGGTGGCACCGGCGGCATTTATTATCCCTACGGCGGCGGGGTGGCCGAGATTTGGACCAAATATGTCAAGGACGTCAGAGCCGTAGCCGAAGTGACCGGTGCCAGCGTGGAAAATGTCAAACTGGCCCACAAGGGGGAGACCGTGATCGGCGAGGTTATGGGCGATGTGGCCGTGGCCGGTTTCAAGGGGTTGTCGAAGTTTAAAGGCAAAAAGCACGATATCCTGTCCATGGCCATCATGTACCCCAACCTGCTGCAAGTGGTGACGTTGAAAAAAAGCGGCATCACCAACATCGAGCAGATCAAAGGCCGTAAAATCAGCTCCGGCAGCCCTGGCAGCGGCACGAATTTTATGGCGGAGACAGTCTTTAAAGCACTGGGGATTCCATTGGATTCATACAAAGACAGCCGGCTGTCTTTTACCGAGAGCGCCAATGCTTTAAGAGACGGGACCATCGAGGTGGGGGTCTGGTCCGTGGGACCCGGCACCAGCTCCATTCTGGATCTCGCCACCACCCATGATATTCATATCATTAATTTTACGGCGGCCCAGCAAGAAAAGATCATGGCCGCCAACAAGGAATATTCCGCTGTCGATCTGGCCGGCGGCGTCTACCGGGGCGTCGATAATCCCGTTCCGACCATCGGTGTCTGGAACGTGATGATCTGTCAGAACTCCCTGGGCGAAGACATGGTCTACAACCTGGTCAAAGCCCTTTATGAACACCAGGACTATTTGCTTAAAATTCATCCGTCGGCTTCCTATACAACACCGGAAAACGCTGTTAAATACTCTCCTATTCCTTTGCATAAAGGAACTCTCAAGTATTTGAAGGAAAAAGGAATTTCAGTTCCGGCCCGACTGATGCCCTAATTGAATAGTAGTGTAATTGAGTAAATGGCAAAAAATTTCTTTGGGCTTCACCTGATCCGGGCGAAAAAGATTGGATCAACGAGAGACCGCCGGCTGCCGCTAGTGCTGGCAGCCGGTTTTGGGTTGTCACTGCTTGCGGTGGTGTTGCTGATATCCGGCGGCCTGGAACTGCAAGTGGTGCCGGTTCGCGGCGGTTCACCCCTGCTGGTGCTGCCCATGATACCGGGCGAACGATTTACCCTACATTATTACCACTCGGTTGAAAACGCCCCCATCTGGGAAGAGCACAGCCTGGATGAAACGGGGCGTATTTTCATAGAAGAAGAACGGTATTTGAAATTCGGCGCCGGCATGGGCCGCATGCCGGGCGTGGGCCGTATGGTACGCCGCGGACCTTATGAAGTTATTGAAGACATGCACATGCCGACCGGCGATTTCATCCTGCGGATCGGCAGCCCCGGTGTTGATCACACCGTGATCTGGCGTGGCCACCAAGTCAATCTGTCGGCCTTGGCCCCGCATGTGGCGGTCCAATTTTCAGCCCGCCCGGTAAACCGATTGTATGAGCTTTGGCGGCGGTGGTTTCCACATCAGGCCACACCACAATGATATGGGCCGGGCCTAGGCCTATAAGTAGGCGTTTAACGACATCAATTCGACAATTTCTAGTCGATGTTGCTGCGAGCGTTGATAGGTTTCAGGTGTCAGTGTTCAGGTGTCAGCGTCGCCGCTGGTCGCGAGCGTCCAGTCAAATTGGGAAAGAAACTTTGAAAAAACGAATATCGAACAAGGAATAAAGAATGTCGAAGTAAGGAATCCTATCGATTTTTGCTAAAAATAATAGAGTGATGTGTCGGGTCGTAGCCGAAGGCGAAGCCTGAAGCGATTCCACACTTCATTATTCGAAATTTCTTGTTCGATATTCTGCGGTTCGTTTTTAGTGTAGTATCAAATGAGGTATCAGGAACTAGTACATCGGTTTCCTGACACCTGACACCTAATTTAACCATGAGTGCTCGAATTTGAGTTCAGGAATAAATTACAATGGCCATAGATAGTCAACCAGAGCCCGTTACCAGAACTGCATGGATCATTGCCAAAAGCCTCGCTGCCATCGGCGTGGGGCTGAGCCTGTTTCAACTTTACACTGCCGGTATCGTGGCGATGACGGCCATGCGGCATCGGTCGGTTTTTTTGACCTGCATCCTGGTGATGACTTTTTTAATAAAACCTTTGTACAAGGGCGCCCGCAAGGATCGTTTCAACGCGGCCCTGGTGGTCGATTTGATTCTGGTGGCGATCACCATTGCCGTCGGGGCCTATATCTTCATCGATCTGCAGGGCATCTTCGAGCGTCAGGGAGACTGGAGCCGCTGGGATTTTACGGTCGGGGTAACCCTGGTTCTGCTGGTGTTGGAGGCCACGCGTCGGGTAATTGGCTACAATTTGCTGACCATCGGCTGTCTGGCGCTTTTATTCGGCTACTTTGGTCCCTACATGCCGGAGCTTGTCATTCATAAGGGCTACAGCATCGAGCGGATTGCCACCACCCTATCTCTGACCACCGAAGGCATATTCGGCCTGCCGCTGGGCGTAGCATCCACCTTTGTGTTTATCTTTATCCTGTTCGGTGCCTTCCTGGATAAAACCGGGGCCGGCAGTTTTTTCATTAATTTGTCCTACTCCATTACCGGCCGTTTTTCCGGCGGGCCAGCCAAAACCGCCGTGGTTGCCAGCGGTTTCATGGGATCGGTGGCCGGCAGTGCCGTGGCCAATGTCGTGGCCACGGGGTCGTTTACGATTCCGATGATGAAAAAAATCGGTTATCGCAAGCATGTGGCGGCGGCGGTGGAGGCGGCGGCATCCACGGGCGGCCAGCTGATGCCGCCGATTATGGGGGCCGGTGCGTTTTTGATGGCTGAATTTACCCAGACGCCTTATCTCGAGATTATCAAAATCGCCTTTATTCCGGCCGTGCTTTATTTTTTTTCCGTGATTTTGTTCGTGCATTTCGAAGCCCAGAAAAATGGTATCTGGGGCCTGCCCAAAGATCAACTGCCGAATGTGGCCGAGACCATAAAAAACGGCGTGCACTTCATTGTGCCGGTAGCGATTCTGGTCATTGTACTGATTTTAAACTACAGCCCCATGATGGCGGGTTTTATCGCCGTGCTGGCGGTTTATTTCACGGCCCTGGCACGCAAGCAGTCCCGCATTTCTTTTAAAACGCTGCTCCAGACCCTGGAAAAAGGCGCCCAAAACGCTATCATGGTGGCGGTGGCCTGTGCCGCGGCTGGGATCATTGTCGGTATCGTCAATCTGACCGGCACCGGGCTGCGATTCTCTTCGCTGGTGGTTTCGCTTTCCCAGGGCATTCCCTTGCTGGCCCTGCTGCTGGTTGCCCTGACATCGCTGCTGCTGGGAATGGGCTTGCCTGTAACCGCCTCATATATCGTTTTGATTATCCTGGCCGGGCCCGGTCTGATGGACCTGGGAATCCCTTTGTTGACAGCCCACATGATCGTCTTCTGGTACAGTCAGGACGCCAATGTCACACCGCCTGTGGCGCTGGAGTCTTTCGCCGCCTCGGGCATTGCCGGTTCCAGTCCCATGAAAACCGCGTTTACGTCCTGGAAGCTGGCCAAGGGTCTCTATATCTTGCCGATCATTATGGCCTACCATCCGCTGCTTTTAAACGGACCGACCGAGGCGGTGGTTTTGACGGTGATATTATCGACCATGGCCATTATCTCATTTGTGGTCTGCATGGAACGCTATTTTCTGACCCACATGAGCTGGCCTGAAACCATCTTGCAAGGCGCCACGGCCGTGATGCTCATCTGGAATCATCGCACTTTGAACTATGTCGGTATCATTCTATTTGTTGCGTTGGTGATATTTCAAATCTTAAAACGAAGAAAAAACCCGGGCCGGAAGAACTCTCGGCAGCTTTGAAAGGGTCTTTAAAACTTCAACTGATATCGTTATGCTCCTGCCATAAAGGATTTATCAACCAAAGCGGGTTGTAAATCGGTAGTGGGGTCCGGGAAGAATGCCGGAGCAGGTGCTGCCAATCCCCTTTTATCCGCCTAAGAACAGGCGACCAACCTCTGGATTTTGCATCAGTTCATCGCCGTTGCCGGCCATGGCCAGTTGACCGGAAACCAGCACATAGCCAATGTCGGCAAATTCCAGGCCTTTCTTAGCGTTCTGTTCCACCATGATAATGGTCTTGCCTTCGTGGTGCTGCAGGTCGTCCAGGATTTCAAACACCATTTCGATGTAACGGGGTTCGAGCCCAATGGACGGCTCATCCACCAGCAGGACTTGAGGCTCCATAATCAAGGCCCGGGAAATTTCCAGCAGGCGCCGTTCGCCGCCTGACAGCACCCCAGCATTCTGGTTGCGGCGCTCGGCCAGGCGGGGATACTTGGCGAGTACTTTTTCAGCGGCCTCACGGGCCTGGCTGGGTTTGTCCATCAAAAAGCCACCCATAAGCATGTTTTCTTCGACGGTCATGTCGGGAAAAATCGAGGCGTCCTGCAGAATGTATGCAACGCCGGCGTGTTTGAGCTTTTCGTTGGGACTCAGGCGGGTGATATCATTATTTTGAATCTTGATGGTTCCCCCGGTAATCGTGGTAAATCCATAGATCGAATGCAAAATGGTGGACTTGCCGGCACCATTCGGTCCGATAAGACAAAGCGATTGCCCTGATCCAATTTGCAAATTGAATTCATGCAAAACCACCATTTTGCCGTAACCCGCCCTCAAGCCTTCTATAGCCAGCAGAGGCTCCTGGCCAACCAGCTTAGCGAGATACTCCCGATCGGGTCCCCCAGCGGCCAGCCTGGTGGCCTGACGTTCCACTTCCTCAACGGAGATGACCGTATCCACCGGTCCCAAGCCATAGCCGATGCTGGTGTTTTCGGTATCTTTCTGTTTTTCGTCTTCTTGCATCAGTGCGCCCCGAGATACGCATCGATCACCCGTTGATCGCTTTGGATCTGATCGGGTGGGCCATTGGTTAGAAGCTGACCGTGGGCCAGACAATAGATATGTTCGGCCAGATTCATTATCGCACGCATATTGTGTTCGATAACAAAAAGCGTGATTCCCAAATCGGCGTTGGTCCGTTTCAGGCGTTCTATCAATCCGTTGATCAACGTCGGATTAATGCCGGCTGTGGGTTCATCCAGCAGCATCAGCTTGGGTTCGTTCATCAGCGCCATGGCAAATTCCAACAGCTTTTGCTGGCCGAAGGACAGGTCGCCGGCCATAAGGCGCCGTTTGGCGTAAAGCCCCACAAATTCCAGTAAACTCTCAGCCTTTTCCGTGACTTGCGGCGGATACTTGGAAAACATGGTACGAAATCTGTCATTGGTGTGGGGAACGCTGATCTGCATGTTCTGGACACAGGTCATTTTTCCGTAAATATGGGTTTGCTGGAAAGTCCTGATCATTCCCAGACGCGCGATGCTCGGCACCCGCATGGCGGAGATTTCTTTACCCTCAAAACGAATGGAGCCCTGGTCGATGGGGTGGTAACCCACGATCGAGTTAAACAGGGTTGTTTTTCCCGAGCCGTTGGGACCGATGAGACCGATAATGCCGCCCTGGGGAACCGAAAGGGTGATATTGTCGTTGGCTACGACCCCGCCGAAGCGCTTGCTGACACCTTCCACCATGAGCTGCTCTACTGCCAAACCCTTATCTCCAGCAACGCTACTTGAGCGGAAACCGCTCAAGTAGCTGTTATTCGTTATTTGTTATTCGTCAGTTGGAAAAATGATCTAAAATTCAAAATGATCTAAAATGATCTAAAGTTGTGGAATTCTGTCCATTTTATAAAAAAGACATCGCGCAGCGTTTCCTTAACTTTAGGCATTTTAGGCAATTTAGTCACTTTAGGCATTCGTTTCTTCTGCTATACTAGTCCGTTGCAATATCGGTTGAAGAAGAAATAAATTTGACAAAGTAGAAATATTCACGTCCTTTCCTCCACCCGATGCCCGAAGCGTTCGGGCCAGCGCTCCCGCATCCAGCCCATAAGTCCCTGGGGAAAGAAGACCACGATTGCCACAATCACCGCTCCCAGGGCGACTCTCTGCCAGCCGAAAAGATAGGTCCAGAACAACTCCTGGGTGATGTGAAAGATGACCGCGCCGATCACCGGTCCCCATAGAGTTCCCTTGCCGCCCAGAATGGCCATCAATATCATCCACACACCGAAAGTCGCACCGGAAAAGGCCACCTCGGTGGGATCGATGAAGCCGATAAGATGGCCGACTCCGCCGCCAACCAGTGACAGAAAGAAGGCGCAAATGCACCAGGCCACAATTTTGTAACGGGTGGTATGAATACCCATGGCCTCGGCCTTATCCTCGTCATCGCGAATGGCGTTGATGGCCAGACCGAAGCGTCCGGCGTAGAGCCATCTCAGGGATACGAATGCAGTCACGGCCAGGATAAAGAAAATATAGTAGAAGAAGGCGCCGCGTTGACCCAATTGATCGGGGAAAACCGGTGTCACCAATCCGGACCCCGCACCGATATATTCCCAACCGTTGGCAAGTTCGGCGGCGGTAACCCCGAGCCCCAGGGTGCAGATCCCGAAATATTGACCGCGCATTCCCATTCCCAGGATGCAGATCCCCAGGATTGCCGCTACGGACACCGTTATGACGGCCCCCGCTCCCATACCGAGGAATAGTCCTGTCAGATAATCAGCCGGTGCCAGGCTCTCGACCCTGCCCGCCACGTGAACGTATTCCTCGATGTCAAAATGCAGGTTGCGCTGGACGACCGCCGTGACATACATGCCAATGCCAAAGAACACAACGTTGCCGAATGAGTTATAACCCATTTGCCCGCCCACGATATCCCAGGTGAGGGCAAATACCACCATCACCCACAAAAAGGCCAGCTGAGTCTGGTAGGCCGGCAGCAGCCAGGGTGCGACCAGTGAAATGATCAGAATGCCGCCGAAAAGAACGATCTTTTTTGTGGTCTCGTTCATTTGAGATACCTGCGTTGTAGCCTGAGCTTGAAATTGCGATAGAGCAAAATTACGACCAGCAGCGCGAAGACAAACGCGGCTTGAAATTCAGCGCCAAAGACAAAACCGGCGATGTTCTCGGCCGCGCCCAGACCCAACCCGGCAAATACAACACCGGCAACGTTACCAAGACCGGCGACGATTACGATCATGAAAGAACGAATCGTGTAAGCCAACCCGGCAAACGGTTGAATGACCCATGTCATCACAACCAAAGCACCCGCCGCGCCGCAGATGGCAGCATTCAGCGCAAAGGTAATGGCATAAACTTTATTGGTATCCACACCCAGGATGCGCGCCGCACGGACGTCCTGGGCCGTGGCCCGAATGGCTTGTCCAAGTCGTGATTTCTTCAGAAACAGGGCCAGGCAGATCCCCAGCACAATGGCAATAAAAAAACTGACGACTTTAATCTGAAGCACTGTGATGGCGTTATCGAACATGAACCAGGTGTCCAGCCTGGATTCGACGGTCTGCACATCGGCGCCGAACAGCTGATTCATAAGCTGCTGCAGCAAGATTGCGATACCAAAGGTAGCCAGGATCGAAATGAAAAGATCCTTTTCCACGAGGCGGGTAATGACAATATGGTACAGCAGCCAGCCCACAATGAATAAGGCTGCCGCGGCCAACGGTATGGCTAAAAAAGGATTGAAGCCCATCCGGGTCAGGGAGAAGAGGACAAATCCGCCCAGGATGACAAACTCTCCCTGGGCGAAATTGATGATCTTCATTACCCCCCATACCAGCGCCATACCATAAGCCGCCAGGGCGAAAATGGCCCCGATAAGAATGCCATCAATAATAAGCTGCAAAGAGAAGATCGGAGCTTCGAACAGAATCTGAAAACCTTGCATGACCAAAATATTACACCCGTCTCCCCTCGTGGCGAATGACGGGAAACGGGTGTCCGAATTAAAGGATTAGCGTTGGCTCCACGTGGGTCGCGGATAGACTACCTCGCCTGCGGCAAACTTGCTGGGCGCCACCGGCACAAACTTGCCGCCCTGAATCTGGCGCAGCACCATGGGTTTGGCGATGTTTTTGCCTGTGTGGTCGAAATCCACCCAGCCATAAAATGTCTCAATCTTGGTTGCCGCGAGAGAATCACGCACCTTTTCGGTGTCGAAACTATCGGCACGTTGCAGCGCATCGATGTATACCAGAACAGCCGCTGTCGATTCCGCCGCCTGGTAAGGCGGTACGTAGCCGTATTCTGCATCGAAGTCTTTGGCATAATCCCCGGCTGAACCGAAATAGTCGTCTCGGTACGTCATAGTCGGCGCCCACTGGGTTGCACAAAGCGTGTAGTCGGCATTTTCTCCGAATTTCCCGACCACATCGGCCGCCTCACAATGGGTGATGGCCAGCATCGGCACATCCACTTTCATCTGTGCAGTCTGGCGAACGGCCAGCGCAGCGCCTTTGGAGTGCCCGGAGACAACGAGGACATCTGGTTTGAGCGCCTTTACTTTGGTTAAGGTCGCCGTCATATCGGTCAGTTCTTTGGGCAGCTTGTCATCGATGACCACCTTCATACCCCAGCGCTTGGCATCATCGATAACTCCGGCGCGGATGTCCATGGAGAAAGGATCGTTCTCGACCGCGATGGCAACCTTCACGGAACTCGGATCTTTGCCGGCTTTCTTGGCCTGTTCGGCGGCCAGGTTGATGGATTCCGCCAGATATTGCTCCGAGGTGGAGAGCACGGCAAACAGATACTTGTAGCCCTTGTTGAACAGACTGCGGGAAGCACCGTTGCCTTCGACCATGGGGATTTTGTACTTTTCGGTGATGGGGGCCATGCCTTTGGTCGGACCGGAACCGTAGGGACCCAGGATGAATTTGATGCCATCCTGTTTGATCAGCCGGTCGGCCAATTGCCCGGCCCGAGCCGGTGTAGATTCGTCGTCATAATATTTGATGGCGATCTTGTATAGCTTGCCGCCGACTTTGATGCCGCCCCTCTCGTTGATGCGCTTGACGGCCAGGTCATAGCCGTTTTTGGTATGTTTACCGTTGGTTGAATATTTGCCGGTGAAAGAAACCGCTGCGCCGAAAGTGATGGTATCGCCTTCAACTTTGGCACTGGTCGGCCCTGAAAAGACAAGGCCAATGACGGCTAACACGACCACTGAAGTGATTAGAAATTTTTGTTTTACGGTCATGACGCATTCCTCCTTTATTTATGTTTGTTGGATAGGTAGTTTGGGCTCCATCCAACTGATACGACACGCAAAATGGACTTCAGCCTCCGGTCTGTCAGCCTCTGCGTATCGGCGAATCGGATAAAATAACACATTGTAGTGAATGCTTTGACAATTATAGATGTAATATAAAAAACTGAATGTCAAGCAGAAAATGAGTTGGATTTTTCTTGACGTGGCCCACAACCAAATGTACGTTGTCGATTATCAGCAATAAGATGTGAACTACGTCATGCGCTTTATTTCAATTCAAAATCAATTCCAATGAACAAAAACCCGTGGAATTTTAAAAGCTTGTCCTTTGAGCTATACGTTCGATCAATGCCGGAACGCTTACCTGTTCCAATGATTCCTTGATCCGTTGGTTGTCAGGCCTTACCATACAGGAAGATGATGTAAATTTCTTATCAATGATTCTATTGAAAGATTATAATGCGTGAGATCCACATCGATGAAATCATTTTAACGGTTCGGCAACTTTGTATCGACGCCAACATTGAGATTAGACCTGATACGCTGCAAGCCTACCACAGGGCTTTGGACGACGAAGAGTCGGAAGTTGGCCGTGAGGTAATAAAGCAGCTGATTCGGAATGCAGAGGTTGCCAAAGCGCAACGATTACCTTTTTGCCAGGATACGGGTTATGCCGTGTTGTTCGTTGAGCTTGGACAGGACCTGCATATTATCGGCGGTTCTTTAGCGGTGGCTTTTAACGAAGGGGTGCGCCAGGGATACCGGGACGGATTTTTACGCAACTCTCTGGTACGAAATCCGTTTGAGCGGGAAAACACGGGTGATAACACTCCGGCCACAATCAACACCGACATCGTTTCCGGCGACCGGATCAAGATAGATCTCCTGATCAAAGGAGCCGGTTGCGACAATGTCAGTGCTTTGAAAATGTTCACCCCGGCCGAGGGCCTTGAAGCCGCCAAAGATTTTATCGTTGAGACGGCGGACCTGGCAGGACCCAACGCCAGCCCGCCATTTGTCATCGGCGTCGGGATGGGGGGACCCTTCGCCCGGGCCGCGCTGCTGGCCCAGAAGGCGCTGCTTTGGCCCGTCGGAACACCAAATCCTGATTCGAAATTAAATACCATCGAGCTGGAGCTGGTGGAAAGAATAAACTGCCTTGGCATCGGTCCCGCCGGTTTCGGCGGGCGGGTGACCACCCTGGGTGTTCATATCGAAGCCTTTGCCACCCATATTGCGAGCTTCCCCGTGGCGGTGAATATCGATTGCCACTCCCACCGCGGAAAGGGGGTGGTCCTGTGAGTGGCAAAGAAACGATGGCAATCAGAACCCCTTTCAGCAAAAAGACATTGAAAAAGCTTCGAAGCGGCGAGCAGGTGACAATCTCCGGCCTTGTTTATACAGCCCGGGATGCTGCCCACAAAAGGATGTACGACACAATCGAGCAAGGCGGACAGTTGCCTTTTAATCCGGCGGGTCAGGTTCTTTTTTACGTCGGACCCACGCCAGCTCCGCCAGGTAAGGTGATCGGTTCAGCAGGACCGACGACAGCCGGTCGCATGGATGCTTTTGCGCCAATGCTAATCGAGCGGGGTCTGAGAGCTATGATCGGCAAGGGGCGCCGTTGCGAAGAAGTGCGCCAGGCTATGCTTGAACACGGTTGCCTATATTTCGGTGCGGTGGAAGGAACTGCCGCTCTGCTTTCCGAATGCATCCAATCCGCTGAAATTTTGGCCTACCAAGACCTGGGACCTGAGGCTATCTATAAATTAACGGTTGAAGATTTTCCGGCTACTGTGGTCAACGATTTGCATGGAGGGGATCTATATAAGGAAGGGCGGAATAAGTATCGACGTTCTTGGCCGGGCTAGGGATGAGTTATTTCTAAAATTAAAATTAATGAACTTCAGGGAGGAAATTGATGGCTGCATTACATCTTGATCGACTGACCTGGGCCGAAGTAAAATCGGAGATTGAAAATGGCAGGGACACGGTGGTGGTGCCTTTCGGGTCAACCGAACAGCATGGCCGGCATATGCCGCTGGGTACGGATGCTGTCTTGGGCGATGAACTCGGCTGGGCGGTGGCAGATCGGCTGGATGCATTTTTAGCACCGACGGTTCGCTTCGGTTGCTCAGAGCACCATTTGTCCTTTGCCGGAACCATTTCCCTGGGGGAGGAAACATTTCAGCGGATTGTGTCGGATGTGGTGGCAAGCTTGTCACGCCATGGTTTCCGGCGGATTGTGCTTTTGCCGACCCACGGGGGCAATTTCAAACCCCTGGCCGAGGCCTGTGCCGAACTAAAACCGATTGAAAATGTAAAGGTCGTCGCCTTCACAGATCTGGAGGGCCTTGTAAAAGCGGCTTTTGAAAGCTCCGGTGCAACCGGTGTTAATCCGGCTCAGTCCGGAGCCCACTCAGGGGAGTGGGAGACATCCCTGATGCTGGCCTTGAGGCCCGAGCAGGTAAAAATGGACCAGGCGGCCCAAGGATTTGTCGGCGAACTGTCCGAAATTATGTCAAAGGTCTTCGACGGGATACACAACCTGGATGAGAACGGTGTCCTGGGCGACCCCCGCCCGGCTACGGCAGCGGCCGGTAGACAGTATTTTGAAGAGATGGTTGAATTTTTGTACCAATGGGTTGAAGATCAACGTTGAGTAACTGAACCCGGATATATCGAAAGACCATGTAGAGAGCGTGTGGGAGCGGCTTGCAGCCGCGAATATTAAAGACGCGGTTGCAAGCCGCCCCCATTTTATCTTCATTGCGCCTTTGCTATTAAATTTTCCAGGATATCGGTTTCAGATTGACCGGTTTGAGCTTTCAACCTTTTTAAGATATCAACCGTTTCAGGCTTGAATCGAAAAGATTTGGATACCTTTCGTTCATCTAATGATTTTGATCTACCATCCCGCAATCGAATGAAAAACCAGGGTCTGATTTTATCAAGAGATATGCCGTAGAAATCAATTTTGCGAATTTCTTTTTGCTTGATGCAATCGATTATTTGTTCGAGTTTTTCAACGGTATTCGCATCTCCTGAGAAGTGCTTCTTAAATCTTTCGTAAGCCGCCGGCAGAACTTCAAGTATCCTTGGTTCCACCACCCTCCCCGCCCAAATTGCATCCCTAAGAGTTATATGTCCGTTAGGATTAAGTAGGATTTTATTATTCGTATGCAAAAACCCTTTGGCAACCAGAAAACCCATTACTTTCAAATATCTTGGATCCAGTCTGTGTTTTTTGTCGCGTTGAGCTAGTCGCTTAATTTTTTTAATCAGATCCTTATTGTTCATTCTTATCCTCAACAAAAAAATCAAGGCTGCCCTGATTCTCGATAATGCGATCAACCAGAGTTGGAAATTTGCCGCTTGCGATGGCCTGTCTAATAAGTTGTTTGTTTTTTCCAGGAGCATGGATAGCTTTGCTGACCAAGGCCGATTCTGCATCGATCATTTTCACATCAATTTTTTGAAATCTGTACAAGTCGATGGTTTTGGCATCATTGGGAATCCATACCAAATGACTGTCCTCATCATAGACCAGACCATTTGCATCAAGTAATTCCAGCAATTTGTTTTTTGTGAAATAATCCATTCGTAATTTCAGGGCTCCTGACCTCGCGTAATTTCAATTGCAACTTATTGCGCGGCAAATACCAATTTCATTCGGGTGCCGGGGTAGACGTATGACTCCTGATTCATGACATCGCATAATTGTTTGAGAGCTCG
>Ga0209786_1000447_pt1 | contig 14582 bp, 19 predicted proteins | sample WorMetilvaeELBA2_FD_187405 | JGI IMG/M metagenome (GOLD analysis project Ga0209786, IMG submission 187405) | Marine gutless worms symbiont microbial communities from Max Planck institute for Marine Microbiology, Germany - Olavius ilvae ELBA.2... ...
CTTCATTGGTTTCCGCCTCATTTCCCAGATGAAATATACCGCCGCCTTTTCGAAACACCTTGCGCCCCGGTACCGGGTCGGAGTAATCCACGGCGTTTACCGCCGCGGGCAGCCGAAACGGCAGGCGGCGATATTGATTGCCTTTTTTGTACCACCGGTATGTAATCAGCAAAAATAAAAGCATCACGTTAGCGATAAGCGGAAAGAAAAAAGGGATCGCGATTCCCATAAACACTAGCATGATAAAACCGGCGCGGCTTCTAAACGGGTCCAGAAGTTGAGACAAAAACGGCCGAACGTCGCGTTGCTGCTTTTTCGCGTCAAGCTCTTCCTCGCCTTTTAAGCCCCTAACTTTGCGCGTGTCGATGCTCAAGAGTCTCCTTTTTCTTGACTTGACACCCCCCCCGCGAAGGGCGGTTCCTGCTTCACCGGGGAGCCAATGCTCTCCCTCCACAGGCTGAAGCGGCATGCCCTGCCGCCGTTATTTCGGCAACCACCCGGTTTCTAATAATGCCTGTTTAAGCCCCGCCACCGCCTCTGACACGGCGGGCTTTTCAAGGGGTCCGGCATTTTCTTCTTCGATATAATGCGCCCACGGTCCGGCGGCCTCGCACCAGGCGGCCCGGCCGCCGGCCTGATGAAGGACGTAAAACAGGGCTCTGTTTACCGTTTTTAACCAGATAAAGTCGGCGGTGCCGATAACGCCTTTCTCCCTGGCAAATGTTAGTAAACATTGCATCCATGTGCTGATATACGCGCTATGCGGTACGCTTTTACGCAAAAGACGCTGATCGGTGGCGTGTTTTGCGATCAACTCATGAGCCGATGGACTTGCCGCAATATTAAAAATATCTATAGCCCCATCCACCACGCTCGTTTTTTTCCGTTTTAAAAAACGGGATTTTTTAGTGATGGTTCGCCCCTCCACAAATGTTTTCGACATGTGATTAAGAAGGGCTCTGCCCTCTTCTTTATTACCGCACCCCATAGCCATAAAGGCGCCAATAAGGCCGGCCTTATAATCTTCAAGCCCGGTCAAAAGCGCGACGTTTAGACCGCCTGGCGCGGCGCCAGTCGCGTCCACGAAAAGGCCTTTGTGCGCCGGGGCTTCGCCGCGGCGCTTAAGCCACTTGCCCACCGCTTTGAATGTGGGTCCCATTTGTCCCACAAACACCTTGCTGGCGCTGGATTCGTCCAGCCAGTTATAAATATTGTTTTCAAGAAAAGGCGAAAGTTCGTCGGCAAGCCCGGTTTTAGTATTGATCAACTGGTCTTTGCGGATGCGACGGCCGTCTTCGCCTCGAAGCAGGCCGTAGGTTGCGACAAACTCGATCGGTTGCATGGCAACCCGCCAGTTTCCCGATAACAAGGGCTCATCTAAAATGTTGCGCCCCGCCACCGGCTTCATCCAAGGGTGAATTTTCGCGTTCGCTTCCAAAAGCGTTTGCAAGTTATATTTGGCGCGTAAATCTTCTACCGGCGTCATAAACCACGCCTTGTAACCCAGCCAAAGCCCAACGACCGCCACCGGGTAGGCGACATATCCGCCAACAAAGCGCAGCATTTTTTTAATGTCCTCGGCGTCCAGCTGCCCGGGGTCACGACTTTTTTCGCGTAAAATATCAAAGGCCTCCGCGGCCAGGTCGCTTATAAACGTGAAAGGAGCGATCTCAACAATGTTAAGCCAGATAAAGACCGACCGTGTTGATCAGCTCTTTTTGCTGCTCGTAAAAAAAGCCCACCATCATATAGAGCATGCCGCCAAGCACCACGATCGCAACACCCTCGCCGCCTCCCCCTCCCTGTTGTTGTTGCTCGGCCATTATGGTTGAATTCTTTTCCAGATGGCGTCCACCGCGACGTCACTGGTATCGGTCGTTGTCACCGGCGGGTTGTTGATAAACACGTTCGGGTCGTCGCCGGTCACGCCCGTCCCGAATTCGGCTGTGAAAAGCCCGCCCATCCCTGTCACGCCAAACGTCCCCGAGCCGACCAGGCGCGTCAGGTTGTTCTCCACAAACGCGTTGATCCTGTCGGTAAATCGGGAACACACGGAAGAAATAATGCTGTCAAGACTCGGCAGCCCGAACGAAAACAGGGACCCTACACTAAAGCTTGCCAGCCCGGAAAGGCACCCGGATAGTGCCGTCTCCACACGCGGATCGGGCATAAGGCTTTTATTGATGCTCTGGGAAACTTTGGTAAGGCCCGCCTCTGCCTCGGACTGAACCGATCGTAAGGACGGACAAGAGCAGTCCGGGAGAGTGGCCGGCGCGCCTGGTGAGCCCGGAGATGGTGCCGGCGACGCGGCCCAAGCCGGACAAGCCCCTAAAATTGCGACAACGATGGCAAGCTTTATCGGCGCCAGCGTTTTTTCAAGGATAATTTTCATCGAGTCTCCTTTTTTTCTCAAGTTCCTGGGCTTTTTTTTCATATTGCGCGCGGCGCCAATCGACTGGCCGCACGATTCCTTTAATATTTTTTTGCCAGATTCCGACCTCTGTTTCGCGGGCGGTTTCTTCAATTTTTTCATAGGGCGCGTGGTTTTTAACCGAAAACGTCGAATACGACGTCGCAACCGCCAATCCTTTCGACACCAACCAGGCCCCAATGTCGACGACATATTCCGTGCCCGCTCCGCGCCTTTTTTCAAACACGATAGTTTCATTTTCAATGCCCTCGTTATCTCTGACGCTCCCCAAGCACCGGGCGACATATTCGTCACGGTGAAGGTCGTTCGCGACAACCCGGTGATAACCCTCCAACTCGACGCAACTAATCCGGTACAAGGAATTGATTCTACGGATCAGCTCTTGCTTCACCACCAGGCCGGCATCCACCCTGCGCCCCTTTACTTCGACAAATTGTTCAAGCTCGACAGCGTCTATACCAAACAGGCGGATGGTGTGACCCCCAATAAAAATCGTGTCGCCATCGTAGACAGCGACGCTAAGCGGGCTTTGCTCGCCCAGGGTATACGACATCACCTCTCCAACATGAGAAATAACCACCGCGGGTCGGCGGGCGGAATCGCAAAACCCATTATCTGCGGCGACAAGCGATGTAAGAAAAATACCTACAAAAAGAAAAATGGCCTTGTTTTCCGGATTTTTAAAATTTCGCATCGCTACTCTCATATTTTTTTCGGTACGTCCACGGCAGATCGCGTATGTTCGCGTCTCTTTTCCAGATGTTGCGTCTCGATCCACGAGAAATATTTTCAGCCGCTCGATATTTTTCGGAAACGCTCCACGCCAGCCCTTCTGTCACCAGCCACTGTCCTAAATCCTCATCCAGGCCCGGGCGTATTCCCACACAGGTCGCAACCAGCTCTTCTTCGCCCAGGTCGTCACTCACAGCGTCTCCGGGAAACTTTTTCAGGCACTTTATAAAAAGGTAGCCCCTTTCTCCGAAAATCGCCGCGCTAAGCGCGGCGGCGGTTTTCTGTCCGACATCATATGAATTTTTCACAAACGCGTCGTAACCTCTCCCCGTATACCCGAGCTGCCCCAGTTCTGGCGCGTCGATGCCCGCCAGCCGGACATGTCCTCCCTTGAGCACCAGCGAGTCACCGTCCGTTACCACGACATTGGCGTTGGCGGGAATTACGCCCAGCTCGACGCAAAGCGGATTTTTTTTCGCTTCTTCACGCGCCTTCCGGTATTCAGGCGGGCGTCGGGTTTCATAGTCGCCCCACACGCCCACTTCTTTTATTTCGGCCATATGCTCTTCCTCTTTGAATATCGGCAGGGAAAACATGGCGTACGCCAGCCCCTCGGCGACCATGATCTGCCCGAGACTGTCTTTGTTCCCGTCATACACTCCGTAACACCGCGCGAGTCTTTCTCCGTTTTGCACATCGAGGTCTTCGACCGCCGTCGCCTGTGCGTGCTCGCATACAATATCGGTATATTTGGAAATCAAATCTGAAAGCCCGGCGCGACTGACCTCTCCTATGTCGTGGCGCCCCTGGCTGTCGATGGCTACCTGCCCGGGCTCAGGGGCGTCGATCCCCAGGATTCGCAGAAGCTGGCCGTTTATTTCAATCGTGTCTCCGTCTTTTACGATAACACTGGCGGCGGGCGCTGAGATTTTATTTAAAAAAAGCAGCCTCAGCAAAATCCCGGCGCCGACCAGTAAACACAGTGATCCGCAAATAATATAAATGTTTTTTTTACTGAGAGCGATCACGCTTTTTCTTCCATTTGAAACGACAAATCGGCCACAGCGCACATGGCCTCGATGTAGGCCTCGGCAACGCGCGCGTCCTCGAGAACCCTGGTAGGGTTCCAGGCGTAAACGGCGAGCAGCCCAAACCCCAGCCTCTCCATGCGCTCTATGGCCATCATCTGTTCTTTTGACGCAGGCCCTCTGAAATGGGCCCGCTCATCGATATCCTTTAAACTCATTTTCATTTTTTTTACCCACTCTCGCTGCCCGTTGCTGCAACTGCGATTGCCCTGGTTCATCTGATCCCCTGGTTCATCTGATCCCAACTCACCATGACGATAAAATCGACTAGACTTTTTTTTTGTGACGCGGTTGACAAAAGCTGCTTAAGGTGCCCTGATGGCCAGCCATACATCCCGTCCGTGCCAGTTGAGCTCTCCCAGGTGACAATCGGCACGGAAAATGGCGCTGGCGCTATGCTTGCTTTCAAAAATTCGGTGTTCAGCCGGATGGCGCGCATTGAATTTTTCAACGCATCCTTGTCGGTGATCGAATTTTCTTTTGGTAAAAATTTTCCCTTTGTGTGAAGAAAATAAGCGCTACGGACAAGGTGGGAGCTAATCCGGTCATCGGTAGTCCCTGCCGCCGGGTCCAATAAAACAGGCACAAGCCGCAGCTTCACCCCGGATTCGTCGCGGTTGTCGCTGTTTTTCGTTTGGCTTATGTCTTCCACCGCGGCTACACAGGACGGGCAGTCTATGTCGATAAAAACATTCATCACACCCTTTTCCCCGGTCGGATTTAAAATCAAAGCGCTGGTTTCGATAAGAGACTGGGCCATAAAATTTTCAGGAAATGTTGGCCTGATATTGGAAGAATTAACTTCCTCAGCAACGATTTTCCTAAACATCTCGCCTGGTTTTTCTCCGGTGTTGATGTTTTCCATGCCGATCGGCGGTGTTGCAAGCCCAACAACCTCGCCCAACTCGTTTCTTTTTAACTCGGCGGACACGGGTTGTGGTTTTGACTGTTTTAAATTCTCGCCCGCCACCTTTCTGCCGATCTGCTCGCCGTACATGTCATAAATAAGCCCCTCGAGAAGAAATTTACCGTCGGGCGATACCCAGAACATGGCCGGCAAGGACTCATCGGGAGCGTCTTTCATAATGACATCAACATCATAAAAACCGGACGGAATATGCCGTTTGTGTTTTTTATAAATCAAAAACTCCCCGTATATGTTATAAAGAAGCCCCTTGATCTGGGCTTCGCTTACGAGCCCTTGTTTAAACGGATAGGCCGCCAGCTCTTCAACCTCTTTTTGGGCGACCGGCGCCGGCGCGGGCTTTTCACCCGCGAACGAAACAGCCCCTAAAACCAACCCAATACCAATCCCAATCGTTGCCATTGTTAATGCGTTGACATCCGCCCTACGGGCGCGCCCTACGGGCGGTTCCTGCTTCGCCGGGGAGCCAATGCTCTCCCTCCACAGGCTGAACCGGCATGCCCTGCCGCCGTTTGTTTTTTTCATACCCCCCCCTTTTTTTTACTGATAACCTTCGATTTCGCAAGCCTCGATGAGCAACTCTATCGCCATCTCGCGTATGATCTCCACAACTGACTCAAGGTCACTGTTGCCATCACCCTCATAAAGGTCCCGCATAATATCGTTCGCGCTGTCTCGCAGCCCTTGGGCCCGCGCTTTATCCAAATAGGCTTGATTTTCCGCTTCTAAAAATTTCTCACTTTTAATTAATTTCATTTTCGGATACTTTTTCCAACAATGTAGGTGCGCATTTGACATCCGCCCCAAGGCAGCGGTTTCTGCTTCCTCGGGGAGCCAACGCTCTCCCTCCACAGGCTGAACCGGCATGCCCTGCCGCCTTTAAATCCTCTTCGCTTTTCCGCGTGGTGCGGTTCTTTTTTAAAAAAACTACCGCCCATTATTCTCACTTATCCTTACTCAACTGGCTCTTGGCTTTCGCTATACTATCAAATTCGACGACCATACTTTCAGATTCCAACCAATCCTCGACTGGTTCTCCGTCTTGCTCGCAACTCCCAAAGATAGCTCCCAGGATCCCTGGTTCCTTTTCCTTTTCCGATTCCGGGGCTACCAAAAAGTCTTTTCCTGCACACTCCACGCGGGTGCCGTGATATTTGTTTTCAAAGGCCATTTTCAAATCTTTATATTTTTTTTGGCGGTCCCCACTTTTGGTAATTTTTTCGTGATCCGGTTTATAATTCAATATCACAATTGTGGTTAATTGCTTTTCATCGCGCACCAACAACCGGATTGGCACGTCTTCATACCAATCGAAATCCGATTCATAAACGACTCCGGCAATTTTACCGGAGCGAAACGGATGATCGTCAGGGATTTTAGTGCCTTGAATGTCCGTATCCGGACCGCAACCCGCGGTGCCCGCAGTTAAAAAAATAAGCGTTGCGATAACCAGTAAATTTGTTTTTTTAACCATTTCAACTCCCTTTCTCCGGGACCTATTTTCGTTTAAAACCAGGGTATTAGGGGGGACCCCTAAGAAAAAAACGAAATCTGTTAATAATTTCGTCGGGGTTTGGGGGTACCCCAACAAGGAGTTTTCCTGAGCTCGCACCCCGCAAAGGGTGTGCTCAGGTCGCCTTGCTTCTGTTATTTAATAGAAACAACAATATCTCCATTTGCAATCAAAGGTCAAGCCAAAAAATTCAAAAAAAAGTTTGACGGTCGGCCATGCCGCTTCTTCTAACGCTCTTCATGCCCAGGCTGAAGCGGCATGGCCTTGACGATATCCCACGCCACAGAATCAATATCCGATTGAATTTTTTTATCAATCCCCATGGAATGCGCTTGTTTTGAGAGGCTTACCATTTTTAGATGAAACTGATCGGAAAAGTTAAAGGCTGGCAGTTTTAAATGCCTAAAGATAGTACCAACCTGAATCTTGACTGTGAAACTATTTACAAAAATATTGACAGGCTCGGAATTGAGCATCGAGCAAAGAAAATGAGCTTCGTCTTCGGTGTCGGCCGCAACGAAATAAACTTTATGATCTGGCACAATCGGTTTAGATCCTATTCCCTCGGGCAGAGAGTGGCTTGAAACCACTGCAGCCTGAAGTTTTCCGGCCATCTCGGCCCAGACGACCTTGTAAGGTGAGAATGTGTAATCACCGACATTATAAATAGCATAAAATGGGGCCCCAGAAGGTTTCATCCTTTTGCGCCAGGTTGACCTGCTTTCTAGAATTGGAGTTCCTTGATTATCTTTATCCTGATTGATGCGATTAAAATAACCGAAAGTTGCACTGTACCGTCTCCTGAATTCCTTTTCAGGTCGAATCGACGTTATTACCTTGTTTGGGACAATCGCGACGAGATCGATCGATGTATATTTGAAGGCCTTGAATTGCCTGGCACCTTTTAAAAGCGGATATACAAGATCAGCATCAACATCTCGGTCGATCAGAGAGACCGGCTTCTTACCTGTGTGAGGCGTTGTCCGAACCTTTACAAGACCCGGCGATGATCCAGGTCCGACAAGCTCGACGAAATAGACTGGATTTAAGTCGGTCGTTATGCCTTTACGTCCTTGCCAGTCATCTGAACCTCCTTTGAGCTTTGGGACAAGACCCAGATGCTTAGGAAGCAGCACGCTCCACCTATTATCAGGCGGGATTGCAATCGCCTTTTTATCGGTCGATTTAATTTTCGTTTTGACCTGTGATAGGATTTCATCTTCGCCGATAGCCTTTTTCTCAACTTTGCCCCAGACCTTGTAATCGACAGGATATTTTGTAGGTGTTCCACTTTTCCACGAAAAGACAGCGGGCTTGTTGGCAAGACGCTTGAATGGCCTTACATTCGTAAAATCGTGGACTTCCTTGATACCAAGCTTTGTTCCATCTGGAAGATTGAAGCATCGGAAACCCTCTGAAGAAGGAGCCTGAAAATGGATCTGCGTTATTACAAAACCGAGCACACCACCTTTTTCAAGCCATTTGTCCGTGACTGTGTAGGCAATCATTCCAGAAATATCGAGTTCATTGCCGCCAAAAAACGGATTCTGTGAAAAAATTGCATATCGTTCACAGGTCGGCTTGATTCTATCCCTATAATCCTCGGGGAGTTCAGACCATCTTATCCACGGCGGGTTTCCAGCGATGACATTAACTTTTCCTATGGTGACGGATGCAAAATAATTCCTAACTATCCGACACCAGATCCTGTTCCAATTCTGTTTTTCCATATCCTGAATCTGTTCATACATACTACCAAGGTAAGCTTGCCAGTCATTATTTTTCAGAAGATATTTCTTAATCTTAACATCCTTTTTTAGATGCGAAATGAAATCATTTCTTGATGAATCGCTTTCGATGCTTCTTTCCATTATTGAAAGCACCACTCCGAAATCATTCTGACGTTGCACCAACTTTTCAGGCAGAACCAGTTCAATATTTCCAAGAACGGTCCCGATGTTATAAGACCTTGTCGATGAGCTGCCGTTTTTATTTCTGACAGGGGCGTATACGGCATCGGCCATATAGACAGGTATTTCGATTCTGCTCGTCGGGGGCATGATATCGCTTATCGCAAGAAGATAATTCAATCTTGATGATATGACGGCCAAAGGATTGAGATCGAAACCGATTATCTTCCCGAGAATATTTTTGGCTAAATTGTTGATTTTAGCCTTTTTCCCTTCAGCCTTATAACGCGCTATCGCGTGGATTAGAAAATTTCCAGAACCACAGCAAGGATCGAGCAGTTTCTTTCCAAGGATACCTTTGCCTTTGTATCCGGTTTGATCTAAAACAAATTCAACAAGCCATTCTGGGGTATAGAACTCACCGATATTTTTTCTCAGAGCGTCAGGGACCAGATTTTGATAGGTGGCCTTCACGACATCCCTTATCCGGCCCCCTGCCGTTGTCGGAAAGATGTATAGTGCCAAGCAGGAAAGAAGCCGCCGTAAGGCTTCAAGAAGACTATCGGGAGAATTTTCAAGATACCAGCTAAAAAATGTCCCCTCGACAAAATTTTCAATATTGTTCGCGATGAACACTTCGGAATGTTCTATCCGCCTATCAAGAATATCCCTTAATGCTGGACATGGCAGGCCAGCAGCTTCAGCTGCAAAAGACTTCTTTTTTATATTTTTCCAGTCATCATACCTATACCCTCTTTTCGTCACGACCTCAGCTGCAATCAGTTTGAAAAGAAGGGCACTGTATGTGTGTAGTGTGAATAAGGCTTTTGCGTAATCCAAGGGTTTCGCTAATCCGACCGATAACAGATATGTATCTATCTTCGAACGTCCAACTTTACCGGGGCTTGCAGCCTGGGAAAAAAGTTTTTTCCATTCTTCGAAGAAGCATGCAGCGGATCCTTTCTTGAGAGACGCATCCAAGTGATACCAGAGCTCATTTATGACATTCTTTGCAATCTTTGATTCCGAACCGAAATCTTCAAGGCAATTTTCAACGGTAAATGATCGGCGGACATCGTTTTGCAAGGCATCGATAAGTGGGAAGATGCCAGATGCATCCGATTTCAAGAGAGCCTTGACATCCGCCCCGCAAAGGCGGCGGTTCCTGCTTCTTCGGGAACTTTTCCCTCCACAGGCTGAAGCGGCATGCCCTGCCGCCGTTAATTCATTCATAGAACACAAATAACACCGCCTTCGATTCACTTTTAAGGGATTATCAGAAATCTTCAGAACAGCTGTTTTTGTTTGCTCTCGCTTTTGGCGTGTTTCCTTTTCAAGGGCACCCTCTTCTGGTTTATCTGCCAGCTTTTTCCCAACCTGCCTGTCTCAATAAGGGTTTTTTTGCCCATCACCTCATCGATCATCTCTTTGACATCCGCCCCACCAGGCGGCGGTTCCTGCTTCACTGGGGAGCTGACGCTCATCCCTCCACAGGCTGAAGCGGCATGCCCTGCCGCGGTTTTTTATTGTTTTTAGTTTTCGTCTTTTCCACGATTCCATCTGCGGCACTTTTGATCCCCTTTAACTGGCAGAAGAATTTCGTCCAAACGCTTCCAAGCCTCGGGCGACGAATCCAGCGCAGTGACCAACCAACCATCCTGGTTTTTTTCCAAATCCAAAATGCCCAATTTATACATGACGAGAAAGTCGGGAAACACATCGTCGGGATTAACCCCTGCCAAATCGCTCAACCAGATCGCTATGGCATTTATGTCGTCCCAATCTAATCGAATCTGCCGGCCTGCGGGGTTTTCGACAGTCACAACGCTGTCCACTATCCACGCACTAGAATGGCGGCACGATGTTCGCGCGTTATTAAGCTGGGTTTTCTTTTTGGCCCGGACTTTCTTTTTAAGCCGCGGTTTCTTAGTTTTCTTAGCCTTCTTTTTTTTCACGATTCCCTTTTCAGCGCGATCGAGAACTCGTCCGGCCGCGCTTCCCCTTTTTTATTTTAGCTGAAATTTTTCTCATCTCAGCGACATCCAACGGCGAATGCTTTGCCACGTCCTCAACAATATCACCAATCGCGACAAGCGGGAATTTGTGTGCTTGAAAATTTTGCTCAGGAGCCCGGGCACGACGGCAGCGCTCACTGCCTGGCAATTCTTCAATTCCTCGGGCTACGATCCCGGTTGCGACGAGATCAACGCCGGCCTTTGCCAATATCGCATCGACATAGGCCTGGGCATTGTCGAGCCGGTCTTTCTTCGAGAGAGTTTTAACGTAAGCGGCCTCGGACCGAATAGGCGAGCTGCCATCTTTTTGGCGCTGCAGATTCGAAAGCCGCACGGAAAGGACGATCGGGATCGACCAGTGACCGTGCTGATCAGTCAGGTCTTTTTTGGCCAACGGGTGGCAGTCGCCCATTATTTCGTTGAAAAAAACGTTAAACCGGCCGACCAACTCCCGCTTGCTTTCAGGGGGCTGTCGCCAGGGCTCGATTTGCCCGAAAAGCTCCCGCCCCCTGGCAAAAACATCGTCGTGCATCGTCGCGGGGTCGATCGCCTGTTGGATTTTGTCGCAACCGGGATCCGGCATCGACGCCACGGTGGCTGCAAGGGATTGATAGCCCCGCTGCTCAGCCCGTGGTTTTCTCAAAATGCCGGCAAGATAAGCGGCCGGATTTTTAATCCCGCCAGTGTTAGTTTTTAGCTTGGCGATCACGGAAAAGAGCGCCATTAACGCCCTAGGTCTTTCGCCCACCATCATATCCTCCTTGTCCTTGCGAATTCCCTCTGTTAACAGGCGGTTAAATGTTTCCGCCTCGGTTTTGCCCCTCGCGGTCGCGCCGATCTCGGCCACTAAATTTTTGATTTGCTGCTTTCTCAAGGCGGGCTGGGTCGACAAGCCTAAGAGCGCCTCGACTTTGTCCTTGATTTTGCCTTTCCCAAAAGGGTCGCTCTGGGGAAGCGGAAGCGTGTCGAGCTCATATTCGAGCCCCGGAGACAGTTTTTTCTCAAAATCAGGTTCCGAGCCGTTTTTTTGAACTACCATGATCTTATTATTTATTTTCAGAGAAAATAAGGGTGCACGAGGGGGGGGGGGGGGGGGGGGGGGGGGGGGGGGGGGGGGTCCAGCAGGGTGAAAATATTGCCGCGGGGGTCGTTTCTCCAGGACAAGTGGCCGGTTTGCTTCACCTGGTCTACCGCGTAAACTCCGTTATCGCAAAGGCAGCCCACGCCCATTTGCGTCGCCCTGAGGCTCACCCCGGCCCGATTGCCCAGCTCGACCATGCTCATCTGGACCTGGTTGCGCGACAAGCAACTGTCCCGTTTGCAGTGGCGCAGGACGGACTGCAGGACAAACCAGCACAGCACGGCCGCCGGGCTGCTAATATTTTTAATTATATCAGGACAATAAGGGGAATTATGGATTATGTCTCTTTTGGCGAATAGCTCGGATCGACTGAATTTTGACCTGCAACGGACGCTTTTGGGAGATTTGAGACGGGAACGGGGTGAGTTTTTAGCACCCGGGTGTTTTTTTTGTTGACCCGGGCATTTTTTTGTTTTATTGTTATTGTGGATGGGGGACTTCATATCAGGTGGGTCTCCATTTTTTGAGGGCCGCCATTAATTTGGCGGCCCTTTTTTTTTTCCCTGCAGCTTACATCGGAACTGGCGCGCTGGGCAAGTAAAAGTTTCGCACTAAGAGATTTTTTTTGCTCTGCGGGGGTTTTTTGTTGACTCGAGAAAAGTTTTGTTTTATCATTTTCATGAATGGGGGGGTTCATGGCAGAATTCTTACTCCATTTTTTGAGGGCCGCCATTAATTTGGCGGCCCTTTTTCTTTTTTTTAATCTTAAAACATTAAACGACCGCCGGGGCAAGGGAAAGGGTGTTTTTTTTCTTGACCGGCAAATTTTTTTGTTTTATTATTATTATTATTGTGAATGGGGGGGGGTCATTACCGGATAACCCTTCGTTTTTTTTTAAGTTAAGGGCCGTCATTATTTTGGCGGCCCTTTCTTTTTCCGGTATCTTACAACGGGACATCCCCCCCGCGCAAGCAAAACTTTCGCATCAAGCTCGGATCGGGCTTGTCTCTCCGCTTTTCACTTGCGGGCTGTTTTGCCGCGGTTTTGTTTTCGTCTACTTCGGCCATTTTACCTCCTTTATTTACTCTTCTTCCATTGCGGCAAACTGCTCGTCGATGTAAGTGTCTGTTATTATTTTATTTTCCTCCCACCCTGCTGGGGGTGGAGTCATATCCAACTCTTTTATAATTTTGACGAAACTTTTTTGCGTTTCGGTCGCTGGCTCCATAGTGTTTCTCCTTTTTTTTCTTTTTTATATTTTTTCCCGGACCATGCTCTTGACATCCCCCCCCGCGCGCGCGCGCGAGGGGTCACACCATGATCTGCCCGAGACTGTCTTTGTTCCCGTCTTGACATCCCCCGCGCGCGCGCGAGGGGTCACCGTGGCGGGCATGGCGCGGGCGTGCGTGGAGCTGGCTTGACATCCCCCGCGCGCGCGCGAGGGGTCACCGTGGCGGGCATGGCGCGGGCGTGCGTGGAGCTGGCTTGACATCCCCCGCGCGCGCGCGAGGGGTCACCCGGTGATAGTGGCAGCATTTGCTCCAGGGTTTGCTTTTGACATCCCCCGCGCGCGCGAGAGGGGTCACCTCACCGCAAAGGCGGCGGTTCCTGCTTCACCGGAGAACTCATGCTCTTCCTCCACAGGCGGCTACGGCATGCCCTGCCGCAGTTAATTCTTCTATTCCCCGGGATCTGATGTTTACCGCGCCAACATAGTCGGCATTCGCTGAAAAGCCGCACGTGATGCAAAGAAACAACACCTGGGTTTTTCTATTATCGATAGAAACTTGATCGCAGCAAGGGCATGTTCGGGATGTATTCTTGGGGTCCACTTGAAGAAAACTCCCACCCGACCATTCCTGCTTGTATTCAATCATCCGAAAGAAGTTGCCCCAGCCCTGATCCAGAATGGATCTGTTCAGCCCGGCTTTTGCTTTAACGTTCTTGCCGGGCTCTTCCATATCGCCCCTGGCCGATGCCGACATATTTTTGATGCTCAAATCTTCCGCCACCACGATAGCGTGTTTTTTGCTCAAAATCGTGGACTTTTTTTGAAGAAAGTCGTTTCTGGCATCCGCAATCTTGATGTGGATTTTAGAGACAACCCTCTTCTGCTTTTTCCAGTTGTTGGAAAACTTTTTTTTCCTGGCAAGGAGCTTTTGAGCCCGGGCCATTTTTTTTTCCAGCCTTTTAAAGCTATTTAAAGGATTGACCGCCTCTCCGGTTGAAGTTGTTACAAACCGCGCAATACCGACATCAATTCCGACAACATCGGAATCCGGATTAGACACGGGCCTTGGCGGAATCAGAACTTCTTGCTGGGTCTGAATAGAAACAAACCAGTGCTCGCCTTTTCTGGACACGGTCATATTCCGGACAGTTCCCTGAATTTCACGACTTTTGTGAAACCGGACCCAGCCGAGCTTGGGAAGGTAAATCCGGCCGCCTTGAAGCTTAATCCCGGCGGGATATCGGAAAGAGTCAACACTCTTGAACTTTTTTTTCCAAACCGGAAACCGCTTTGCCGGCTGCTTTTTATCAAACGCGTCAAACATAGCTCGGTCCAGGGCCATTAAAGTCTGCTGAAGGCAGCTGACCGGCGCGATCGCTAAAAAAGCCGTATTATCCTCTTTTTTCCATTGCGTCAGGCATTTGCACAACTGAAAATACGACAACATTTTTTTCGTCTTATCCAAGGACTCTTTTTGCAATGCCAGAGCGAAGTTCCAAACAAACCGGTTGCAACCGGCAAACTGGAACATGCGGTTTTCAATTTCCGGGGTCGTTTTGAGTCTGAACTTGAACGCCTTACGCAGAAGCTTAACGTCCTGCCCAGGCTGAAGCGGCATGCCCTGCCGCCGTTTGTCACCTTTCATCATTTTTTAT
>Ga0209786_1000449_pt1 | contig 14512 bp, 13 predicted proteins | sample WorMetilvaeELBA2_FD_187405 | JGI IMG/M metagenome (GOLD analysis project Ga0209786, IMG submission 187405) | Marine gutless worms symbiont microbial communities from Max Planck institute for Marine Microbiology, Germany - Olavius ilvae ELBA.2... ...
ATGATATAAAATGTTGTCATAATAGGCCTCCTCTATGTTTTTGAGGCCATTGTACCGTAGACCTGTGACAGATACGGTCACAGATGAATCAATTATTTTTATCACTTGGGCTTTCTATATAACCATATTAAAATAATTTTGCCACTAAGACACGAAGACACAAAGAAAAAATGTTACGAATATTTGTTGACTTGATCTTGGTGCCTTGGTGTCTTGTGGCTGAAAGAGTAAGCCTGGAGCTTGTATTTTGATCAATTTGGCTGCTTCACTGCCAGAGGCTGGGCTGACACCTGACACCTGAAACCTCTTTTTTCTATTCGTCGTTGACAACTTCCACTTTCAAAATCGAAAGGTGCAGACCATAGAGGCTGTTGAGCACGCCCGAGAGTTCCGCCTGATCCCTTAACCGGCCGAACAGGGTTGTCACTGTGGTTTGATCGGCTCTGTTGCGCGTGGTGATCCGCATACCGGCCAGGCGGTTTGACCATGACTCATCCAGATGTCCTTCGACTTCAATGCGATAGGTCGCGGGCGTCCAGATGTTGATATGTTTCTCGTTTGAATTCTTGGCCACCATTATTTTTTACCTTGTTTATCCTTACATTAAAGACCTGGTTCTCGGCGCTCGGTCAGAAACAATAGGCTCTGCCGGTAATAATTTGGCGGAGTGTTGGATTACTGGAGTATTGGAGGGTTGAACTTAAATAAAGAACTTTGAACTTTCAAATTTTCCGCCACCGATCTGGTTTTCTAAAAACTCAGAAAAAGGTGTTTTTTTCCATTACTCCATCACTCCAGCACTTCGCAAAGCGTTGAATGCCAGTACACCAAATCCCCTCCGGGATTGACCAAAGGCGGGCGCTCCGGGCTTGGATGTTTACTGATGGAAGTCTAAAAAACACGTACCTGATTCAAATAATGCAATGTTCCTTTCAAAGTGTTCGTACGGAGTCAATTTAACTTATATTTTTTCGGTCGCGGCAGAAACCCCCGAAAAGGGTGAAAAAAGGGGGAATTTGGAAGTGGGAAGTCGGAATGCGGCCTTCGACAAGCTCAGACGAGTCAAAGTCGGAAGTGGGAAAATGAGGACTGAGCTATGAGGACTGAGGGTGAAAGGCGGAAGTGGGAATCTGGAAATCGGAAGTGGGAATGCGGCCTTCGACAAGCTCAGACGAGTCAAAGTGGGAAGTGGGAAAATGAGGACTGAGCGATGAGGACTGAGGGGGAGACTGGGGAGCGCCGCTGAGAGGGAGCAGTAAATGAGTCGAGGGGGAGACTGGGAGACTCGAGGATAGGGACGGTTGGAGATGTGGGATTAGATTAGAGTAGCCAATTATCCGGTTAGCTGGCTATATTTAACATATTACACGATTTTTGGTCGTACATATCATAGCTGCCTCGAATGCAAGCCGATAAACATCCAAATCCTCACGGGACCTAATTCTTTCGTTCACCTCCTTATCTTTTCGTCTCCAAGTCACCCACTCTCCCGCTCCCTTTCTCCCGATCCCTGACGCTCCCTTACCTAGCCACCTAACGTTGCGTGAGGATTCCCAGATTGTATGCCTTCTCGACTGCCTCACGCCGTTTGCCGACACCGAGCTTTTGGTATATGTTTTTCAGATGACTTTTGACGGTATCTTCTGAAATGAAAAGTTTCTCGCCGATCTCCTTGTTGCTCAGGCGCTGCACAAGCAGATTTATTACATCCAGCTCGCGGTTGGTCAGGGGATCTACCAGGGACGGGGGGAGAGGGGGAGGTTTGGAATGCGGAATTTGGATTGCGGAATGCGGATTTAGAATCGGCCGAAGAAAATCGGTGCTGGGGAGGCGGACTATCAGCGTCGGTGGCATGGTCAGTGATGTCATTCTCGGCAAACCAGGCTTTGGTGCGGGAATGGAGGGCGTCAATTTCCTCGGGACTTCGCTGGCGAGCCAACTGATCTTGTAAAAGTTGCCGAAACAGCTGGTGATAGCGGAACCACCGGTTTTCCGTATCCAGGGCGACCAGGAATAAGTTGTCCTTTTCGAGCCTGGCGATGAACTCGTCGCCATTCATCTCGCCGGGGCCGGGTGCGGCGTCCGGTTCATTCAACGCATCGCATAAAGGGGCACAGAACTGATCAGGTATAGATGTCGCGGCCATCAACCTGGCCATTTCGGGCAGCTGTTGCGACAACACTTCGGTCATCAGATAATCCACGATCGTTACGAAGCCCCCTTTCAGACCCGCTATGAGACGATCGAGATCGTCCGAATACTTCAATGATTGCGACATCAGGCGCATTCCCGCCGGCCACCCTTCGAGCTTTTCCTGGATGGTGGCTGCAGTTTTCCCGTCGACCGTTAATCCGAGGGTGTTTTCCAGAAAGATCGTTGTCTCCGACACCGTGAACTGCAGGTCGGCCGCCCCGATTTCATTCACCTGCCCCAGGCCTCGAAGTGCACTGGTCATCAGCGGCGGGTCGCGGCGGGTCGCAGCGGGTCAGCAGCATCAGGTGTAAATTCTGTGGCGGATGAATCAACATGACGTTCATCAGATCGTGCACCGTTTCTTTTTGAATCTTGTGATAATCGTCCAGAACCAGAATGAAAGGATCCCCGATCTGGTCGATATCATTGACCAGATGCCGGCCTAGGACCGGAACCGGTGGAAGCTCAGCGCCCCGCAGCAGCGACCGCGTCGATTTGCAGGCCCTGGGGAAGGCGCTTCCGATTGCAGCCAACAGGTGGTTTAGAAACGATCGAAGCTCGTTTTCTTCTTCGCCCAGGGACAACCAGGCACAGGGACCTGCCCACGCTTCCAGCCAGAGGCCGGCCATTGTACTTTTGCCATAGCCCGCAGCCGAGGAGACGAGCGTCAAGGGACGACGACGAAGTTCGTCCAACCGGGCGACCAATTCCGACCGGGGTACGAGATCCGGGGTGAGGGCGGGACGGTAGAGTTTGGTCTTAAGGATCGGTGAGGCGCCTTCAACTTGATCCAAAGACGAAGACTTCTCCAGCAGGCCCTTGTACTCTGAAACCACTGTGCCGGTGATTGCCGGACTCAGATAGACTTTACCCGCGATCACGGTCCTCAAACCGGCCACCAACTCTCGCGGCACAGTGTCTTTGAGAATGTAGCCGGCGGCGCCGGCCTGCAGCATTTCTTTGATGAAGTCACTTCCTTCGTGTACGGACAGTGTCACGACTTTTGCAGAAGGAACCTCGGAAACGATCTGTCGCGTGGCATCGATCCCGTTGAAATTCGGCATGCTGATGTCCATGATAACGACATCCGGCGTGAGGGCCTGTACCTGCTCGATCGCTTCCCGTCCGTCTCCGGCTTCGCCGACGATTTTAAAGTCATCTTCCTCTTCCAAAATGAGACGCAGCCCCTTCCTGAAAAGCGGATGGTCGTCTACTAGAAGGACGGTTGTTGGCATCAGTTGCTCCTTCGTTGGTCAAATTGTTCAAATCCGGCGCTCGTCTGCTCGAAAAACTGGAGTGTTGGAGTGTTGGAGTGATGGAGTGGTGGAGCATCTGGAATGTAGAATGACTAATGACAAATGACGAATTAAGGAATACTATCTGATTTACTCTATGCGCTTGGCCTTTTAGGCTGTGCTCTTCAAATCCGCAATCCAAATTCCAAAATCCGAAATCGATCCCACTCCATCACTCCAATACTCCATTACTCCAATACTCCATATCTTAACCTCCACCACTCCAACACTCCAACACTCCAACACTCCACCACCCCATCACTCCATTACTCCACCACTCCATTACTCCACCACTCCATCACTCCAATACTCCAGTTCTTTATCCCCCCCGAAGGGCGCCGACAGAATAGCCGTGCAGCCTTTGCCCGGCTTGGACACGATCTTCAGGCTGCCGCCGAGATCTGCCATGAGTTCTTCGATGCTGAATATGCCGAAACCGCCCATTTCGCTCCTTGCATGATTCACTGGATTCGGTTCGAACCCGATACCGTCATCCTCAACAATGATCCGTATGCTTGGGCTCCTGTCTTCTAAACGAACGCAAACCTTGTTCGCGCGGGCATGTTTAACCACATTAACGAGCAGTTCCCTGACATTGCGGAACAATAAGGTCCGAACTTTCACATCCAGCTTTTTTCTGCGGCTTTCAGGGAGATGATCGATGAATTCGGTCTGCAGGCCGTGCCGCTTTCCAATCTGAATCTCCAGCCACTCGGATATGGCGGAGGAAAGGCCGATTTCATGCATTGAAGAAGAACTCAGCTCAAGCATGAGCAGTTTTGTATCCCTAAGGGATTCGAGTATAGTATCCGCAATGTCGTCCAACTTGTCAGAAAGCTTGAGTTCTGGGGCGGACCGGCGCGCTGAATCAAGCTGCATGTTCACCAGCACCAGCGACTGACAGACACGATCGTGGAGGTCGGCGGCAGTGGCACGCCGCTCCTTTTCTTCAGCAATGGTCAACTGCGATGCCAGCGTTTTCAAACGCCGCTGATAGTCGATGATTTTCTGTTCCGTCTGTTTGCGCTCGGTGATATCCATCACCATGCCGATGATATCATTGCCGACCTGTCTCGCCGAGAAGAGGACATGGATGTGCCGATCCGTAGTGGTTATGGTTTCCGCTTCAAAATTCGTTACCCTGCCGTGCTGTTGAAGTTCGGCCAACATCCGTTCGCGATCCTTTAAATCTTTCCAGCGTTCTAGAGACCCATGGGCAATCATCACCTCCGTGCTATCAAATTCGAACATCCTGGCCATGGCGTCGTTGACAAATGTAAATCGGCCATCGAGCGTTGTGGCAAATACCCCGACCATTGAATTGTCAACCAGGCCGCGGTACCTGGCCTCGCTTTTGGCGAGCTCAGCGGTGCGTTTGGCAACTATGTTTTCCAGATTCAGCTGCATGTTGCGCAGCTCCATGTGCGTTCGCACCCGGACCAGGACTTCGGCCTCCTGAAAGGGCTTGGTGATGAAATCCACCCCACCGGCTTCGAATCCCCGAACCTTGTCCTGCACGTCCTGCAGCGCGCTAATATAGATGACCGGGATGTCGCGTGTCCGTTCATCCTGCTTGAGACGCTTGCAAACCTCAAAGCCATCCATATCCGGCATCCTCACATCCAGCAGGATCAAGGTCGGGGGCTGCGCCAGGGCCGCGTCGATAGCCAGTTACGGTCTTTCCGCCGGGCGGACCTGGTAACCATGTTGCTCTAGAAGCGGGGTCAACAGCTTCAGGTTGGCAATTTCATCGTCAACGATGAGGATGTCACCTGCGTCGATATTGATAATCTGATTTGTAGGCATGGGTTATTACCATTCCGGGTTCAGAGGTTTAAGGTTCAAAGGTTCAGGGTTCAAGGTTTAGGGTTCCGGGTTCGAAATAAGGTTTCGGGTGTCAGAACATGCCGTGTTGAAACCTGAACACTGACACCTGAAACCCGACACCCGACACCTCCATCTGCCCTGAACCGTGAACTTTTAAACCCTGAACTTCGTGCTTTGAACCTAAAATCGCTTCTATCATTCAACCTTGAACGGGGAACGCTGAACCTTGAAACTCAGTCTACCGCCCCAAGAAGGTCGCGAATCCGGCCAATTTGAAAATCATCCATTAGGGTACGCAGGCCTTTCGCCGTATCCGGGGCCATTGGCTCGATGCGGTCGATGACGGCGGAGATGGCCCCCCTGTTCAGAGCCAAGGTTGCTTCCCGAAGTTCATTCAGCAGTTCTGCAGGAAGATCGGCCAGTATGGCGTTGGTGAGTTCTACTTCATCTACTCGGACCGGCGCTGCTTCGCTCTCCGGCTCATAGATGTACTCTATATCCAGAAACCGGCCCATCACCTCAAAGATCTCGTGCGCCCGAAAAGGTTTGATGACCATGTCGTCGCAGCCTGCTGCCATGATTTCCTGGCGCTGTTCGCCGAAAGCGCTGGCAGTGATGGCGATGATGGGTATCCCTTCCATTTTGGATTTCGGATTTCGGATTTCGGATTTTAAATCGGAATCCTCTCCAATTTTACTTTTGGACACCAACTCCTGACTTTTGTCATCTGCTTTGATTCCGCCTACCGCCTTTGTCTCGCCTGAGCTCGTCGAAGGCCGCATCTTTAGCCGCGGCATAGTTCCGCCGTATCGGACGACGCCGGGTCCGATTTCCGACTTCCCTCTAGTGCCTTCCCACTTCCGAATTCGCCTTGTGGCCTCATAACCGTCCATAACCGGCATGCGCATGTCCATCCAGACCAGATCGGGCGACTCCTTTTTAAACGCTGCCACCGCCTCTTTGCCGTTTTTGGCTTCAATAACAAAGCACCCGACTTCATCCAGTAAGGATTTCAGCAAGAGGAGATTTTCCCGGTTGTCATCTGCGACAAGGATCCGCCAGGTTTTCTCTACCGGGGCCAGGCCGATTACCCTCGGTTTATCATCAACGGGTGTTTTGACATCGGACACTTCGGCGATTCCCGCCGTCAATTGTACCCGGAAAATGGAGCCCCTGCCCATTTCGCTCTTCAATTCAATGGTGCCGCCCATAAATTCAGCATACTTTTTACTGATGGACAGCCCGAGACCCGTGCCTTGGCGCTCAGGCACATCGACTCCCTGCACGAAAGGTTCAAAGATTTTGGCTTGTCTGGCCGGGTCGATTCCCGGACCGGTGTCCTCGACTTCGATCACAATGTGGCAGTGCGTCGCCTCTTCCGGCACCGGTTCGGTGGCACATCGAATGGTCACGCCACCTTCATCGGTGAACTTGACCGCGTTGCTCAACAAGTTGATGAGGATCTGGCGCAGTTTTCCTACGTCAGTGTTTACGTAAGGGAGGCTTACCATTGCGACTTCATGCACTATCGAAAGCCCTTTTTCGGTAGCCCGTGATTGAATCATAATGCAGATTTCTCTTATCAGGGCGACCAGATCGAAAGTTTGCTCCTGCAGCTCGATCCTTTCAGCCTCGATCTTGGACAGATCCAGTACATCGTTGATCATCGCCAGCAGGTGTTCGCCGCTGCGGTTGATAATGGCCAGCTTCTCTTGTTGATCGCCGGTGGCGTTTTGTTCCCGGCCCAGAATTCTGGAGAAGCCGAGGATGGCGTTTAGCGGTGTGCGCAGTTCGTGGCTCATATTGGCCAGGAAGATGCTCTTGGCCTGGTTGGCGGCTTCAGCAGCGTTTTGCGCTTCAAGGGCTACAATGTTGGCAGCCGCCAAGTCTTTGTTGGCCGTCTCCAGTTCCTCAGTTCTTCGCTGCACCTGAATCGCAAGCTCACGGCGACTGGCTTCAATCGCCCTAACCCGCCAACGGAAGCCTCCAACCAGCAGTGCAATAGCCGCCATAATCATACTTACTCTAAACCAGTTCGTTTCCCACCAGGGCGGGGTCACGGTGATGCTGATCGATGCACCCTCTTCATTCCAGATGCCATCGTTGTTGGAAGCGATTACGCGAAAGACATAGCCAGCCGGGTCTAAATTTGTGTAAGTGGCAAAGTGGCGGGTGCTGTCCACCTCGTTCCACTCATTCTCAAAGCCTTCCATTTTGAACTTATAACGGTTGCGCTTCGAGGCTCGATAGTTCAAAACCGCAAATTCAAAGGAGAACACCCTGTCCTGGTAGGTGAGCACCAGCGCATCGGTCTCAAGGATCGATTTTTCCAGCACTGAGTCGGCACCGACGGAAACCGACTCGTTCGCCAACTGAAAGTCTGTGATTAACACATGCGGGGGTTGTGGATTGTCTACAATCTGATCAGGATAAAAGGCGTTGAATCCATCCGATCCGCCATAAAACATCTTGCCGTCCTGGCTTATGGAATATGCTGAAACTGGCAAAAATGTATTACTTTGCAGCCCGTCACTTACGTCATAATTCCTGAAGCTTTCCGTCCGGGGATCGAACCGTGACAGCCCGTTTGGAGTGCTCAGCCAGAGCCTCCCCTGTTCATCTTCCAGGATCCCTAATAAAGTATCACTTGGTAATCCATCTGCGATTGTGTAGTGAGTGAACTGATCATTCTTGCGGTCAAATTTGTCAAGCCCCCCCAGAGTACCAATCCATAGGGTACCTGTTTCGTCTTCGTAAATGCACATCACCATGTTATGACCCAAACTCAGTGGATCGGTGGCGTCATGCCGATAGCGGTTGAAGGTCCTTGCTTCACGATCAAATTTGTTCAAGCCACCATAAGTGGCGATCCAGAGCTCACCATCCCGGTCTTCAAGAACGGTAAACACCTGATTGCTGCCTAAGGTCCGTGGATCGGCCGGATCATGCCGGTAACGGGTAAATTGCTCTGACTCACGGTGGAATGCATTTAAACCCCCTCCCCAAGTGCTGATCCAGAGGGTGCCGGTCCGGTCTTCGGTGATCCCATTAATGGTATCATTACTTATACTGCGGGGATCGGCAGGGTCATGTCGATAACGTGTGAATTCCTCTGTGTTGAGATTAAACCTGTTAAGACCCCCTCCCTCGGTTCCAATCCAGACCATCCCCGTCCGGTCTTCATAAACTGCCCGCACATTGTCATTGCTCAGGCTGTTCGCATTGGCAGGTTTATGCCGAAAATGAGTGAATTCTTCTGTGTGACGATTAAACTTGTGAGTCCACCCCCTTCGGTTCCAACCCAGATAACCCCCGACCGGCTAGCGTGAAGGGCGCGCACGACATTTTGACTCAGGGTATTTGGGAGGTAAGAAATGGAGCGATAGTGTTGGAAGGGCTTTCCGCGACCATCTAAAATACTTATGCCCGCACTTGTAGCTACCCAGAACATCCCCTGCTGATCCTCATATACTTCAAGGACGGTATCGGAGACCAGGCTGTATGGATCTGCGAGGTCATGCCTGAAGTGAGTAAAGGTCTCTGTTTTTCGATCGAATCGGTTTAGTCCGCCTCCCCAGGTGCTTACCCAGAACCTGTCTGCCCGGTCTTCATAAACCCCCGTGACAACGTTGTGGCTGAGCGATAGTGGATCGGAATCATCATGGAGATAACGGGTGAACCGGGTCCTATCACGATTGAACTTGCTCAGTCCCCCGGCCGTGCTAAGCCAGAGGACGCCGGAACGATCCTCAAAGATCTCTCTGATCCTATCATGGCTGAGGCTGGCGGGATCATCGGGATGATGCCGATAACGAATAAAGCTTTCCATTTTTGGATCGAACCGATTAAGGTCTAGCTCCGTCCCGACCCAAAGGACGCCATCCTTGTCTTCAAAAATCGACCAGACGAGATTATGGCTAAGGCTGTTCGGCTCATCAGGATCGTGCCGGTATTGTGTGAATTGTCCACTGTCGCGATCGAGTCTGTTGAGCCCTTTTGCCGTCCCCGCCCAGATCGTCCCGTCCCGGTCTTCATAAACAGTCCGCACGACATTACTGCTCAAGCTGTGTGGATCATCGGGGTCGTGCTGGTAGCGGATGAACGCGTCCTTTTCCGGAACATATTGATTCAGGCCGCCGCCAAAGGTACCCAGCCACGGAATACCGTTCTGGTCTACGATCATTGCCCGGACAGCATTGTGACTCAGGCTTGAGGGGTCGTGGCGGTAAATCTTAAACTCGGCGCCGTCATATCTGTTTAACCCATCAATTGTGGCAAACCACATAAAACCATAGCGATCCTGGCCACTGTGATATGTTTGATTACTTGAGAGCCCATCTTTGGCCGTGAGCCGGGCAAATCTGATATACTTGCTTTGAAGGAAATCCGCGGTGTGTCTTGTAGACGCTGCGTCCTCATCCGCATTCTGTGCGCCGACAAAATCGAAGTTTATTCCCAAAATAAAGATAGAAACCGTCAGGAAGACAACATGCAGTGATTTATGCAGGATATTCATCGTACTCTTCCTCCGCGAATTAAGGAAAATGACAATGATTCACAGAACTATGTAACATAAATAACTAAAATATCAATATGAGGTTTCCGATAAAGCACTTGAGAAGCTTCGGCAGGATAGCAAATGGGGAGATTTGGAATGTGGCCTTCGACAAGCTCCCCTCGACTTACTCGGGGCCAGAGCCCGTCGAACGGCAGGCGAGTCAAAGTCGGAATCTTTCTATTTCGGATTTTGGATTGCGGATTTCGGATTGATGAAGCAGAGAGCATGGCGCATGGGGCAAAGAGCAAAGTGCATGGGTATGGGGCAGAGAGCATAGGGCATGGGGCAAAGAGCAAAGCGCATGGGGTGTGGGGCAGAGAGCAGAGGGCATGGGGCAAAGAGCAAAGCGCATGGGGTATGGGGCAGAGGGCGTGGGGCAGAGGGGGAGACTGGGGAGCACCGGTGAGGGGGGTCAGTAAATGTGGTCTGACCCCAATTCGGCCTGCAGGTTGGCGTGAAGATCGCGCAGATCTTCTCGTTTCCCACCAAAAGCTGTATACGCCGCCGCGGAATTTCAGCCATCAAAATTCATTATTGACTATGGTTACAATGCGTGATGAAAATGAAAGGGACTGAACGGTGTTGCTAAAAAGAACACACCTGGAGGAGGGTAACATGCGAACAATGAAGGCATCAGAATTCAAAGCAAAATGCCTGCACATAATGGATGAGATAAACCGGACGGGGGAAGAAATTACGATTACCAAAAATGGGAAACCATTTTCTGTCCTGAAGGCATACCGCGTCGTACCGGAAACGCTTCTCGGCCTGCATAAGGGTAAGATACAGAGCAAAGATGATCTGGTCGCTCACCTGGGTATTGATTGGGATGCCGTTTAATGCTGCTCCTTGATACACATGTTCTCGTATGGCTGGATGAAGGAAGCTCACGGTTAGGACCAGAGGCCTTACAAGCAATTAACCGGGCGCCGGCCGCCGGTCAACTTGGCGTGGCCTCGATCAGTTTTTGGGAAATCGCCATGCTGGTCAGGAAAAGTCGACTCGATATTCGGATAGAGCTCTATGTCTGGCGTCTTGAACTGCTGCAAAGCGGTTTGCTGGAAATCCCTCTACAGGGTTCAACCGCTATTCGTGCCGGTCAGTTGCAGGAATTTCACGGCGATCCTGCAGATCGGATGATTTGACTAAATTATACTCAATTGACATTTAGTCTTGACTTTTTGCCAATTTATGTTAATTTAGTCAGCATGAAAAAACGAAAATATTATAAAGATATTTGGGCTGATTTTAATAAAGAAAAAGAAATGATTTTTATTTCAGGGGCGCGTCAAACAGGGAAGACCACCCTGGCTAAAAACATTGCATCCGAAGAGCCCGTTTCACACTATTTCAACTATGACATTCCGGAGAATAAGACCAGACTTTTAACCCAGCCTACATTTTTCGAAGAAATAGATCGAAAAAAAGATCACAGGCCACTTGTCATTTTAGATGAAATTCATAAGTATAAAGAATGGAAAAATTATTTAAAAGGTGTATACGATGGCTTTGCTGATGAATTCCGTTTTTTGGTAACAGGGAGCGGCCGCTTGGATTTGTCTCGAAAAAGGGGCGACGCTCTTGCGGGCAGATATCTGCATTTTCACCTCTATCCATTTACAATTGGCGAAATATCCTCACCAACGATTCGCCAACTTGATCCAGCTGAATTACTGGAAATCCCTGAACAAAATAATGAAGCCCGCGAGTTCTGGGAGGTCATGTTTCAGGTAGGAGGATTTCCAGAGCCTTTTTTCAAGGGCACTCAATTAAAATACCGGCGTTGGGCGCGTTCATATCACAGTCAGGTTATAAGAGATGATATTCGGAATGAATTCGCTGTTCGGCAGATCGATACGATGGAATCCCTATACTCCCTCATTACCAACTGTGTCGGCAATCCCTTTTCAGCCGCTAATCAGGCAAACCTGCTAAGGATATCTCATAATACGGTATCTTCCTGGATAACCGTTTTTGAACAGTTTTTTCTTGTGTTTAAATTGCGCCCTTACAGCAGGAAAATTTCGAGAAGTCTTGTCAAAGAACCGAAAATATATTTTTATGACTACTGCCGGATCCCGAATGAATCGCTGCGTTTTGAAAATATGGTTGCCGTGGAACTCAGCCGGGCTGTTACGCTGTGGACGGATTTTGGATTTGGCGATTATCAACTCTGGTATCTGAGGAATAAAGAAAAGCAAGAAGTCGATTTTCTTGTCACTGAAAATGCTCAACCCTTATTTATGGTTGAGGCTAAATTTTCTGATGTGACCGTAAGTCCCAATTTGATAAAGTTTCAAAATGCCTTGAACATTCCGGCGATTCAGCTGGTTCATCAGCAAAATGTGACCCGCAAGATAAAAAATGATAAAAATTTTATCGTTGTCGCCAGCGCTGCAGATTGGCTTGCTGGACTTAATTAGAGGTTTTATTCCCAACCCGGATAAACCGGAAAGAATCGCCACAAAGGCACCAAGACACTAAGAAAAGATATTTATTGATAAATCTTTGTGCCTTTGTGTCTTGGTGGCGAAAATATTTTGTTAGAAAGATCCTTCGCAAACCTGATATTTTCGAATGCGCTAATTTGAAATCTTAATACACATCGTCGGTTGTCCATCAGTTGCTCGGTATAATTTGCGATTCTCTCCAAATCAGATTCATGTGCGCCCTACCCTTCTCGATTTGCGAATAAAAAGGTATGGCCGCCTGCCGGGCGTCAAGTATATCTTTCTGACGCTTTTTGATGTCACGCTCCAGATCTTCCCGGTCGGCTAATTTCAGGTAATCTGCGGCCGCCAGGCCGGCAATGCGGCCCTGAGTTTCGGCCACGCCGGCCCCTTCCACCCCGGAAATACTGCCGGCAATAAAAAGGCCCGCTCGCGGAGTTTCGAAGCGGTCGCTGTGAATCGGAACCCAGCCCCCCATTTCCGGCAAATAGTGCAGCGGACAACCGGCCACCTGGGCCAGTTCGGTCAGGGGGGACAAGCCGGCGGAGGTGATGACTAGATCTGCTGCCAGTTGGTTTTCAGAACCGTCAATTAAGCGGCCGTCTATACCGAGTGCGGCAATCTGAACGGATTCAGCTTTTTGTGAACCGCCTACCGACAATGCCGATTGGCGCAGCATCAATGGGATGCCTTCAAATTTCATTCCGCGCTGCGGGTAACAGAAAGCCGCCAAGGTGCTCAGATATTTGCCCGCCATGGCGGCCAGGGACATCAGAATACCGGGGGCATAGGCTGAATACCCGGCCAGTGCCTGAATCGCAGCTTTCGGTGAGGCCGGTCCGGGAAACAATCCATTGGCCGGGGGTAGAAAAACGCCCAGGACTTTGGAACCGACTGCCTCCAGCAACTGGGCCGCGGCCAGGCACAGCGGATCGATACCGATGATCACGGCATTACGGCCGGGCAAGATGCGGTGCACATTGATCATGGTCTGGGCCGCCCCCGCCGTGATGACACCGGGCAGAGTCCAGCCGGGAAGGATGAGGGGATTTTGGCCGGCACCGGTAGCAATCAGCACGGCCCGGGCTTCAAACCCGGCGGGGCAGCCCGGCAGCGGTTGACTGGCATCGGTGGGAGCCACGCCGACATACCAGTCCGGAAATATGCCCCAGACCGACACCCCGCATAGAATTCTGGCACCGGCCTCTGAAGCCTCACGGGTCAGGCGCTCGGCTGTGGCGGGTCCATTGGACCAGGATCCGCTCCCATGGCCGCCGGATTGCGGCTCCCGGTGGATCTGGCTCGGCAGCCGGCCGCCGGGCTGCGGCGCTTCATCCACCACGACCACCTTCCCGTCATGGCGAGCCGCTTCGGCGGCGGCGGCCAACCCGGCCGGCCCGGCGCCGACAATGACCAGATCTACTTTTTCAATCGTCATAGCTTTTTCTCTTATGAAACTTCTGAGGAATGGATTCGAATTTAATTATTTTTATTTAGACAGGATTTACAGGATTATCAGGATTTTTTTCGCCTGCGGCGAGGGGCCTTTCGGCCGAAGGCCGCATTATCCTGACGATCCTGTTGATCCTGTCCAATTATTTTTTTAAAAATAAGAATCCATTCCTCTCTTTCTTTCAAATTCTAGAGTTTTTTATTTGATCAGACTGGCCGTATTTTCAGGACAGTGGCAACGCTCGTGTGAAACTACATGAAAATTTAAAAGCGAACCGCAGAATATCGAACAAGAAATATCGAATAATGAAGTGTGGAATCGCTTCACTCTGACTATTTTAGCTAAAGTGAAATCGATAGAATACCTTACTTCGACACTTGTCCGCCGGAGGAGGATTCATTATTCCTTGTTCGATATTCGATATTTGCGTTTATAATGTTTATTTTCCGATCAGATCGGCTGTCCTTTAGTAACGTAGGGCGGGCCACCGTGCCCGCCAAAACCGGTCGGCACAGTGGCCGACCCTACGTTGGCATATTGACAATGTTTCTATCCTCGACCAGACTGGACGTTTGCGGCCAGCGGGGGCATTGAACGGGCGGGGATAAACCCCATAAGCGCTAAGTTATTTTTATTGACTTTTTATTAATATTAACATATGCTTCCATCAAAATACCTGGTGGAGGTAAAAAATATGTCAGAGGATTGGTCGCTTTTACTTTCCTTTTTCCCAAGT
>Ga0209786_1000451_pt1 | contig 14493 bp, 12 predicted proteins | sample WorMetilvaeELBA2_FD_187405 | JGI IMG/M metagenome (GOLD analysis project Ga0209786, IMG submission 187405) | Marine gutless worms symbiont microbial communities from Max Planck institute for Marine Microbiology, Germany - Olavius ilvae ELBA.2... ...
TCACAGCAAATTAACTGTTTAACTAAATCTGTTTCGAGATTCTGTGCAAAGCAAAGCGAGAAAATCGGCCGGACTTTGCTGAAAAAATCGAACCATGTAAAATAAATTGGCCCAATAAAATATCTGCGAAGGCGGGAATCCAGAAAGACCGAATAGTCCGACTTTTTACGAGACCATCAAGATTGAAGATTGAATATTTGTTGAATCGCTTCGCTCTATCTTTTTTATTTAAATCGCTGGCGGTCCTAGGATATTCAATCCGGCTATGGCATAAATGATGCGCAAAACTGATGTGATTTCAATAAATTGACACTAGGCTTTTTCCTATACGCGATCGGAAAAAGTGGCCCCAGCGGGGCAGCAATGGCGCAGTTTGCAGGTATCAGGTTTCAGGTGTCAGGTTTCGGGTGTCAGGGAAGCGAGGTGCTAAATCCTGACACCTGAACACTGACACCTGACACCTTCAGTTTCTTACAACATGTTGTCAGTAAAAAGGCCCTAAGGGCCTGAGACTGTGAAACGATCAGGAGGATACAACTATGAGGCCCGTTAAGATCAGACAATATATCTTCAAACTCGGATGGGTGGTGGTCATGGCGGTGATGCTGCTGCCGGCCAACGCCGGCCTGGCCCAGGACGGCCGCTCAAAACGCGTGCTCCTGCCCGAGTATTATCCCGACAAGTTTTCCGGATTTGGATGTGTCGACTTCATTGAGGCCAAAACGGTGGTAATCGGGGACTCATCCTACCGGTTGGCGCCGGATGTAAGCTTACATGGCCTGGACACTTTTTATGCATCGCGCTCTGATTTCAATGAAAACGCCTTCGTCGGGTACGTCATAAGCGGCAAAAATACGATTGGATCGCTGTGGTATATTAAACGGTGCCGATAGCAGGAATTGAAGATTGAAGATTGAAAATTGAATATTTGTTGAATCGCGTCGCTCTATCTTTTTTATTTAAATCGCTAGCGGTCCTAAGATATTCAATCCGGCTATGGCATGAATTTGGCTTTACTGTGTAGCACGACATTTATAATCTCGGGAGCTTCAGACCATGCGCAACAATAAAGGATATTCATTGATGGAAATCATGACGGCAATCGGCATTGTCGCTATTTTGGCCGCAGTTGCAATGCCCGGCTATATTGGCTGGCGCAGCAAGGCCCAGTTGGGTCGTGCCGCCCGGAATGTCTACTCGACTTTTCAGAAGGCCAAGATGGAATCCGTGCGCAGAAACGAAAATTGTGGGGTTGAATTTCGTGCCGATGATTATGTGATTTACATGGATTCCAATCTGAACTTTGAATTCGATGCCGGAACCGATGAAGCGATCCAGACCACTGACTGGTCGGAGTATCCGGGGGTGGAACTTGATCCGGGCCAAGGCGGCGGAGACGGTCTGACTTTTGCCAATCCCGCCTCTGGGATCGTTTTTGCTTCCGACGGGCTTCCCCGCAACAGCGTTGGCGGGCTGGGCTCGGGAACCGTTTTTCTGATCAATCAAAACAATGCCAGACAAAATAGTGTAACCATATCAACTGCCGGCAATATCCGGATTGATTAAACGGGATAGCCGGGTTTGATTTTCAGAGGTGCGCATAGAATAATGAATCGAAAAGGCTTTACATTAATTGAAATTCTAATCGCCATGGTCGTTGCGTCGATTGTCATGGCCGCGATTTATTCAGTTTACCGCTCGCAAACCCAAACCCACCGGACCCAGCAACTGGTGGTTCAAATGCAACAGAATATGCGGGCGGCTTTGTACCTTATGGAAAGTGATATAAGGATGGCGGGCTACAGCGCGGCGGATCCCCCGGCGCCGGCCGGTTTTGTTCAGGATTTTACAGGGTTGGCTTGGCCCCATAATGGCTCGGCTGCCGCCACCGGTGCCAATAATATCGCTTTCACGGTAGACCGCAACGACAGCGGCACCATCGATGCCGCTGCGGCCCTTGCCGGCTTTGAAATCATTGCTTTTCGACGGGATGCGGCCAACAACACGCTGGAAAGGTGGGACGGCTCCAGCGGTACTTGGCAGGTGGCGGCTGAACAAATTACGAACCTGTCATTTACCTATCACCGGGAAGACGATTCGCCCATAGCTTTGCCGCTTGCGGCAGATGATCTCACGGATATCCGCTCGGTCGAAGTGGCGATTACGGCTAGCTCGGGGGATCGAAACATGAACCTTACCAGTAAAATCAAATGCCGCAATATGGGCTATTGATTGAGGAGATTCTACCGGATGAAAACCAAAGCAATTGAAACCGAAATCAGCATGAGCCGTGGCAACCCGGGTTTTACGCTCATCGAAACGCTTTTGGCCATGGCGATATTTTCCATCGGCATTCTGGCTGTGGGCAGCATGCAAATTGCCGGTGTCAATAATAATGCTTCGGCCAGAATGCGCACCGAGGCGACCGTTTTGGCTTCAGAGAAGGTAGAGGAGCTGATGTCGCTTGATTATGATGATCCCCTATTGGATAGCGATCAGCACTCGGAGTCATCCCCGAACAATATTTACTGTATACAGTGGTCGGCCACTGAAGATTCTCCGACACCGGCTGCGAAAACGATAGCGCTTTCCGTGCGATGGACAGACGGGGAAGCGGGGTGTGGCAATTTTGGTCAAAAGGAACAGCAGGTCGACCTTGATTTTATACGAGCGAATATCTAGGGGAAAAAAGAAAAATGATTCAAATGACAGCCATATTCAATAATAGAATGCAAATTATAAATGAATCAACTGCTTTTAAGAAACAGAATTCGGGGTTTTCATTTTTAGAGCTTATGGTTGTAATCTCCCTTATTGGAATAATATCGGCTATTGCCGTACCGGGTATTTTAGGTTATCGAGACGGCACCCGAATGAGGTCGGCCACGAACGATATTCACAGCAATCTGCAGCGGGCTAAATCTATCGCTATAAGGGAAAATACCTGGGTCCTGCTGGAATTCGCGGAAAACACGTATACAATCTGTCTGGATGGAGATAACGATACCCTGCCAAATGAAATTTGCGACGATGACGAAAAAGTTATCGGTGATGCCGGGATGGTGCCCGGTGTCCAAATCGACATCGCGAATTCTGATTTCAATGGTAATGACAGCATCCGTTTTGATAGAAGAGGATTACCTGTTTTGGGTGCGGCTGCAAACGGTACCCTTGAGCTTACGGATACCATGGGTCATAAGGCCCGCATTACAGTCAATCGTTTGGGATTCATTACAACTACCACAAGCGAGGATGGCGGAACAACCTGGCAATAAAAAAGGCGGATTAATGGTTATTAACAATCTAATTGATCAACACCGGGCTGAAAAGGGATATACTATCGTTGAAGTATTGATTGCCATGTCTGTTTTTTCAATAGGTCTATTGGGCATAGCCGCGCTGCAGTCATCCTCCATTGAAAGTAATTCCGGTGCGCTGATTCAGACCCAACTGACTTCATGGTGTTCGGATCGGGTAGAATCCCTGATTGCCCTGCCGTATTCAGATCCGGCACTGGCGCAAGGGGCCACGGATCCACCCCGGGACGCCGACGGAATTGATAATGATGGAGACGGTATCACAGATGAAACAGATGAAGCAGGAAATCTCAATTCAATTTCCTGGGTGGTTCAGGACAACCGGCCGTTTGATAATACCAAAACCATTACCGTGGAAGCCGTGACAACACGCAAGGGCGGAAGTTCCGTTGTGATTGAAGCGGTCAAAAGGGATGTAATTTAGCAGGTGATATCATGAATAACACATTAGACATACTAAAAAATGAAGAAGGCAACCTGATGGTGGTTGTCGTCCTTATCCTGGCTTTACTCTCCTTTCTCGGCGTTTCGGCAAGCACAACCTCAACCAGGGAAGTACGGATTGCGGCAAATGATCAGTTTCATCAAATGGCATTTTACGCGGCTGAAGGCGGTGTTGTTACCGGGATCCAACTTCTTGAGGAGAACCTTGAATCAAGGGGCAATATGGAAACAGAGATCAATAATATCCTTCTGAATTCGGACAATATCAATTTCTACCTGAATGAAGAGTCAACTGAGGAAAATGACAGACCCACTACTGAGAATTGGGATGCAGAAATTTCCAATATCAACGGCAACGCGGTTTATCTGAAAATATATGGCACGAACATGCTTAATGATGGCAGCGCGCTTCAGACAGCGGCCGGCTACGAAGGCAAGGGAAAATCGATGGCCGGGGGCGGGCTGGCGCTTTTATACGATATTCGCTCTTTATCATCCGGGCTTAGAAACACAAGATCCCGGGTAAGGATTAAATATATACATTTGTAATATAACCCCAACCCGGATAAACCGGAAAGATTAGCCACAAAGGCACAAAGACACTAAGAAAAAATGTGTATTTATATTAAACTTAGTGCCTTGGTGTCTTGGTGGCGAAAATATTTTTTTTGATAAATCCTTCGCAAACATGATGTGATTTCAATAGATAGACACTAATTTTGCAGCGCGCGACAATTATAAAAGAAAATGAGGTTATGAAATGAAATTGAAACAATCGATTATAAGATTTTTTTTCGCGTTTGCCTGTCTGTTATACAACAGCATGCCGGCCGTGGGTAGTGGTGACACCTATAGCATGGATAAGTATACCAAATACCCGCCCTTTATCTCAAGATTCGTTAAGCCAAATGTTATTGTTGCGCTGGATATATCCGGCAGTATGAAAGAGCCCGCCTACCAGAAAATTGTCGATGGCTTGAAATGGAAACAGGTTCTTCATGATGATTTTGATAAGGACGAAACCTATTTTGGTTATTTTGATAGTGGTAAGCGATATACCTATAACAGAGCAAATGAGTTTTTTGTAGTAGACGATGCCGATGGTGAATGGTCCGGCAACTTTCTTAACTGGCTTTCCATGCGAAGAATTGATGTGTCCCGCAAGGTTCTGGCGGGCGGTAAGGTCTCGGTTAAGTTGGCTCCGGAGCCATTTACCGATCTGAATGGAAATAAGGTTTGGGATGAAGGCGAGGGATATACAGATGAAAATGGCAATGGCGCATGGGATGACGGCGTGTATAATCGTAACAGAACGCCGCATGCTAAAGAAGACTGGGGTGCCAATGGCTGGGATGACTATTATATATTAGAAGGACAGAGGGAACCTGAGGACTATGAACCGAAAAAAAAGTATGCTTCAAACAATACGGAGCAACAGTGTACGGTGTTTGCCGATGGGCAGGAATTTCGTATTTCAGATGGCAGCATTATTGAACACAAGCAGCTAAATCAAGTCAGTACCACAAAAATTAATGGTGACATCGAGGTCGGCAACGTGACCATGCGCTGGGACTGGAATCCGGAATGGGTATGGGTGGCATTTGAAAACACCTATACACAGCCAAGAGTGGTGGTAAAATCACTAACACATCGTCAAATGAAATGGTATGAGATGTCTAATAGAGAGTATTCTGACCCAAGGATAAAATGGAAGGCCGGTCAGGAGTGGCCTCACACTGGGGCAGAAGGATTTTATGTGCGGTTGCAGCCGTGGGATTATTATACTGGTTTTGCAATGGTCTATGATGGTGCCACTGACGACCTCTATACTGAAACCTTCACTTACATGGTCGTAGAATCCGCAAACGGTTGGATTGATGTCACGATGGATGATGGATCGGTATGGAAGTTTTATGGTGAAAATAGTCAACAAGAAATGGAATCCGCTAACTGTGGAACTTCTGCAGCCACCGCGAAAACAGTAACTTTCAGTCCTGCCGCCGCAAATACACCGATTGTATTTACAGGGATATCCTCCTACAACGATACATCATCCATGGTAACACGGAACGCAGAGGTGAGTACTGCTTCCGTGGATGTAATACTTCAAAAACAGGTTAAGAATATATCTATCGGTAGCTGTACCTTGTCAAGTAATGAAAACATTCATGTGATCGCGGTGGTTCCTCCCGGGGGTGCTGATACTTCTATCGCTAAAGGTGAGGTTACCTTTGCAGGAAAAACCACTACCATCCAGGCTGGTATTCAAAGTGGGGTAAACCATGAATGGAAAACCATTAAGTACAATACCGACCTCCCTTTTGACCACGCCCCATATTTTATCGCGGACATGCAGACAATGGCAGATAGCGATCCGTCCAATTTAAGGGTTGCCCATTATCGTTCAATTGAATCGCCATCCGGCTATTATCGAAACAACAACAGTAACGCAATTGAAATAAAGGTGGCTGAGGAAAGTTCGAAGTATAATGGTGTAGAACACACCAGTAGTGAGAATGTGGGCTGGATCGCGTTTGATGGTGGTGTAAAAAGATATAAAATCAGGGTTGGCGTAAGCACTGAGCCGCAAGGTATCGTCCACTCCGTGCAGGATACCACGCGATTAGGTCTGGCGGTTTATAATTATAATCATGAAAGGACCGGAGAGAGTCTATATACGGGCAACAATATGAAGGACGCGAATACACAAAAGGGCGCGCATGGCGGAACATTAAATCCTTGTTTTACTGACGAAGCTCTGCCGCCTGACCAGCGGTCAAATTATGACATCTGCCTTCCCACCGGCGTACACGACCCTGTGGAAAATATCCTTACAACCATCGAACTGCATCCCATAATCTGGGGAGCCACACCGATTGCCGAAACCCTTTATGAAATCTATAATTATTTCGATCAGCAGGATGGTGCCTACTCTTCAAACGGCCTTGGCTATTATGATGACAAGAGTACGGCCGACACCTATCCAACCGGTGAGGCCAATGACCCATTTTTTTATGCCGATAGAGGTCAGAAAATGGGGTGCGCAACCGCATTTGTTCTCAGCTTTAGTGACGGCCAGCCCGCCCAGGATTGGGATAACAAGGGGTGGACGGCCTCACCCACGAGTCATCCAGTCATAGGAGATGATGATGGTGACGGCAATTCCGGTCCAGGTCAACAGCTTGATGACCTTGCTCATTGGCTTCGCAAAAACGACCTCCGTGGGGATTTAGACGGCCACCAGGAAATCGTTTCCTACTATGTATACGCCGCGCTTGGCCAGGCTGAGACGTTCAATTCTGAATCCGCAATACTGCGTGAGGCGGCGGTAAACGGCGGCTTTCTGGATCTTGACGAAGACCGTGAACCTGACCCCGCCCATGGTGATATTAATACCTATATTACCAGCCGCGAAACCGATCCCGGTGTGTACGATTGCTCTGATCAAAAAAATGAATGGGACCGGGATGGTGACTGCAACCCGGACGGCTTCTTTTTCGCCAATGATGGATATGAGCTGGTTGAAAAGCTGCAGACCGCTTTTCAAAGTATTTTGGCACGCGTATCATCGGGTACGGCCGTCTCTGTGGTTTCGCATTCGCGTTCCGGCGAAGGGGCAGTCTATCAGTCCGTTTTTTATCCGGATTATACCGATCCAAAGGGCAACTGGGTTCGATGGGCCGGGAAGGTGCACTCTCTTTTGGTTGACGCCTACGGCAATACCCGTGAAGATACCAATAAAAATAAAAAACTTGATCTGAGTTCAGACAAATTCCTTCTCTTCGACGACAACGCCGTTTTTAAATATACAGACACTAACGCAAATGGAATACTTGATGCTTCCGAGCATGTGGAGGCAAACAGGGAGGCCGTCTCCAGGGAGGCAATCAACTATCTCTGGTCCACCAATGACTGGCTGAACCATATCCCCGATACGGCAATTACTGCACAGCGCACCTATTCCAGCGCGGAGGAGAAGCGTTATATATTCACTTTTGCGGACGCGAATCAGAATATGGTGGCAGACGCGAATGAACAGGTTGATTTTACCTGTACGACGACTCCGACTAATGCCCAGCTCACAGACCCGGCGAAATTCTACTCTTATATGAATCTCTATCCACCCATATCCGGGAATATAACCGCGGCACCTAGTTATATTGAGGGTATTCGTGCCAACTATGCCTCAAATCCGGGACCTTTTTTTGATTATCTCAGAAATCAAACCAAGAGACTTGTTGACTATATAAGAGGTCGGGATCAGTCCGCCTACCGCTCCAGTACCAGCCCGGCCTACACAATACCTGCATTCAGACCAAGACAGATCGACAGGGACGATGATGATACCAATGAAACCTGGCGCCTGGGTGATATCGTTAGCTCCACACCCACTATAGTGGGCCGGCCCTCTGAAAGGTACGATCTGATATATAAGGATGCCACCTATACGGCCTTTTATTCAAAGTATCGTAATAGACGCAACGTGCTCTATGCGGGTGCCAATGACGGTATGTTTCACGCGTTTAACGCGGGATTTTATAACAGGGATGACCTTGAATATGAGACCCAGCCGGATGGGGACTATACCTATGCCGCCCATGAACTTGGCGCAGAGCTATGGGCCTATGTGCCGTATAATCTGCTGCCGCATTTACACTGGCTTGCCGATATCGACTATTCCCATATATACTACTCCGACTTGAAACCTAAAATCTTTGACGCAAAAATTTTTCCCGATTCCGATAAGCATCCACACGGGTGGGGCACACTCCTCGTGGCCGGTATGCGGTTCGGCGGTGGAAAAATTGCCGCTGATGTGGATAAGACGGATGGTGCCATCGACCTTAACGGCGAAGACAGAGAAATGAATTCGGCCTACTTTGTTCTTGATATCACCGATCCTGAAAGTCCGCCAACCCTGCTCGCGGAAATCGCTCTTCCCGGGCAGGGGTTCACCACAGGTTATCCAGCTGTCGTTCCTATGCGGGATTTGGATAACATTGACCCGAATAAGTGGTATCTGGTTTTTGGATCCGGGCCCATTGGTGATGATGTCAAAACCGTCCTGGCGGAGGCCTCAAGCGATCAGAAAGCAAAACTTTTTGTCGTAGATCTGGTTGAGTTGGCGTCTAATGGCGAGCTTGTGACATGGACAACTGGCGGCGCTAAGGTATACGGTGCGGGTGCGCCCTACTATCTGGCAGAATTGGATAACAAGGGGTTTATCTCTGATCCAATCTCAGTAGATTATGATATGGATTTTGAAACGGATGTCATGTATTTTGGTACGGTTGCCGTTAATCAGGCGAACTGGCGCGGGAAATTAAGACGAATCCTGACAAATGGCAGTCCCAGCCCCGCTAGCTGGACTACGGATAATACGTTGATCGATGTGGGTCAGCCCATCGTTGCCGCGCCTAGTGTGGGTGTGGATAGCGATTATAACAGATGGATTTTCTTTGGCACCGGACGCTATTTTACCGCCGATGATGCGGAGGATGATAGTCAGCAGTCTTATTATGGTGTTAAAGAGACCTATACAGATTTAAGAAATGATCATAGCGATAATGATGGTGACAGCCTGATCGATGAAATCGATGAGGTGGAATGGACCTGGACAACGGTAAATAAGGCGCATCTTGAGGATGTGTCGGATGTCGTGGTGTTTGAAGGCGGCAATCCTGTCCAGGGTGTTACCGATAAGGATGGAGATGGTGATAAGGATTATGATGATCTCATATCGACAATTAGAAATAAGGACGGCTGGGTCATGGATTTTGATACGGGTAATGAGAGAAACCTGGGACAGGCAACGCTTTTTGGCGAAATCCTCACATTTACCACCTTTATGCCGGACATCGACCCCTGTGCCTATGAAGGCGAGTCGAACTTGTACGCGGTGGATTTTCTGACAGGTACGGCTTATGCTGAATCCGTTATCGGTACAGACGCGAACAGTACTGTGGAAGACCCCGATAATCCCGGAGAACAAATCGAAGAGGTGAAAAAAATGATCACTATTGGTGCCGGCCTGATTACAACACCTGCTATTCATACAGGAAGAGAGCGTGGATCCAAGGTATTTATCCAAAGCAGTACTGGCGTAATAAAAACTTTTGAAGAAGAAAACCCCGGAATTACCCAGAGCCGTCAAATCTCATGGCAAACTGAAGAGTAGCACGGAACGCGACCATAACAGCGAAGGGTGTTTAATTCAGGAATTCAGGAATTCAGGAATTCAGGAATTTAGGAATTGAAGGTATTGAATAGGGATAATTCAGGAATTGCGAATTTAGGAATTTAGGAATTGAATAGGGATAATTCAGGAATTGCGAATTTAGGAATTTAGGAATTGAATAGGGATAATTCAGGAATTGCGAATTTAGGAATTTAGGAATTGAATAGGGATAATTCAGGAATTGCGAATTTAGGAATTTAGGAATTGAATAGGGATAATTCAGGAATTGCGAATTTAGGAATTTAGGAATTGAAGGTATTCTGCCTGTCGTGAGCTTTTTTGTCGAACGGTCTATCTGATCCCTAAATTCCCCAATTCCTCAATCCCCCTAATGTCCAAAAAAGTTAACTCCTTTTAAAAGTAAGTTACGAGATCTGGAATCAGACTAGCGAGGCAACATGGGGATGTTAATTCACTTTAGTGTTAAATATCTACGATATGCCATGGGCAGGTATCAAACGCAGAAATTTAACAGGCGTATTGGCGTGTTGAAGAACAAGTGTGGTTTTACGCTAGTGGAAATGATGGTTGCGCTGGCCATTGCTTCAATTCTCGCCGCAGCTGTCTATGGCCTTTCCACCTATATGACACGGTCATTTACCGCTCAACATGTAACATCGGATGTTCAGCAACGGCTGCGTACGGGGATTGATTTTGTGGCAAGAGATCTGCGCATGGCGGGATTTGATCCCGCCGATACAAATGAAGCCGGCATCATAGCGGCAAACGCAACCAGTATTCGGTTCACAATGGACCTTGATGAGGATTCGCTGTTTAATTCTGCCGGAGAAGATATTACATATAATTTTACAAACCGAATGCTTCAGCGAACAGATAACAATGGAGGATTTGGTGCTGAAACATTGGTCGACAATGTGGAAACGGCGCAATCAGGATTTATTTTTTTTGACGGCAGCACACCGCCTGTTCAAACGGCAGTAGCAGATGACATTCGTACCATTGTCATTACCATAGCCGTTCAAATGGACGCCGGACGCGGGGATACCGTGTTAAGAACAATGTCTGCAAGGGTTAATGCACGGAACCTCAGCCTCTAACCATAATTAGGCCCTTAGTGCCTTTTTTTTGACAACATGTTGTAAGTTACGGATGGTGTCAGGTGTCAGGTGTCAGGTGTCAGGTGTCAGGTGTCAGGATTTTGCGCGTCGTTTCCCTGACACCCGAAACCTGATCCGCCTCCGGCGGAAAACCTAAAACCAAAAAACTGCGCTATTGCTGCCCCGCTGGGGCCACTTTTTCCGATCGCGCATAGGAAAAAGCTTAGTGTCTATTTATTGAAATCAAATCATGTTTGCGCATGATTTATGCCATAGCCAGATTGAATATCTTAGGACCGCTATCGATTTAAATAAAAAGATAGAGCGAAGCGATTCAACAAATATTCAATTTTCAATTTTCAATCTTCAATTCCGGCTTGCCCGGGTTGGGCTATATTCAGCGCTATTTGGTGGGCACAGCCCACCCTACAATAAGGAATTTCTGAAGCGTTGGGGTTAATTGGCGATGCTGAGGCAGGGATGAGGTTTTGTCCGTCTGAGTCAGCTGGCTATCGCCGGCGAATCAGACTTGATAGATTCCCTGCCTGCATCACAAGGGGTTAGCTAATTTTTAAATTTCTTTCTGGCCCATCCTGCCAGGCCAAAAATTCCAGTGCCAAGGAGAAGAAGTGTGGCTGGTTCAGGTACAGCAGCTATATCGTTATTCAGGTGAGCTGAATCTGGACTCAGTTCCCATATCTCGTTTCGGGCGGTAACATCAGAATATGATACTATTTTTAATGTACTCGTCTCTGTGAGTGTGAAAGGGGCGAATTCTAATGACAAATTTATAGGGATATTCTTCCTTCGCCCCCCCCCGCATCCAGGGGAATGGTTTGAGTGCTGATCTCCTCCTCCATTTTTATATCATTTAAATAGGCTTCAATAAAAAATTTATCTTTATTGTCTTCCCAGTTGTCACTTTCACGAGGTATCCAAGCGTGTAAAGTAAAAGTTAACTCGTAATATCCGGGATCGAGGGAGACGCCCCCTTTAAAAACATATTTTTCCCGATCGGTCCACCTATTGTCAGCCAAATCACTGCCGCTTTCCGTAAATAAAAGCAATGCCGAGGCATTTCCCACACTAAAAACGGAGAAAGCAGTGCACATAATTACAAACAAGATTGTCTTTTTCAATTCACACCTCACAAGTCAGATCGCAGCAAATCGCGGTCCGTTATTCATTTGCCTTTTTTCAGGCGCCTGCGTCTTACCAGGTAGGAACCCCCAAGGCCGGTGAAAAGCAATAATAAGGTGCTGGGTTCCGGTACAGGGGCGGGGTCGGGGGGTTTTACCGCAACGGCCCACATTTGATGCTTTTCATCCTTGGCTTCTTTGAAAACATTCTCATCCATATCTTTGGCTAACTCTTTATCGTCTTCCTTGAAATAAGATGTATAAATGTTGTCGCGATCTCCATCTTTGGGAGTTATAGTCCACAACCATACCTCTTTGCCATCTTTTTTTGCGACCTTAAATTTTTTAGCCAGTTCTTTGCTACTATCTAAATCATATCTTTTAACCAGATCTTGGGCTATATCTATCGTTGGCACAAACCACTCATCGGTAACTTCGTGGGTGAATTCATTTTCTATATATTCAACGTTTTCTTCATATGATCGTTTATCTTTCTTCAGGTTTGTGAGCTTTTTTATATCTTGATACCACAAAAGATCGGTGTCGGTATCATGCAGTATGTCTTTATGCTCCACGCCGGCGCTATCTATGTATGGTATAAGCGCCGCTTCACCTACGACCGGAGCGCCGGCAACGATAAAAAATGTCAGCGTCAAGGCCAGGCTGAAAAATAAGAGACCGGCTATTTTTTGTGATGTATTTTTAGCCATCATGAATTTTCTCCTCTGATTTCGCCATGAAAGACATGCTGTTGTTTTATTGTACATGAAGAGGCTCTTGTTCTGCGGCAAATTAGTATGCCGGCCAATTTTACCCCTTAATGAGCGGATTCACCGACTTTAAGTATGCAAGAATGATGCTAAAATTGCGTTAAATGGACTAAGGAAAAATAATTTAGTGAAATTAAATAGTTATATCAACTTCAGAAAAGTTAAGCCTCCTGATTCATCAAACATTTGTGTAAATAAATTCACAACATTATGAAAAAAATTGTACATTATGGTGTGTATTACCTAGTTTTGATGTGGTATATAAGTTCAAAATGTTTTAATCCACAGATTTCGCAGATTACACAGATTACAATGAATGTGGGGTTGAGAATGCGAAATCTGCCGGGTCTAATTCCCCGCAGCTTGCTGCGTTTGGATAGAATTTATCATACATTGATGGAATAATACGATTGCTTGCCCGGGTAAACTCGGATTTCGATATACTGTTTGGATATCGCTAATAGGGGTGGACGGAAGACACCTGCGATAGCAGCAAATCGCGGTCCGTTATTCATTTGCCTTTTTTCAGGCGCCTTACCAGACCGCAACCCCCAAGGCCGGTCAATAGCAATAATAAGGTGCCGGGTTCCGGTACAGGGGCGGGTTCAGGGACGGAGGGTTTTACCGCATAGGCCCACATTTGATGCTTTTCATCCCGGGCCTCTTTGAAAACATTCTTATCCATATCTTTGGCTAACTCTCTATCGTCTTCCTTGAAATAAGATGTATAGATGTTATCGCGATCTCCTTGTTTGGGAGTTGTAGTCCACAACCATACCTCTTTGCCATCTTTTTTTGCGACCGTAAAGTAATCATCCAATTCATCGCTATCATCTAAATCATATCTTTTAACCAGATCTTTGGCTATATCGATCGTTGGCACAAGCCACTCATCGGTAACGGTGTGTGTGAATTCGTTTTGTATATATTGAACGTTTTCATCATATGTTCGTTTATTTTGATTCAGGTTTGTGAGCGCCGTTAGATCTTGATACCACAAATAATTGGTTGCCTCATCAAGCAGTATGTCGGAATACACTACGCCGCTAACCTCGTATGGTATAAGCCCCGCTTCACCTGCAACGGGGGCGAAGGCAACGATCAATAATGTCAGCGTCAAGGCCAGGCTGAAAAATAGGAAACCGGTTCTTTTTTGTAATGTAATTTTAGCCATTCTGAATTTTCTCCTCTGTTTTCGCCATGAAAGACATGTTCTTGTTTTATTGTAAATGAAGAGCCTCTTGATCTGCGGCAAAATAGTAAGCCGGCTAATTTTACCCCTCAATGAGCGGATTTACCGAATTTAGTTATGCAAGAATGATGCTAAAAATTGCGAAAAATGGGCTGAGAAAAAATAATATTGTGAAATTAGATAGTGTTCGAACGGGTATCCAGAACAGACAGAACTCTTTGATATTGCTGATTAATATCGCATAAAAGGAAAACGAAGATTTTCCAGTTTAATGCATTTTTTACTTGCATTAAAAACTCGTAAACGGTAGTTATCTTGTTGAATTAACATTAAAT
>Ga0209786_1000452_pt1 | contig 14453 bp, 10 predicted proteins | sample WorMetilvaeELBA2_FD_187405 | JGI IMG/M metagenome (GOLD analysis project Ga0209786, IMG submission 187405) | Marine gutless worms symbiont microbial communities from Max Planck institute for Marine Microbiology, Germany - Olavius ilvae ELBA.2... ...
AAGATAACTACCGTTTACGAGTTTTTAATGCAAGTAAAAAATGCATTAAACTGGAAAATCTTCGTTTTCCTTTTATGCGATATTAATCAGCAATATCAAAGAGTTCTGGATACCCGTTCGAACACTAGCTAGATTCGGCAGAGAGCAAAGGGCATGGCGCATGGGAACAACCTCAACAACAGAATGGCGTTAACCATTATTTCGCTCTGCTCCATGCCCTTTGCTCTCTGCATTTCCACGTCTAACACGAATGATATTTCATAGTAACCAATACTTAATACCCAGTACCAACTAACGTGAAGATAATATCAGCCGAATTTGTCACCAGTGCGACCAAGCCGTCTCAATACCCGCCCGAGGGATTGCCTGAAATTGCCTTTGCCGGGCGTTCCAATGTCGGCAAATCCAGCCTGATCAATGTCCTGGTCAATCGCAAACGCCTGGTGAAAACCAGCTCCACGCCCGGTCGCACCCAGCTGGTTAATTTCTTCGACATCAATGAATATCTAACCCTGGTTGATCTGCCCGGTTACGGATATGCCAAGGTTCCGGCATCCGTCAAAAAAAAATGGGGCCCCATGATCGAGACCTATCTGTCCGGCCGCGGCACATTAAAAGGTGTGGTGGTGATCCTGGATATTCGGCGCACGCCCCGGGAGGAAGAGCATAACCTGATTGCCTGGCTGGCGCACTACTCGATTGCCAGCATCCTGGTGCTGACCAAAGTCGACAAGCTGTCAAAAACCAAGCAGGCCAAACAACGTGCGGCCGTGGCCCGAACGCTGGCACGGGATGCCGGCGATCTGATCCTGTTTTCAGCCAAATCGCGTAAAGGGCGCGAAGATGTTTGGCAGGCGATTAAGAAATTATTGAATCCCAACCCGGGCCATTCAGCTTGAAAATACCGATCTGCTCATGATTAGCTAGCGGGATCATCCGACGAATGACTAAAATGCCAAAATTTTCTAAAATGACGAAAATTAAGGTAACGCTTCGCTCTATCTTTTATATAAGAACGGTAGAATACCTCAATTTTAGATCATTTTAGTTCATTTTTTAAATTTAGATCATTGCCTCACTAATTATTACAGCTTATGGGATTTAAATAAATTATTTCTTCACTATATGACAATACCAAACAAAACTTATGCAAGATATTCATGATCAATATAAAAACTTCAAATCCGGCTACGTCGCCATTGCCGGCACGCCGAATGCAGGCAAGTCCACCCTGCTCAACCGTATGCTTGGTGAAAAAATATTCATCACCTCCAAAAAGCCGCAAACGACCCGCAACCGAATTCTGGGTGTCCTGCATCGAGGCGATGTTCAAATCGTTTTTTTCGATACACCCGGCGTTTTTCAAGCCCGGGATAAGTTAAACGTCCGGATTGTCGATGCCGCTCTTTCGGCAGTGGGGGATGCCGATATCATTCTGGTTGTAGTCGATATCGCACATCCGGAACTAAATGCCGAACGCTTTTTAATAAAGCAGCTCCAAAATCAGACTAAACCGGTCATATTGGCCCTGAATAAAATTGATTTAATCGATAAATCCCGTGTGCTAGAAAACATCGATAAATGGTCTAACACCTTTGAATTTAAAGAGATCATCCCGATTTCGGCCCGCCATGGACTTCAAATTGAGGAACTGATTACGGCAATGGCCGGCCAACTGCCCCCCGGGCCGCCCTACTTCCCCGCCGAGACCCTGACCGATGTAACCGAACGTTTTATTGCCGCAGAAATGATCCGCGAGCAGGTATTCCGTCAGACCGGCGAGGAAATCCCCTATGCCACAGCCGTAACCATTGATGTTTTCAAAGAAAAAAAACAAGGGCGCCTGGCAAGCATCGAGGCGACCATCCATCTGGAGCGCGACTCGCAAAAAGGCATGATCATCGGCAAAAAAGGCAGCAAGCTGAAGCTGATCGGCACCCGATCCCGCGAACAGATCGAGCAAATGTTGGGCTGCAAGGTGTATTTGAAGCTCTTCGTCCGCGTTCAGAAAAACTGGCGCAAGGACACCCGGGCTATCCGGCGCTTTGGTTATTGAATTTAGATTTCAGATTGCGGATTGCGGATTTATGGTATCGCTCTCGCAGCGCAGGCGCCGCGTGTCGCTCTGTTCTTTTTATAAAACCGAAAGAATTCCTTAAATCCAAAATCCGCAATCTAAAATCCAAAATATTTCGATATTTCATCAGCAATCAGAATATTTATCTCAAATCGGACTACTCCTTCAACGCCGGTTATATCACCGGCCTCAGGCAATGATATTGTTCGGCTGATACCCTTTCTCATGCTTAATCAGCCATTTTTTGCGCCATAGACCGCCGCCGTACCCGGTCAGACTGCCGTCGCTGCCCACAACCCGGTGGCAGGGGATGATGATGGCGATGGGGTTTTTGCCATTGGCATTTCCCACCGCCCGACAGGCTTTGGGTTTGCCGATGATACTGGCGATCTCACCGTAAGAGACGACCGCCCCATATGGTATCTTGCCAAGCTGCTGCCATATCATTCTTTGAAAGACGGTACCTCGAGGCTCAAGCTTCAATAAGAACTCTTTTCTTTTCCCGCTAAAATACTCATCGATTTGCCTGAGGCAGGTTTTTATACAAAAAGGCAGGTCGGCCTCCCCCGGCAGCATTTCCTCTACAAAGTCCACGGATAAAATACTGTCCATCACCCCGCAGATTTCCATGGGCCCGATGGGCGATTTGTAATAGGCTTTATAGATTTTCATAAGGAACCTTGATAACTATGCAGGTTTAAACGAATATTGTGATCGCAGATCCGCCTCTGCCGGACTGCCGTAAATACAGGAAAGAAATCGAGCTGATAGGGATTTATAGGACAACAGGACCCTACATTTCAAGCACCAATTTGCGCCAAATCGAGGGATTGGGGAATTAAAGAATAAAATCCATAAATGAATAGAGATAGAATACTTTCAATTCCTAAATTCCTGAATCCCTAAATCCCTGAATCCCTAAATCCCTGAATCCCTAAATCCCTGAATCCTTCACATATTTTTTTACAGTCCTGCGATCTATATTCAGACGCCGTGCAGTTTCAACATAGGACCCGACATTGGTATAAACGTGGCGGCAGTATAGGCGGCAGAGCGCTTCCAGGGTCAGGGTTCCTTCCCGCATCGCCGCCGGCTGCAGCGCAGCCCGCCCGGTCGCCTGGTCATCTGCCGGGTGGTATTCCTGCCGGATCATGACATTGCGCACACATTGCTCAAGCTCGCGAATATTGCCGGGCCAAGGATAATCGATGCCGAGTTTGTTCTGAATCCAGGACAACACCTCGCCGGTGACCACTTCTCCTTCCGGGCCGGCAACTTTTTGGGAAATGTAGGCGACCAGATCACCGAGAACTTCCGGGGCCTCTGAGATTTGCTGGTGGAAAGACGGTGTTGTGATGATGTCCGAGCATAGCCGGTAATAAAAATCTTTTCGGAAATCACCAACTTCCATGGCATGATGGATATCACGATGGGTGGCCGCTACAATTTTTCCACGAAATACCGAATCCGTTGTCGTTCCCAGACGCTGAAATGTCCGGGTCTGGATCACCCGGAGTAGTTTCACCTGGACCAGGGGATCCAATTCTCCGATTTCATCCAAAAAAACAGTGCCCTCGGCCGGGCATACCTCCAGCCAGCCCTGGCGGTCATCCAGTGCACCGGTATAGGCCCCGCGCCGGTGGCCGAATAATTCCGATTCCACCAGGGATGAGGGTAACGCCGAGAGGTTGATAGGGAAAAAAGTATCAGAAAAGTCTTTCTCGAATCTCAGTAATCTGGGTCTGAAAGGGATGTAGCGTGAGAGCCCGATTGCCCTTGCGACAAGCTCTTTGCCCGATCCTGTGGGTCCGGTGATCAAGGTGGAAAAATCGCCCATCCCCTGATAAAAAGCCCGGCGGTAGCGGCGCATGTCATGGGTGAAGATGGAATTCCATACCATGCCCCTCAATTTGGCAGCCACAGTCGAACGCCCGATAATGGCCCTGAAAATATAATAAAAAGCCCGGCGCACCTGAAAAAAGCAGGCAAAAATGTGAGCCGCTTCCTTTTGAGACGGTAGACCGGCAACGGGAAGTTTGAAAAAGTGCCGCCAATAGTGGCTGAATTCTTTGAAATACTCGTAAGTCTGTTCCTTTTGAGGCGCGATGATACTGTTCTTAAATCTCTGGGCATAGTGGTAATACAGCAGAAACAAGACGGTATCTTCATAAAGTTGAAGCTCTTGCCGGTCGGCTGCCGCGCCTTTTTTCAATTGCTGCTGAATGCCCGCAACGACGGTATAGGCTCGCTCTGCAATTTTGCGGGTGTTGATCTGCTGGCTCTCAGGGTCGTCTCCTAGCAGATTCCAATTAGCCTGTGATTCATCAAAATCCGAGCCCAATGCCTGCCGTTCAAAATCGATACGCTCGGCCAGAAATGGATTGGCATAGCTGACAGCGGCTACGCATTCCAGAAATCGGTAATCTTCAACATTTAAAATTGTCATAGCAAAAGCTTTATGTACAAATTATGTATATTCACTTAACCTATCAATTCAATTATAAATGAAATAATGGCAAAAAGTCAAAAATGAAATTCAGATTGCTCCAATAATCGATTAAACTATTTAATATAATAGGATATTTATCATATACTCTTAATGTCAATCAATATACTTTAAAAGATCAGTCAAAATCAATCCTAATTTTCTTTTCTGCCCCAATATTATATTTATTTTATATAATATCAACATGTTATCGATTGGGATATTTAAATAGTTTATTATGGCATGGGTGTTGCTCTTCTTGAGGCTGGAGTTCAAAATTTATCAGGAGGTGCAATATGAAAAAACACATTATTTGCTTCATGCTAATCGTCACCCTGGGAATGGCCGCTGGGACAAGTCATGCGGCCGGTATTTTGACGCCGACCGGATCCAAATTTCAACCCGTCGAGATCCGGGACCACCACGTAAATGTTGTCATCAACAATGGATTTGCCATGACGGAAGTCCACCAAACCTTCTACAATCCCAATGCTGAAAATATCGAAGCCGTCTATAGTTTTCCGCTGCCCAAAAGTGCCAGCCTTTCAGAGGTTACCATCTACGCCGGCGAACGGGAAATTAACGGAGAAGTGCTGGAAAAGCAAAAAGCCCGGCAAATTTATCAAGACGAAAAAAGCCGCGGCAATGATACCGGGCTGGCAGAAAAAAACGAATTTTACACGTTCGATTTTAAAGTTTACCCGGTCCCAGCCCATGATGAAACTAAAATTCGATTTCTGTATTACCAGCCCCTGAAAATCGAGAACGGAGTCGGCCGCTACCTCTACCCCCTCGAGGACGGTGGTACGGATGAAGCCGGTATGAGCTTTTGGACCACCAATGCCAGAGTTGAAAACACATTCACCATGAACTTGGAATTAAAATCCGCCTATCCGGTCCAGGATGTGCGGACCCCCGGATTTGAGGCCGCCGCCCAAATCGACCAGGTGACCGAGGGTCACATAAAGCTGGATATGCAGCTCAGTGACATCACTTTAAACCGTGATTTCATCTTTTATTACCGCCTGCAGAGCGGTCTTTCCGGCCGCATCGAAGTGCTGCCGTTTCGTGCCGATTCGTCAGAAGACGGCACGTTCATGATGGTGATCACGCCGGGCGTTGACTTAAAACCCCTGGCCAATGGAGCTGATTATTGTTTTGTGCTGGATGTCTCCGGTAGTATGCAATCTAAATTGCACACCCTTAAAAAAGGTGTCATGAAATCCATCGAAAAACTCCAGGCCGGCGACCGCTATCGATTTGTCGCTTTTTCCAGCCAGGCCCGTGAGTTGACCGGCGATTGGATGCCGGCCTCCGATGACTCAATGGTCAAGGTCCGTGAAATGCTCGCCACACTGAACGCCAACGGCAGCACCAACCTGTATGACGGTCTTTCCCTGGCCCTGAAACGGCTTGATGATGATCGGGCTACAAATATCGTGCTGGTAACGGATGCCGTCACCAATACCGGTGTGGTCGACCCGCAAAAATTTCACAAACTCCTTCAAAAATTTGATGTGCGGGTATTCGGCTTCCTGCTGGGCAACAGCGCCAATTGGCCGCTGATGCAGACCATCGCAGATACCTCCGGCGGGTTTTACGATGCGATCTCCAATGCCGATGACATTATGGGTAAAATTTTAATGGCCGGTGATAAAGTCAAATACGAAGCCCTGCTCGATGCCAAGGTGAAGATTTCAGGCGTGAAGGTCTTTAACCTGACCGATGACAGTTTCAGGAAAGTTTATCGTGGTGAGCAGCTGGTTATTTTCGGGAAATATCAACAGGGCGGCGATGCCCGGGTGACCCTCAAGGCAAATCTGACCGGTGAGGACAAAACCTATGTCTCGGATTTCAAATTTCCGGAACTGGATACGGACAACCCGGAGTTGGAAAGGCTGTGGGCCCTGGCCACTATCGAAAAATTAGAAGCCCGCGCCAGAATCGGCCAAATGCCACCGGCGGAATCGGAAACTGCCATTAAAGATATAGGCCTTAACTACCAGATCGTCACGGACTATACCGCCATGGTGGTGCTGTCCGATAATGCCTTTGCCGAGCGGGGTATTCAACGCCTCAACCGGCAGAGGACCGCTCGCGAACACCAGGCCCGGGCGAACAGGTCGCAACAACCGGTGCAGAGTCGCCGGGTTGATGATAAGAATCCGGCTTTCAAGTTTAAGGCGCCGAGTCTTGGCGGCGGCGGCGGTGCTATCGACCCGCTGACCGGCGGTTTAACCCTCTTGTTTTCAACCATCGCCGCTGTTCGGCTTTTAATTCGAAAAAGGAAATAGGGGCCAGAAGGTTTCAGGTGTCAGTGTTCAGGTGTCAGGAAAAAGCACCACAAATCCCTGACACCTGGAACCTAAAAAATGCACTAACGCAGCCCGACTATGGCATATTTTCTGAATGCAGCCTCGGTATAAACAAAGGTATCGCATTATGAAACCAGGCACTCGCAATAAATTAAAACGCACACCATACCTTTCGCTGCTCCTGACTGCCGCTGCCCTGCTCATTCATTTTTTTCATCCCATCCGGCCCCACCTGCTTTACACCCGAACAGCCCTGGCCGAAGGCGAATTCTGGCGGCTGCTTGCCTGCCACTGGGTGCACCTGAATACAGATCACCTGGTGTGGTCGGCGCTGACATTTTTTGTTCTGGGATCTTTTTGCGAAATCATGGATCGCGGCAGGTGTATTATGGCCCTTGGAATTTCCACTATCTGTACACCAATCGCAATCTGGCTTTTTATGCCGAACCTTCAGGCATATGGTGGGCTCTCCGGCCTGGATTGTTCGTTTTATGCATTGTTGATCGCTTTATTTATCAAACGCGAATGGCAGTTGCAAAAATGGGGATGGGTCATCTTTTACACCCTGATGCTGGTTCTGCTGCCGGCAAAAATCATCTATGAAATGACCAGCGGATTAACCGTTTTTGTCAACAGCATCCACTCCGCTATGGTCCCGGTACCCCTGGCGCACCTAGTGGGAGGCGGGGTCGGAATTGCGGTTGGCATCTGGCGGGGGAAACCAACTTTTTCCAGCTTTAGACTTGCAAATATCCGATTCTCCATGTAAATTAGCAAAAGGCTAAAAATCATCCATAACCTTAAGGAATAAAAAAATAGTGAGTTACCACCCGCCACGGTCAGTTTTCAGGGGCGGATTAATTTGTGCAAATATACCTGCAACTCCAGCAAATGCAATAAGGAGGGATGATAATCCATGAACAACGCGAAACCGGCAATCTTCGGACTGGCCGTCGCCCTGGCGGCAGTAATCGGCTATGCAGTGTATCTTCATCAAGGCCCTGTGAAAAAGATCACCACCGAAAATCAGAGCCTGCTTTCCGAAATCGATCAATTGAAAACGGCATCCAAGAACCTGAGCTCCACTCACAAGGCGAAACTTGACAGCGGCACCCGGCGTGAGAAAGAGTTGGAATCCAAAGCTGCGGCCCTGGAAGAAAACATTGTAAAGGTCTCCGAAGAAAAAAAATTGGTTGAGCTTGAGCTGGAAAAAATGGTTTTGCAGGCCAGGCAAGAAAAAGAACGTATCGAGGCGGAGCTTCAATCAAAAGTCGGCGGATTGGAAAATCAGCTGGTGCAAAAGCAGAAGGAATTGCAGGTATCCCACGAGGAAGCACAGCAGCTAAAAGCCGACCTGGAAACGATAAAGGCCGATCATCAAAGCGAACTGGCTGACAAAATCAAACTCGTCGAAGAACTTCAGAAAAAAAGCGGTGAATTGGAAAAAACCGTCTCAAGTACCAAAAAAGAAACGGAATCGATTGAAGCAGAACTGCGGGGAACCGTTGAAAGCTTGAAAAATCAGCTGGCCAACCGCGAGCACGAGCTGCAATTATCCCGCAACGAAAAACAACAGCTGAAAACAGCCTCGGATGAAGCAGCCGCTGCCTATAAAGCCGAGCTTGCCGGTAAAATCCGTTTCGTGGAAGATCTTCAAAAAAAGAGCGCCGAACTGGAAGAGACGCTTGCCCGCATTAAAAGGGAGACGGATACCCTGGCTGCTGATCTGCAATCAACGATAACGGGGCTGGAAAATCAGCTGGCACAGTGGGACCAAGAGCTGCAAACGTCACGCAAAGAAGTGCAAATGCTGCGAAACACAATCACCTCATTGGAAAGCAGCAATCAGAAGCTCAACCAACAATTCGAAAATCTTAATCGACAACTACTGGCATCCAGCAATCAAATCAATGGGCTGCGAAAAAAAATGGCGGACCAGCAAGCTCAAGTTTCACAAACACTCAAAACGAATAAGACGCTGATTGAACAAAGCAAATTGCTGAAAACGGAAAGAAATCAACTGAATAAAACCAATATCGAATTAAAAAATCAGTTAGCTGAACAGCAAGTTCAACTCTTACAGACGGGAAAAACGACTAAGTCACTGATAGAACAGAGTGAATTGCTGAAAAACGAAAGCGATCGGCTGAATCAAACCAGAGTCGAATTAGAAAATCAGTTGGTCGACCTGAAAGCGCAGCTCTCACAGGCGGAAATAACGATTGAGTCGCTGATAGAACAAAGCGGTTTGCTGAAAAATGAAAGCGATCAACTGACTCAAACCAAAATTGATTTAGAAAATCAGTTAGTCGATCTGAAAGCTCAACTCTCACAGGCGGAAATAACGATTAAGTCGCTGACAGAACAGAGCGATTTGCTGAAAAATGAAAGCGATCAACTGACTCAAGCTAAAACCGAATTAGAAAATCAGTTGACCGCATCGCAAAGCCGAATTCAGGTAATCTCCGATGGCTTAGCCGCCAAAGACCAAAAAATATCCGAAATGGAAGTTGAGCATCAGCAATTAATCACTCGCGTTGCCGGACTCGACCTGGAAAAGGCCGAGCTGGCGCGGCTAAAAGATGGCTTAAGAAATCAGCTTGGCATGACCCAAAGTCAGATCGAATCGTTGTCCATGGAGACGACTGCCAAGGAAGAACTGTTAAAGACCAAAGAAAAACAGCTAAAATCCATGGAAAAAGCCTATCAGGAGCTTTCCAAGCAGTTTGAACAACAAATCGCGGAAAAAGAAATAAAGATCAGCAACCTCGAAAACAAGCTGAATATACAGTTGATGGATAAAATTCTGTTTGCCTCGGGCAAGGCCGATATTACCCCGGACGGCAACCGGTTATTGAAAAGCCTGGCGACTGAACTGCAAAAAATGAACGGATTCGAGATATCCGTGACCGGCCATACCGACAACAAGCTCCTTCGCCCCAAATTAAAGAAGGTTTTCTATGACAACCTGGGCCTGTCGGTTGCGCGGGCATCAGCCGTTTCGCGCAAGCTGCGTCAGATGGGTGTCAGTCCCGCCAACCTGTCGGCCACCGGCTATTCCATGTATCGGCCCGTGGCAAGCAATGATACCAGGGAAGGACGGCAGCAAAACCGCCGGGTTGAAATCATGCTGGAGCCTTTACGATAAGCATTGGAAATCTTCCGAACGATTTTGACGAGTTCTCTCAGCCGTCGGTTAGTTTACCAGCCGAGTATGGATGCGAAAAAGCACGAATCCCGGCAATGGCCGAAAACAGGCCTCTTCCTATCAAATATTGAATTCGTGCTGATGTGAGGCTGGTTTAAATATCAGAGTTGTTTAATGTCCTTTAAACTATATCTCGCACCGTTGCGGGGAATTACCGATTATATCTACCGCAATACTTTTGCCCGCCATTTTGACGGTTTCGATGCAGCGGTCACCCCTTTCATACCGACCTTGAAAGCGATCCGCGCCAAGCCGTCCCATCTCAAGGATGTCCTGCCGGAGAACAACACGGCCATGCCCATCGTCCCCCAGATCATCGGCAACAATCATGAAAATTTCATCCCGCTTGCCGGTCAATTATCTGATTTGGGCTATGAAACGGTAAATTGGAACCTGGGCTGCCCGTTTCCCATGGTCGCTAAAAAACAGCGTGGCTCCGGACTGCTGCCGTACCCGGATAAGATTGAAAATTTCCTGGAAAAAACGGTGCCCGCCATCCCCAACCGGCTGTCGATAAAAATTCGCCTGGGTCGCAAGACGTCCGCTGAGTTGGATAGGCTCATTCCGATATTCAACCGCTATCCATTGCAGGAGATAATTGTTCACCCCCGAACCGGTATCCAGATGTACGATGGGAAACCGGACCTGGATGCCTTTGAGAGATGCATCGAAATGACTCATCATCAAGTGGTCTATAACGGCGATATCACCGACTTGAATACTTTCACAGAACTCTCGGACCGCTTTAAAGTCACGGATGCCTGGATGATCGGCCGCGGTGCCATCGTCAATCCTTTTTTGCCGGCGGTCATTAAAAACGACCGGGACAATTACAGCAACCAGGTTGAAACCTTCAAAAAATTTTATGAAGAGTTGTTTGAAGCATATCAGCAGGTATTTTCAGGTCCCGGCCATCTGTTGGAAAGGATGAAAGGCTTCTGGACCTATTTTTCCCAGGCATTTAAAGACGGCCGCAAAATCCGTAAAAAAATTCATGGCACCCTTAAACTCCCGAGGTATTTGGAAATAGTCGACCGGTTTTTCAAAGAAGACGCGCGATGGGATAAATGAGCGATGCGAGCTCAAGGCTCAAAGGTGAAGACTGAAAATCCTGAGAAATTGCTGCCTCCCGCATAGGTAATCGTCAGGTCCGAATACCTTTTCATTAGAATTGTCCCTGAATTGCTCGTGATCCCAAATCAGCGACTACCGGCAGTGCTGGGGGTATGAGGAAGCCCGCTCGATGGGACCCGGGCCAAGTTATATCCATTGATTCAGCCTCTCGCTGCAGCGGTATATCCGTTTCAATTCTCATACCGCCTGACCGGGATGGCCATTGAATGGAGTTACCAAGGATCAACCCCATGCCTTCTGGCTCAACATTCAGACAAAGATTACCGGTCGTACCCGGTATGACTCTGGGTGATTGGCTTCGCGTGTTTCACCGGAATCGATCCGGCGTCGCTGTCGGCTTCTGGCGGCGGTTGGCTTTTTTAACCGCAATGGGAGTGATGAACTCCGGCCTGCGGTACTATGAAACGATTGTCTTTGGAAACCGAATTAAACGTGTTCGAATTGATAAGACGCCGGTGTTTATAATTGGCCACTGGCGTAGCGGGACGACTCATCTGCACAACCTGCTGTGCCTCGATGAACATCTTAATTGCCCCAGTACTTACCAGACCATGTTCCCTCATCATTTCCTCAGCAGCGAGAAGCTATGCCGGAAGATTTTTGATTTCATTGCCCCCTCCAAAAGACCGATGGACAACATGCCGTTTCGCTCCCATGTCCCTCAGGAAGACGAATTTGCAACAGCCGCGCTGTCGACCACATCGCCATATATGCGGTTTTTCTTTCCGGTTACCGGAGATCCGGGATATTCCGAGCCGGATTTCCGGCAATTGACGCCAAAAGCCCAGGAAAAATGGAAGGCGTCGATGGTTTACTTTCTTAAAAAGCTTCACTTTTTGGACGGCAACCGGCTGGTGCTCAAATCTCCGCCTCATCTCGGCCGGTCGAGCACCCTGCTGGAATTGTTTCCCGGGGCGCGATTTTTACATATCGTTCGAAATCCATATACCGTCTACATGTCAACCCGAAATCTCTGGCAGACCACCATCGCTTACTCTTTTCTGCAAAAGACCGAGCAGGCGTTTGTTGATGATCTAATCCTATCCATGTACGAGGATTTTTTTTCAATTTTTGAACGCGACCGCGAGCGGATTCCTCAGGCTTCTTTGCACGAATTGAAATTTGAAGATCTGGAAATAGAGCCTCGTAAAACCCTGCAGATGATTTACATCAACTTAGGGTTGTCGGGTTTCAATCGATTCTGGCAAAATGCGGAGCGCTATCTCGTTTCGATTGCAGGCTACCGCAAAAACATCTATCGCCTGGATGAAAAAAGCAAGCAACGGGTTCAACAACGATGGCGCAGGACGTTTGACCGCTATGGTTATTCCAAGTAAACCGTCAGGAAGGGGTTGATTCGATCGTCTCCCGGGAGTCACGCATTGATGTCGTGGTAAACAACGCCGGTTGTGCAATCATTGGCTCTCTGGAAGACACCACTAATGACGAAGCAAAATTCCAGCTCGAAACGAACTTTTTCGGCTCCCTGAGGGTTTGCCGTGCCCCTGAAAAAGTTCCTGCCATCTCGCCTATTCGAATCTATTATTGCAAATACCTTCCGGTAAAATAGCTAAAATTTTTATAAATTATAGATGCTTATCGAATAATTGCTGAATAAATAGCTTGACATAAAATAACACTATGTAGTACATACCGATTTTATCGAACAAGACTTGTTGTGCTGCTTGAATCTGTTTTTCTCATTTCTGATCACTATTTTCACCTGGCTTCATCATCGACACTTCAGCCGAATTTCGTAACGATTCTAAAAGTTTGGTGGCCAAACCATTAGCATTTCGTTAGCTTTGGCAGCATCGATTTCAAACCTGAATTTTGCATATGGGGGTCGTAGCCCGGAGGGCGGAGCCCCAAACCCCTAAACCGTTACAAGGGAGGTAGACACTATGAAAGCAGCAGTAATGACGCAATTTCGAGAACCGGTTGAAATACAGGAAGTATCGGATCCATCGCCCGGCCCCAATGGTGCGCTCATAGAAGTCAAGGGCTGTGGCGTTTGCCGCAGCGACTGGCATGCCTGGCAGGAAGATCTGGGGTGGGTGGGCATAAAAATAGCCCTACCTCATATCCTGGGACACGAAATCAGCGGCGTGGTGCAGGAAGTCGGCCAGGATGTCAGCAAGTTCAAACCCGGTGATCGGGTGACCATGACTTTTCATACGGCTTGCGGTCAATGCCCTGCCTGCTATAGCGGTCACTCCAACCTATGCCAGTCAGGCTATGGTGCCATCGGCTTTAAATTCAATGGCGGGTACGGTCACCTGGTTGTCATGCCGGCCGCCGATGTCAACCTCGTGCATTTGCCTGATGCGGTGGATTATACCAGTGCCGCAGCACTCGGCTGTCGCTTTATGACCGCTTACCATGGCCTTGTTGACCGCGCCGTGGTTCGGCCCGGCGAATGGGTCGCCGTATTCGGCCTTGGTGGCATTGGGCTGTCGGCAGTTCAGATTGCCTCAGCTTTAGGGGCACAGGTTATCGCAATCGACATCAGTGACAATAAGTTGGAAATGGCAAAAGCCGAAGGGGCGATTGCAACCTTAAATGCTTCGGAGCAAAAAACTATGGAAGCTATTAAAGATTTAACGATGGGCGGAGCGGATTTATCAGTGGATGCCCTCGGCATGTCCCAGACAGCGCTGCCTGCCGTGGGTTCTTTATGCCGCGGGGGTCGCCACCTGCAGATTGGTCTCACAAGCAAAGTGGACCAGGGTAAGATTGCCTTACCGGTTGATGCCATGGTTTTACAGGAAATCAGCTTTATCGGCACCTTCGGCTGCCCGACGACCAGTTACCCGGGCTTGCTGGCGCTGGTTTCCAATGGAAAATTGAATCCTCAAAATCTGGTAACGGATACTATTCCAATTGAAAACGTGAATGACGTACTGTCAGCTATGACAGACTTCTCCACAGTTGGCTTCCAAGTCATTGATTCCTGGTAGGCAGATGTCTCGGAATTCCTACAAATTAATGAAAACGAAGGGTATTTGCAAATCTGAGTAATTATTTGAATCATTCCAACATACCAGTTGAGACGAAGCCCCTGACTTTTGCCTTAATTGAGAAAGACGCTCAATCGAGGTTGTAATTAGTGTTCGAACGGGTATCCAGAACTCTTTGATATTGCTGATTAATATCGCATAAAAGGAAAACGAAGATTTTCCAGTTTAATGCATTTTTTACTTGCATTAAAAACTCGTAAACGGTAGTTATCTT
>Ga0209786_1000456_pt1 | contig 14409 bp, 8 predicted proteins | sample WorMetilvaeELBA2_FD_187405 | JGI IMG/M metagenome (GOLD analysis project Ga0209786, IMG submission 187405) | Marine gutless worms symbiont microbial communities from Max Planck institute for Marine Microbiology, Germany - Olavius ilvae ELBA.2... ...
ATCCAGTCTTGCACCTGGTAGTACACTCTGACACTGTGATTCTTAGCAACTGCTGATGTAGGTGGCAGAGTGTGTACTTGTACTGGAGCAATGCTTGTGGACACTTTCTCACAGAACTTCCGATGGCGCAGCTTGTCCAATCCTTCATTGGGTTGGCCACCAGATAAGCATGCGAGGGCTGCTTCTCCGGCATGGTGTGTCTGCTCCTTGGTTGCCTCGCCAGAGTACACATAAGCCTGGTTCCTGAAGTTCTGGTCATTCTTCAGTTGTCGAAGTGGAACACCCTTGCCGATGCCAAACAGGTGAGATGTGGTATCACAGCCAGCAATAGCATGGGCAAAGGGCAGAAGGGAGCACATCTCAGTCCCTAGAGATCTCTGAAACCAGTGGATGTCCCAGACTCTGAACTTCTTGCCCTTCTTCTTGTCAGACTGCATGTAGAGTGTGTGAGATTCTGGATCAGCGTGACAGATCAACAGAACCAAGAGGTCAGTGTCTTCTCCAATCACTGTGGTTGGGCTCTCCGCTGCACTGGCCACTGCTGTATTGGCAATGAGAACATCAGCATCACCTACTGCCTGCAGAACATGACAGTCAGCGGCCTCTAGCTTCTGAGAAAGCATGTCCACAAACCGTTGTTTGTTGTTTGCATGGGCCAGGAAGTGTTCTTTCTTGGAGGCGACAGGGGTAGAGCCATCAAAGTTCACCTTGGCGCCCACAACACCACCAGATCGCCGAAGGTGTGCAGTGTCCTTTGTGGATGGACCTGCCTCATAGCCATCAAACACAATGGTACGCTGTGGAAACCTCTGGACATAGTCCACATACATGGTGCAGATCGAGTCAAACGTTTTACCTCTTGGCGATGGCAGTCGATACAACAGTGATCCACCGTCTAGCACATACTTCATCTCCTGTGTAGGTGGTGGTGCAGCAGGCATGTCAACTCCTTTCCCCACAGACCAGATAGCATCAGCTAGTGCTGGATTGTTGGCCTCTCTTGGAAGTCCAGATGGATCGAACAGAGCTGGAGGTCTGTTGCAGAGCTCATACTTGAATATGTCTGTTAGATTTTCCGATGTTTGTCGTGCAACAGTCAACAGGCGCTGGAAGAGCAGCTGTGGATTGACTGGCAGGGACTGGCCATCAATCTTTGCACACGACTTGCTATCCATGGTGACCACTGTGTCCTTCTTCTTGAAGGTGAAGTCACTGACATTCTTTCCTGCCATGGACTGTAGGATGTTTCAGCCCACTTCTTTTGCTTTGTCTGCATTCACAGTACTCTGAGCAGTGACCCCTGTGGCAATGCTCTGCAGTGAGCATAGGCGGCAGAAGCATCTATAAAGTCGGCGGGCCGGACGCCAAGCGCCGAAGATGCCAAAGGGATGAGGGAAGGTCTGAGAGGAGGGGTCAGAAACCTTTATCAACTGTTCATCTTGAAGTAGTGAATTTTGTTTACTTTGAAGGACATTTTGACAAATTTTTGTTTCCAAGTCAGACAGAATGTTACTGACAAAAATTACGGGCTAGAGTTATGTGTCCGTTAACGATGCTGAGCCTGTTGCATGCTGCACTACGATAATCATAATCCAGTACTCACATGCCATGATTGAAAATCTGGTGATCTACTCAGCCCCATATATAGCTACTTCATAACAGTAGCTGGGACTAGGAATGCAATCCCGGCCCGTTTTTGCAATCCCGGGATTTTCGGGATTGAGTTAGCTTAATCGCGGGATCCCGGGATTGGAACAGATACGCAGTGATACAACAGTTACTGTTGTATGTATTCAGCAACTGTGTTACTGAAGTCCTTGGACAGTCGTTAGTCTACGACAGCAGTTAGTGTCAAAATATTGATGAATGCAGCTGACAACGGCATTATTGCAGCCAAACAATCATAATCAGTTTCACAGCAGAAACTGTATGTCATTAACTACAGGCCCATTTGTTTTTGGCAAAATAGGTGCCCAAGAACAGCATGTTTTACAGTACGGCATCGCTTGTACGAGAACTCAGTTTAGAAATGCCAGCTGACGAAACGGCGCGCTCTGGCTTAATGCTTGCTGGTGGCATTAGCATAAATTTAGAAGCATTCCGTCAAAATCCTCTGCTTCCACCTCCAGAGAATAGAGAGTTCTGTTTCTTGACTGTAGACGCAATATCGTGAGGAATCTGGCGTTGTGTCTTCCCGCCATTGTGTTGCTGATAGCAATATGAAGCTGCTGTGTAAATGTCAGAGACGGAGTTTACTTAATGTTCCGTTCGTTTTCGGGTTCAGGTTGCTGAAAATTGACATAGCATAGCATTTTCTATGAATAACCTGCCCATAGTATATAGATTTCTATACATGGAGATCAGTCAGCCACAGCCAGTGACTGCAGTGAGTCGACTAGCAGCCAGCCACCACTGAAGCGCTTCCGGCTCTTAGCACAGGACATGATGGAACATTCTTCTGCTGCAGCGGTCAGTGTGTCAAACACTGTGGACACTGAACTGATTGCTTATTTTGCTGACTGCAATAACTACTCAGAAAACAGTGGACTTCAGTTTTGGGTCACGAATGCCAATAAATCCCCACTGTTGGCTCCAGCTTGCCCAGGACCTGCTGCCAGCTCCTGCATCTGAGGCATACGTAGAACGTGTGTTCTTAGTCTGTGGAGAGCTGACAGCAGGCAAGAGAAATCTGCTGACTAAAAGCCTTGAGAAGAGAATCATTCTGAAAATGAACCTGAAGTATTATGCATGATTCAGCATGATTCTCTTCTCAAGGCTTTTAGTTAATATTTCAGGTTCATCAGCACGGTAATATAAGTGTAGTGATAGTGTTTTTTTGTTTTACTTTCAAGCACTGAAGCAAATTATATGCAAAATAACTAACTGAAATAGAAATAGAAACTGAAAAACCATAACTGAAATAACACTGCTCTGATGTCGATAGGCCTTTGTGCTCGGGAAAAACTTTCCTTGAAAAATTGTTCCTGAAGATGGCCCCTTTTGTGTTCCAAACTTCTGATTGCTTATGACTGAAAATCGAAAGCACAATGGACCTATCTAGAAGATCGGGTCCGTGTATATACTGTTAATTTGTTTTTCTCACTGCAAACTGTAGTATGAAAAAATGAAGAAGAAGCCCAGCTGTTGCTGTGATAGTCGGCCGTTGTTAGATTTATTTATGAAGAAAATGACAATGTCAACAAACCGATAGATGGGCATGGCCCCTGTGGCACAGACTGCGTAAGTAAATAACTAAACCAAACCGATACGGACTTCGCAAAATTACTTCTGGCATCTTGTTGGCCAACTTTTCACTGCGCATGCGCCATTCGGCCGAATTGTACTTCCGGTTAGAAATTCGATCGCAGATTCGGACTCAGCGACATCGATTTCCTATAATAGTGTTTAAATTTCGGCAATACGACAGCAATTTGGGGTCATTTTCGATGAATTTTCAACTGCACATGCGGGATTGCGCTATATTTGTGCTTCTGGTAATAATTCCGATGTGAGATTCAGACTCGGCGACCCCGATTTTCTGTAAAAGTGTTGAAATTTCGGCGATACGAGAACGTTGTGGACCATTTGTGGTCACCTTTTCACTGCGCATGCACCATTCCGCCGTAATTGTACTTCCGGTTTGAAAGTCGATCGCAGAGTCCCACTCAGCGACATCGATTTCCTATAAAAGTGTTGAAATTTCTGCAATACGACAGCAATTTGGGGTCATTTTCGGCTAATTTTGAACTGCGCTTGCGGGATTGCGCTATATTTCTACTTCCGGTAATAATTCTGATGTCACATTTGGACTCGGCCACCCCGATTTCCGTAAAAGTGTCGAAATTTCGGTTATATGAGAACGTTTTAAGCCATTTGTGGCAAAATTTTCACTGCGCATGCGCGTTTCAAGCGTAATTCTACTTCCGGTTTGAAATCCGACCGCAGATTGGAAATCAGCGACATCGATTTCCTATTAGTCATTAACAGTAACAGTGACGCTACGTCGCACCGTTCTGATACAGATCAGGAACGTTACAGACAGACAGACAGACAGACGACATGATCGTGGCAAATAGCCGACCGTTGTCAACAACGGCCGGCTGAAAACGGTGTCATATTTCCTTTTTCTCACTCCAGTCGGTATTACGAAAAAACAAAAAACGGTATCAAATTTCGTTTTTAGCCGTCCGTTGTTTACAACGGTCGGCTATTTGCCACTATCATGTCGTCTGTCTGTCTGTCTGTAACGTTCGTGACCTGTGACAAAACGGTGCGACGTAGCGTGTGGTCTGGAGATCGCTACGACCTTCGCTGAGTGAGTGAGTCATTGAGTGTCATTTGCACCCGATGTTACTCATTTATAATTGTTTCAGAATCAGCAATGAAACCTTTGTCCCAAATTTGTTATGTGTAGGTTTGTGAACTTTGGTCAACAACCGGTCTACCTCCGAGCTTGGCCGTTGGCAACACTGCTGACGTCTTACTGATTACTGTGTATATTGTACGCTGTTTTGCACTATCAGATGCAGATGCAACGTGACACGTTAATTACGGATTACTTTAACTTGGGGTTTTCGAATACAGAGATATGCATGTTTGTTTCTTCAGCATAACATTACTGTCAGCGAACGAACAATGAAAAGATGACTTCATGACCTTGGCTTGTTTCGGAAAAAAAATTCCTCGGACGACGCTGTCGTTGCAACATTTATAACTGGAATTCTACAAGGCGCAGGTCGGATGCACGGCTACCGTTGGATGCATCTGAAGTGCCTGCATAACGGTCTGACTGTTACGCAAGAAACCGTGCGCCAGATCATGTCTCTCTTAGATCCAGAAGGTGTGGCAATCAGAAAACGTAGACGACTGCGACGTCGTACATAATACACGGACGGTCCGAATGCGGTGTGGCACATGGACGGCTACGACAAAATCAAACGGTTTGGCATTGCAATTCATGGTTGTATCGATGGGTTTTCTCGTCATATAATTTGGCTTGAGGCATATAACACAAACAATGATCCACGCGTCAGTGCTGGATATTTCACTGCTGCCGTTGAGAGATGTGGAGGTTGTCCGAGAAAAATCAGGTCCGACATGGGTACGGAGAACGTCTACGTGGAACAAATGCAAATATTTCTGCGTGGACAACAACATTCGTACGTTTATGGCACAAGTCACCACAATCAACGCATCGAGTCGTGGTGGTCCATCCTTCGCCGACAAGCAATGCAGTTTTGGATGAATTTGTTTGAAGACCTGAAAGATGAGGACCAATTCTGCGGCACATTTGTGGACAAGTCTCTGGTTCACTTCTGCTTCCTGCATCTCATTCAGGTAGGCCAGGCTTAGACCGTACTCGTCTGACATGGTTGTATGGAAGGGTTGTATATTTCAGTGTAGATATTTATTATTTTCGACCGACCAGAATGTGGTGCACGTCTGGCCTAAGTCATATACTCTGCCTGTCTGTTGTTTGTCCGTTACGCCTGTGACCTGTGCATTGATATGTGGTCTTATGTCTGACAGGGTGTGCAATTCTTAGCCAGTGTTATGTTAGTTAACTATAACTATAAGTAAAAAAAGTTCAATATAACTATAACTACAACAATAACTAAAAAGGCATAACTAAATAATTAAAAATTTAGTAGTAATTTAGTACGGTAGCATTTTGGCAGTATTCAGTATTATATACTGTAGGCCTGATGTAATCAATGACACGCCATTCTTGTTTTTTTTTCTTAATTTTTATTTTGCTTTAGAGTTGTTGTTATGCATTATGAATTTTACTTACTCGTTACTTACATCGTGACTGTTTCCAACAAAATTGCCTTATCACAGTTGTTGATAAGTGTTAACAGAGTGATGTATGGATGATAAGTTAAGTAGCTAAGCTGCAACCCTGCCGGGTATTCTTAACATTGCTGAGTTTTAACGACTGCTAACTATCAATAATTCATTCCAAGGTGTTACTTGTTAGCGTGCTAGTCGTTGGCACTCGTTGCTTGCATAATTCCTGATTGATGAGAAACATCTGCTAGTGCTAGTCATGGTTTACCGTTACTAACTTACCGGTACTAGATGTGACTGTGATACTGTGAGGTGAAAAGAAGTTGAGAAGGAGAGAAACTTTCAGTTTTCTCTTAACTTACAGCAGTCTAACACTGGTTAACATCTGTATTGTATTATTCAGTAGTCACTCAGTACACTGTCTATGCAACGGCTGAGTTTGACCACAACTAAAACTATAACTACATTAATAACTAAAACTATAACTAAAAAGTCTTTTTGTAGTTAACTATAACTAAAAATATAACTAAAAAGACAGAAAATGTGTAACTATAACAATAACTAAAAAGTCATAAAGTTCTAAAAATACAGAGGCAGTTAGGGGAAGCGGAATTTTAGTTACAATGACAGACATCGCGAATGAAATCTTTGACGTCAAATATCTGGACAATGGGGTCCACGAGGCGGAAGACAGACCCAGCTGGTCAGGCGGCGAAGCCCCCTCCCAAAGCTGTGAAACATGGTCAACTGTCCAACGTCCGTAGGAGATGGCAAATTTGGCCTCTTTTGGGTATTTCGTAAATTTTGCAATACATACATGTGCGCACCACAACTTTCCAGGATGAATTTGCGATATCCGGCGGTGGGCATCGATTTCCACGGAAACAATCATGGCGTGGATTAAACCGCTGTTTTTGGTACTGAGTGCAACGTCGTCGCTGTCTGCGTCTGTTGCAGCTGGACCTCGATGACATGACTGCTGAATGGGACTGCCACATCATTCGACGTGTGAGAAATCAGCGTGGTTGTTACGGGCGGCCGTACATGATGTTCTCATGTCCGCAAATCTACAGCACAACGGACTATCTGTGCTCGATCGACAACGACAAGCTGCAGCTCTGTCGGCAAGAGTGTGTTACCAAGGACACAATTCCGTGCGACGAAACGGTGTTCGAGCTGTGTTGCATTATAATGGAAGAAAATGGGTGGGATTTCCCAAAAAGTGTTGTTGAAGCATGTGAACTGTACGTTAATTTGCGAACGGAAATACTTCTTGGTTTATGACCGGTTGTCGGCGTGTATCTCAGTCATTCAGTGGCGCCAAGTTTGTCTTGTACAGTATAAATTCCAATGTGTTAACGGGTGAGTAATAACAGAATATTACTCTTTAGTTAATCTTCGGTGCGCTGTACAGGCACAGGCGTTTTTTGTGTAGTATAGGCCTACGGACAATGTCTTTATTCCAGTATTGGTGTGCCTGCAACGTTTAACTGGGCGCACTTCGACATTCCAGCCGACAAGTTCACTTCGGCTCTAAGGGCAGCATGGCATGGACTTATCTGAATGACAGAATGTAATCCGCTGCCTTTGTTCTGCAGTGATGCCTGCAAACAATTTCTTTTTTTTCGTTGGAGATCTCATCAGACTCCCTATCTACCATGTGTCGCAAAAAAGGCCCCTTTTTTGCCCGCGCAACGCAGTAAGTCTGGCTTCATATTCTAGGCCATCAAACGCTTCTCGTAGAAAGAAGAAATGGGACACACAGTTCACATATATAAGCTTACGTCATTTGGTCACACACATCAACTTTCGAGACCCTGACCCCCTCCCTCCAAAATTCCTCGGATTTACAAGAATGACGTAACCCGCCCTGGTTGGGGTATAGGGCGAGTGCTCCCCTGTGCCACCCGTGGCTAAGCCACTGACCGAAGGCGTCGAGTGGGGTGGGGTCTGGGGACGGGTGTCCCCTCCCATCCCACTAGGGAGTGGGGGAGCGTCATGAGCTCCCCAGTTGGGTCTGGGACGAAGTCACGGCGGCAAACGCATTTGCTGCATATTGTAGGCCACACGACGCCTCTCTGAGAAAGAAAAATGTGCTTTTTTGGTCAGCAGTATGAACTACTGATCCAACAACATTCTTTGTCGCTGTCCAGTCCTAGAGGGGCGAGTACCCTCCATAGGCGTCAACCCCGCCGGGGATGCCGGGGACGTATCCCCAACAGTATTTTTTTGCTTGGCGGGGACATCAATGGGAATGTCCCCACCAATATACGGGGTGGCAGTGTAGTGGAATATGAGCTTCTAATCGCCAGTGTGAAAAGAAAGCATCGTTAAGTTTTAAAAAGTAATCAGAAATGACTCGGTAACTACAACGTTTAAAGTGGTCTGTGGACTCAGCACTTTTCTGAACAGAAACAGTTTTTTTTCAGCAAACAGCTGAACAATGTCGGCAGTAAAGTCATGTCTAAGGTCCGTCCAAAAACAGAAATAAATTTAAAAATTAAAACACAGACACGAAGTGAACTCCACTCAAGCATTTGCTACATTGAATGTATTTTCCGTGGTGCCGTCTTAACTGGACAAAACTATGTAAATTACTTTCTTATAGTGTGTGATGTGTCGGTTCGTGTTGTCGTCGATTATGGACATGTAGGCCTCAGCGGATCCGTTTTTAACATTGCAATGCAGCAAATATTGATGTTGCCACTTGACAGGACTCAATACACTGACCTCCATTATAGTAAATATTGTCTTTACTATGTGAACTACTTTTTTTCGGTCAGTTGACATTTTACTAAAATCATTAAAATTTTTACCACCAGATGCCGGATTTTCCGGTTAAAATGCAGCAAATTCGACTTCGGCTGGGGCTCCGCCCCACACCCGCTTGGGGAGCTAACAGCGCTCCCCCGACCCCAGCTGGATTAAGGGTAGTACTTCTAAGGGGAGAGGTGGGGAGGGAAGGGGAAGGGTAAGGTGGGGAGGGGAGTGGTGGGGAGAATGGAAGGGAAAGGTCGGTCCGCCAATGTCCGAGACGCGTTGACGCCACTGCTGCCCCCACCCCTTGGCTACGTGAAACATAAAAAACTTTTTCGGGTTGGAGAAATATAGCCTAACTTTTCTCGATATTGTCAGTCTTGACTTGTGAAAAAACTTTACCCCCTCCCAAGCCACTTTACAGTGGCATGATAGTGTGATTAATCGTTACTAAGAAATTCAACCGATAAAAATTCTTACTGTGTAATATCACACACACACACACACACGTGTGTGCAAGCGGTGATGAATAGTCAATAGTCTACTGTAATAGTCAGCTGTGCGTATGGTGATATAATCGACGATACATCTCATTTAAGCAGTGAAAGGACTTACGTCTTCATGAGATGCTGTCGGATGCTGGCCATGTTGAACTTCGTTCCTTTCTGGCCAGCAAAACCAACTGACGCAAAGCTGATTGTACAGTAATGCGAAAGCGAAGGGTCAACGTGATTGATACAGCTGTGCAGCAGTTGAAGCCATAACAGACTACTAACAGTGAACTGATCTCGAAACGAAACTGATTATTTTTACTGTATTCAGAATTTCAGATGAAATCGACAACGCTGAATTATTTACATACTGCAATAAAAATTAAACTGAGAGCAATTCTGCATTGAACTGCGTATTCACTGACATTAATATCTCGTATGAAATGCACTCCTGATGATATACTGCAAAATCAACATGAGTTTTGCTCTGCTAAGGCCATTAGGCTTAGTGATATCTGGTACTGCCTACGTACTGCTTTGTTGTAGTATTGTTTATCTTTTTGTCATGTTTTAGTGGGTGATTTTAATGTTCTGATGAATAACAGTATCAGAGGACATTGTGGTTTTGTAATCACGATGGTAATTGAGGCAAAAGGCAGTGAGGGAGATGCTCCTATTTCTTTGTTCCCAATCTTTTCCTTCCGTCCTGACATTGTATCCCATCCAGGACTCCAGATAATTTTCACATTTGGGTGATTACCCCCCTTTTTCCTAGGCTACAGATATTTTACTAACTGAATAGTAATTATACCATAATGTCAGTACAACGTTTCCCTTGACTTACCTAACATGGTATTGCGTAAACGAACCGATAAATTTATGTTGCAGATGGTCGTTGTTCATTTCGTGTTTAAGCTGTGTTGTATGTAGTCTATTCGGCGTGGCACAAGTTTCTGTTGTATTTTCTGACAGCCTGTGTGCTGGTTAAGTTTCTTTTCATTGTATGTGTTGTTTGTTCATTGTTTTTCTATTGTAGTCGTAATTCCTACATTACTTATTGTATTTACCAGTGTTTGGGCGGATCGTTAATGAAGATGTTTACTGTTGTGATCTGTCAGCTGCACAAACAATAATAACACACTTTCTTGTTGCACACTAATGCAGAACTCATACATATTGTCACTATGTTGCAATGCAAACGCATCAACAACACTGAGGGATATCCCTGCCATTTCCCCTATCCCATATTCTTCAAATCATACAACCCACACTGTAAGACCGCAGCCGTTTGGGCGAAGCCCAGTCACCAGACGTTGTTGTTGCACTGTTAAGTCTGAAAACCATTATTCCTGACAATATCATATGCATCACATGAAAATTGGGGCATTATCATTACACAAACATAGCTGCTAAACAGTAGTTTCGGTTGTGTTAAAACTACGGCTGCAGGAGTTAACGTTAAAAATCAACTATCAGGTAAACTCGGTTGCCTCAGTACTGACATGACAAGCAACATCACCTCACATCACTGACATGTGTCTAAGTGTGTTGTGATTCAGCGGCAAATATTCTCATCAAATTAACTGAGAAAAACACCAGAAACAATATACAACTGCAAAAAATCCAGCACAGCTGCCAAAAATTAGTAAGTGTTGTGCTACAACACCCCAAAAATCAATAACAAAAAAAAACTGGAAAAAATCACAAACTGCTATCAAGCAAACTGTTGTGTCATTACTTACACGACAAGCAACATCGTCTCACATCACTGACATGTCCCTACTGTGTTGCGATTCAACTGCAAATGTCCTCATCACAGTGACTGAGAAAGGCACCATTACACCAGAAACAAAATGCATGGCAATACTACATGTATTCATTGACGTTATCCTTGGTCTGAAATGTATTGGCCTAGGACATGGCCTTGAATAACAATCATGCATTGCAGCAGTCGTGCCTTTTTTACTGGATGTAATCTTTTACCTTGTGTTGGACGCATAGTAGTAACTATAAAAATGAAACCAGATAATGAAAGTACTGTTAACAATACAGAAAACAAACATCTAAACATTTGCCATGAGAGTCAGAAAATTCCCGAAATTTCTGGAAAACTTTGATCAAACAGTTATATATTGAAAGGGTGCACATTGCATTCTGTACCTGCAGGGCTGTGTGTGAAAACCTTACAGTCATATACAGGCAATTATATACCGTGTGGTCATATTAACATAACGGAAGCAAAATTCTATAGCGATAGAACCTGGGAACTGCACTAATCACTGAATCACACCCTTCATACGTAGCAAATTGTTTACCTTTATAAACTTGACATTTCGGTCTCTCTCACAGACCTTCAGCAAAAAATGCTGACGATGGTAAATGAATTGTAAAATGACAAATATTCTACGTAACAAACATCTGAAACAATATTTTTGTTGAAATAGTTCGTGGAAGAGCAGATTGTGGGACACACAGACAACGTTTCTTACACAAAACTACAATTATCTTTGCGATAACTTTGTCAATTGTGTACCGAGTGTAGTCATTCTTGCGTTTGCCAAAAAAATCCCCATCGCACCTTCACTGTGTTTTCACTGCACCTTGTACAGTTTCACACGTGCGATGTTACCTGAACACCAAACTTTTCTCGCTGTGAATTTGACGCGCGTCAACGGATTCAAATAAGTTTTCGCACTTTGAGTATGACGGTAGAAATTGTACAGTGGTCAAGTTTTCAACGTAGCCGTACTTATGTCGCCACACTACCTTGTGAAGCAGTGGGAACACGACATGTCATTGTCCAGTTTTCCCATTAGGCCACATTAGGCTGATATGCAAACTCCCGTTAGTTGTCATCATAGCCTCATAAAAGGTTAATAGTGAAAGGAAACACCTTCATTGGAAAACCAATGGTGTGGTTAGATTTCAATTTCAACATACAGATCACGTGATATTACGCATGCCCAATTCTGACAGTTGCCTGCGTCTTTGTAAAATTTTTACATTTCACAAGGTAGTGTGGCGACATAAGTACGATGGCACGGAAAATTTAACGCTAGGCAATTTCTACCTTTATGCTCAAACCATTTGCCAAAATTTATTGAAATCAGATTATGTACGTCACAGCTGTAGTCTCACAAACTACGTTTATTTTCACTGGCTCACACATTTTTCCGGTAACATCACACACCGAAGTTACCGAACTGTACAAGGTAAGGTGACAACGGCGTTAGTGTGGTGGGAATTTTTTGAATGGATTTGTGCGGTATTCATACTGGATCAAAACAACGCAAACACAAGAATATCTGAAATCGGTACACAATTGACAAAGTTATTGCATAAATAATTGTGGCCTAGTCTTTTGGAAGTTACGGTATATATACAAACACATGTGAAACCACAGCTAACTGCAGTAAAGCTGCACTCAGTGTAAACTACAACTACACAACAAGTACAGGGCGGCCACGAACGCTAGTTAGTGAAAATAAGTATTACTCATAATACGTCAACGTTTATAGGTCTATCCCCAAACTGAAATTCTGACTACGCGCCTGTGTAGTGTGTAAAGCACTCAGACAGTGCACAACATGTTCACCCAATTTATATTGTTGTGACCTTTGACCTTTTGAACAGGCAGGTGGAACTACCACTGCACAGTCAGTACATTTCCGGTATTAAGACAGAAAACCCAGGTATTATAATGCCATTATACTGTTCTCCGAAATTGGGGTCCCCTAGCCTTGGCACGTACGAGGGCTGACCTAATACAAGTCCCTCACTTTCATGTTACCAGCCGAATTTGGTCGTTCTACGTCGAACGGTGTAGACATAAATAGAGGTAAACCAAAAATTGAAGCGTTGCGTGCATAAACTGAGTAAGTCACAAAAAAGTGGATTTGAGTAAATCGCAGTGGAAGTTGTGGACATGCAAACGGCTGAAATTCAACTAAATTCTGGCCTAACTAAATATATTTTATATGGTTCGGCGTAGTTCTACACAAAGAATAATCTGCCACTATCTCTTAACTTTCAAAATGTAATATATATCTTTATTTAATCGATAAAATGTAATATAAATACTTATTGCTGCCAAAATAATCAAAGTCCCGCCTGGCGATGTTCAGGATGAATCGTATAAGTGGAGTTACGCTCGTTTTACGGCTCGTTATGAGCACGGTAAGCCAGCGGTTTGTGGGTGCATGAACTAGGTATGTTTATTTAGCTCCTACTTGCCCTACTGCAAGCTGACAAATTATCGGACAACAGATTCAAGAAACACAATAAGATTCAACAATATGTCTACATAACCTGTTAATGTAGCCACTAAATGTATAAGTAAGCCAGCAAACAGCACGCATAAGTGTACAAATGCAGTTAATAACGTACAACCCATAAGAAACTCATCACTTATGGCAAAAATTCTTTCAGTATGTAACAGATTGCAGGCCGGAGATTACGAAAACGGTAATGGGGGCAAGAGAAGGGTAAGTCGACTTACTCAGTTTATCCATGCAACGCTTCATTATTGGTGATCGCTGGAGCACCTCCCCTTGAGATGAAGGCGTGCCTGTCACAAGCTTCCCACGTATGTTAGTAATGTTACTGCGTTTTAGGACAAATGGTGTCCACATAATGGAATCCCCGAAATTGGGGAAAGCTGGGGCCCTCCCCGCTTGCAATGGGGACGTGGGTGATCCCTAGTAATAAGACCGTCGCCCACACGTGTTACCTGCCGAATTTGGTCGTTCTAGGTCAAACAGTACGAGCGTTATTAAGGAGGTGATCTGAAGTATGACTAAGTGAGACAACAACAAATGCACATCAACACGTACGTTAAACATTGATAACTCTTAGATTTGTGGAACATCTCTTAAAGTGTTGTACAACGCAACGTTTGTGTTTAAAATCTTTACCGCAAAAACCGCAACAAAACTGTCACTACTGCCTTATTGTCCAACCAGACATCAATGCAGATCTAATTAAAATCGGTCCAAACATTTGAGTTATCACATTCACACAGGAACACAGAAACACATGAACTGTGTGCATTGTATAAACACGTCCACCTCGTAGGACCTACAGAAAGCCAGCATTCTCTGTTGTTCTACAAAAGCTACACACAACACGGTACTAACTTGGCACGAGAACGCACACACAGGATTCATAGAAAAAGACAACATACCTGGGACTGCTGAGATCGCCAGAAGTCATGTTTTATGGGTTTAGCAGTGAATGAGGAATCAACATTTTAAATAAATTAAATTAATTTAATCAACAGTAACTTCCGTTCAAGTAATAAATTGTAAAAGTTTTCAAGGACGTGTATGAACCTGGAGGACATCAGTGAAAATGATCATCACAAGAACACGTG
>Ga0209786_1000457_pt1 | contig 14394 bp, 7 predicted proteins | sample WorMetilvaeELBA2_FD_187405 | JGI IMG/M metagenome (GOLD analysis project Ga0209786, IMG submission 187405) | Marine gutless worms symbiont microbial communities from Max Planck institute for Marine Microbiology, Germany - Olavius ilvae ELBA.2... ...
TGACCCAGGCCACGCCCACTTAGGGGTCGTTTTGTGGTCCGGACGCAATAGGGGTCCGTCCTCTATGTCTGTGCCAAATTTGAAGCGGATTGCTCTATTCGTTCAAAAGTTATTAGGGGGTCCCAAAATTTCGAAATTCGATCACGTGACCCAGGCCACGCCCAATTAGGGGTCGTTTTGTGGTCCGGACGCAGTAGGGGTCCGTCCTCTATGTCTGTGCCAAATTTGAAGCGGATTGCTCTATTCGTTCAAAAGTTATTAGGCGATGTACGTCGAAAATCGAACGAAATCGCCAATTTTCACACCCCCCGTGTATTTAACGCCCCCGATGAAGGGGTTCCCCTTGGAATTTTGTATCGGCGCAGGGGTCTCAGAAAACTAGAATGATGGTGCTTTCAGATGGTCGAAAAAGTTTTCCGATAGGTTTAGCCGTTTTGATACAGTCCCAGAGTGTGACAGCCAGCCAGCCACCCAGCCAGCCACGTCGCTGTAGCTATTACGCTCAACGCCTTAGCTAATAAGGCGTCGAGCCTAATAAAAAGACGCAACGTCCACGTGCCAGTAAAATGACAAGAAACTCAGCTATCGCTGACTACCATGCGCCGCATTTCGAGGTCAGTCAAGGTCACGAAACATGCTACCATTGCATATGTTAGGCATGGTTTACTATTAGTGTGTTGTAGTAACTTTATTCGACTTCAAAAATGTCACGACCTTGAAAGTTAGTAGGTTACTGGTTTACGGCACTTTCAGCACAAACAGGCTATATCACGCCATAGAACGAGGAAATGGGCCACAGGAGAACACAAGTATCGTGCAATAAAGTAACGAAAGAATACAATAAACCAACACAGTCATAAACTCTCTTTGGCCTGGGCTTTATGGAGATGATACCCTCGCCATAGTTAGACTTCCACAGAGGGTTTTCTAGCCAATCACTTGGCAAGTACTGATAACTTAACTAGAACAACCAAAATACAGAACACATACCAACAAAAATTAACAATACATAAAAAGGGTCCCTAATAAGCTACAATACAATTAAAGCATGCTAAGATATAAAACAAAACTAGACCCGGTTTAGTCGCCTATGTACGACATCCAGCCAGGAAACAGAGTGGGTCTATTCTTACAACCCCGGAGCCTGCATGGGCCCGTGACCTTGAAAACTGTGTTAAGTGTGTGTGAAGGTCAGTTAAATGTCACCATTCGATAGAGAGCCTATGACTTCCTACTGATGTTCTATTGTAACTATGGCTCTATCCCGTGTCATTTCTGAGATGCAATGTTGAAAAATAATGCAACCTTGAAATCACAATCAAGAGTCAATCACAGTCACTGAAAGTGGTGTCATTCAATAGATGTGTATGGTTTCCTATTAGTGTTCTATAGTAACTTTGTCCCTAATATGCACCGTTTTTGATATATTCGACTTCAAATATGCCATGACCTTGAAAACCACGTTAGTGGTCCGTCAAGGTTATCGAAAATGTCACCATGCGATAGAGAGAGCATATGACTTCCTATTGACGTTCTATAGTAACTATGGCTCTATCTTTTTTCATTTCTGAAACACTGAATGGAAATGGTATGGTTTAGTAGTGTTTAACGTTGCACTCGACACAGAATAGATTATTTCAGAGACAGGGGGCCCTGAGCAGAGATGTGCACCTCCCATTCAGTAATGGAGGGCCAGTGACATAATAACCCCCTTTACCCGTTTGGCTTTTGTTTACAACGGCCCAAAAGAGATGGAACTATCTCCTAACCCACGCTATAGTGGTGGTAGCAAAAGCTCTAGGAGGCTCATTGAAATTACTTACGCCAGCACCAAAACCTGTAAGGGAGATGACTGAACTGCCCAGGGAAACACAAAAGGATGGGGACACACAAACAAATTAAAACAATACAAATAAATATACAAAATACAAACCTAGGCTAAATATTAAAAACACTCAGCCCAACAGGGCTGTATGAACTGGTCCTGGTAGCTGTGCACATTGAAAACTTCCGATGTACAGCCTAAATGCCAGGGACCACTTCAACTGCTCTCCCCTCCTTTTCTCATGACCAGTGCCACAAAACAGATGTGGCCAAACAGAAGGGGGGGGGGCAAGTATAATACACAATAAATACACACAAGAAAAACCTAGGATAAATAGACAGGACGAGACTGAAGATCACATTCCCAGGATCTGCCTACCCCAAGGAGATCTTCCAGAAATACACTCCCGCTATACACACAGAAGCAGAGCACTGCTAGGGGATCCTCTTGGGGTCTTCCATCCCTATCTCTGACCACTGAAGGCTCCTGGATCCACCTTGGGGGAGGGTCGTCAAACCTGTCGTCAGCCCACTGATGCCAGTTCCCTCTACTGAATGGAAAATATTGAGACCTTGAAATCCCATTCAATGGTCAATCAAAGTGGTACCGTTAAACAGGCCGGGAATGGTTTGCTAGTGGTGTTCCATAGTAACTTGAGATATTTGTCTTCAAAAATGTCGCAAACCTTGAAAACTAGGTTAGAGTCCCCCTTAGATGCAAAGGGTCCACGCTGGCTGTAGTAAGGCGTAGGCAAAATTTTCACCCCGCCGTAGACCCCTTCCTGGGGGTGCCCCCCGTGCAGGATGGCCAAAATTTAATCAGCTGGAGATGGTCACTACCTTTACCTAAAAACCCAGTTTGGTGAAGATCGATGCACACAATTTCGAGTTATCATGGTAACAGACCCACAAACACACACTCCCACACCACACAAACAAACCCACAGACAGGACCAATTACGATGCACTGCACTGCAGCTAGCTAGTGCGCAGTGTAATAAATTTGCAGATGTGTAATGCTAAAACGTTAAAACAAATGCTTAAAACTGTTACTACATGACCTCTAGAGAGGGGCCACATTTCGGAACCGTGCAGTTCGTCCTTCCCATTAAGTTCAGAATGATGGTTGCAGAGACTTAAAATTTTGGGTATGCAACTTACAATCCCGGTTGAGTTAAGGGCAGTTTATACAACGACACTGCAGTGCGCTGATGCATTAGCCCCCTCTTGAGTTCATGCGACAATCAGTGCGTCATCACAGCAGGTGCAACGTACAGCACATCACCCCGCCGCAATGTTTAAGCAGACTGCATGCATAAGGCTGGTTGGTGTTTAACGGCAATTTCAGCACAAACAGGCTGTATCATGGTTAAATTGGTATATAATAGTTTATGGTCAAGGGAGATAACAAATTACAATAAAAACCAGGGTTTCTTTTAGCTGATACTGGAAATGGGTAGTGTTACTCCAAGCTCTGAAAAATGGGTAACGCTACCCCTTATGCCAACAAAAAATGGGTAGCTTGCAGCAACAACGAAACAGTTTCTAATGAACATGAAACACACATTACATATATTTAACAATGAACAGATGCGGTCACTTTCTTATATATATACAAAAATACAGTAAAGTAAACAATGTCTACATTGAACATAAATCAGTTGTCATTACTGCATCGTGCTCTCAATGTACAGTATCCAAAGCAGACTGTTTATTATCAACTCTTGCACCCACAGTTGAAAATGGTGAACAGACAGCTTGGTGGTGCAGAGAATATGTGCATGCACTCTAGATGTACTGCAGCAATTTATAGCTGCATTTCACTGAAAAGTTTCATTGCTTTCGCGGACAAACTGCCGTCTACACCCAAGACAGTGTGCTGCAGTAGTGTATGGACAACAACAGTCTGCTTCGGATACTGTACATTGAACACGTAAAAGGACTTCAGCAGCATGTCAAGTGCAACAGCCATTGTAGCAGGCTTGACAATGATTGCCAGTGTGTCGACGACCAAGAACATGCTGTTGTTGAATTTCATCAGATACGGTTGGGATCGCTGCAGAGTCTGGCTCTCGGCATTATGAAATGCAAGAGCTTCCTCAAAAGACGAAAAATCATCCTGTATATTTAACACATCACCTCAACTATTTATCTAATCCTGTAGTCCTAAATAAATGGTAATATCACAGAGTAAAAGAAAAATAAGTCACTGCTGACAAGGCAAAGCAGCAGGGAGGTGCACATACACTAGCAACAGCAGCTGTCAGGGACGTTAAATCAGTGGATTTTCGGAGTTGTGTTACTTAGGTAGACTGTTTGCTTTGTGTATAAACATGAACATTGTCAAACTGCCAAAAATGCCAGATCGGACGTCACTGGCGGAGTGGACCTGCTACAGACTTACTGATGATGCAATCACTTCAATGACTGCAACTTCTGTTACATGTTTACTGGTCCGTCTGGCTTAGTTTTCCTTTTCCAGACATCGACTCTTACAAATGGACAGACAGATGACACCATTTGATTAGATACACTTTAAGCCTTCTTCCTTTAACAAGCTGTAGGCGGGCCGCCACGATATGCCCCCGCCCAGGCCTGCAACGGAAGTGCACAGTGGCAGCCTTGAGCCAGGCCGGCTGAGCCAGGCCCGATCAGCCAGTATGCGTCAGTCCAGCTGGACGGCCGTACATGCCGGCCGCCGACCGGATGTACGCGACAGACGTCAGACAGACAGACAGACGTCCGACAACAGACAGCATCGTCACTTAATTCCCCCTGGGCGGGGAAATAACAATGCAGTAATCCACAGCAAAGATGCACAGAGCACTTGTAGAGACCTCCAGACAGCTGACACTGGCAGTGACCAGATTTAATTATATCAAGTTTGTCTGGAAGTAGCAAAAAGCATTTATATATTCAATTTCATTACATGCTTACTTTTGACACTGCATAATCTATTAGCTAGGAATGAGGTATGCACTCTACTGAGTAGAGCACATATTTCTGCCAAGTCGTCAATCACAACAAACTTGGAGTAATGAACAAGCACTTAAATCTTGCTTATGCCGACAAATACCTGCCATTCATATTACATACGAGAACTGGAAAGAGCTCAGTGGCTGCAAATCTGAAAGTCACTCATAACTGGAAGTATTGGCATAATATGGTGGTTTCAATATGCCATCGGATTTATATCTCAATATTTGCAATCCACATAGGCTAAAAGGCCGATGTCTTGTGAAACTGTGGAGCCCACGTCCGATATGAAAGCAAATCTGTATCAAAATTTAATCACCTCATCCTTGGCCCATGGCAGAAATTTACGTCAAAATTTGTTGAGATTTTCATATTTTGTGGACAGACAAGCAAGGATAATGACAGAACCATCCAAACTACGTTAGCAGAGTGTAACTATTAGAAATACAATCAGTTACCTCCACAAATGAGCTTGTTTTGGAGAGTGATAGTTGGTTTGATTGCTTGTTATCAGGAATACTAGAAATTATGAACGGATTATTGATGAAATTTTATGGGAAGAAAGACTTTGGACCAAGTAAAAAGTGATTAATTGTTGAGATGGAGCCAGTGAAAATGCAAAGATCCAGCAGTGAGAGGTTTTAGTTTTAATGCTTTCTAGTAACAAATAGCACTCACTGCAGTGTCCTCAAAAACATATCGAAGTGCAGTACTCGAGGCAACTCTGTTCCTGCCCATGGTTGGCAGTAAGCGTATCAGACAGTCAACAGCAGTCATGACCAATGTATCTACAATGCCGACCATAAAAGACAAACTACTCAACAATTCAAAAAATAACAGCCTATTATCTATGCTAAGTCAAGTATGCTGCTGTTAGTTTATCAGTATGCATTTTCATAGCTATTAAACACAATCTTAGGCCACTTCTGTTTGGGAAAATGTTTCCCATGATCTTACTGGAAAAATAATTTTAGTTAAGTTTGTCACAGTTACGTTTCTGAAATTCACCATTTTTCAGCAAAACACTAACAAAACAACAAGGACCACCTACATTGCGCTGTATTGATGACAAAAGTCTCGGTCTGATTCCCAGGCAGGGCACAGAGTTTTTGATGAAGTTTACAACTTCTGAGTGACTGAAATGGACTACTGTTCGTAACAAGCTATGCACGTGGTGACACAATATGCCTCCACTCGCTGCAAGTTGACAATATCTACACATTTATTTGCCAGGTGGCACCTCTTCCGGCATGTTGGCTACTTAAGACATCAGCAACAAGTTGACCTGTGACCTTTTGACCTTGAAAGTGTTGTCCTAGTCATGTGTGATGTGGGCTACCTCTGTGCCAATTTTACTCTTCCTAGGCCTCTCTGTTCTCGAGTTAGGTACGATGTACGTTACAGACAGACAGACGTCAGACAAAAGCATCGTTTAATGCCTCTGCCGTAATAATTATAAACAGGCATGAAATTTAAATAAAATGACATTTTTTAAATACGAAATATTTACATTGCGTGCTAGCGAAGCTACGGCGCAGTGTATTGTAATCGGTCCTGTCTGTGTGTGTGTGTGTGTGTGTGTGTGTTTGTGGGTCTGTTACCACGATAACTCAAAATTGCGTGCAACGATCCACACCAAACTGAGTTTGTAGGTAAAGGTAGTGACCATCTCCAGCTGATTAAATTTTGGCCGTCCCGCTCCCCTGGGAAGGGGTCAGCAGTGGGGCGAAATTTTTGGCTCCACCTTATTACAGCCAGCGCACAGTGTTTGCGTCTCCTCCGAGCGCTTTTTCATCCAAATGTGTTTTGGTCAGTGTAATATTCCAAAGAAAACAGAAAGAATTGCAATATTTCAGCTCAAATATTACAAAAATGCATCAGTACCCTACTTAAGCATGTGTACATTACAGTGTGTTTCACTTAGTAATCCACTTGCCTGGATCAGTGTCATTGTTGAGATCCAGCTCTCTGCAGACACTCTTGTCTTTGCAGTGACGTACAACTCGTGGTGCTAGTCTCGATGTATGACGAACTGTGCTGACGTGCATGTGGATAGCACCACTGAAATTCTTGGGTTACCTAAAATGTATGCCAAATCATACAAACTGGTATGGTATGGTATAGTAGAGTTTAACGTCCCACTCAACACAGTATAGGTCATTTCGGAGACGACAACCCTGAGCAGTGATGTACATCTCCCATTCAGTAATGGAGGGCCAGCGACATAATAAACCCCTTAACCCGCGTTGCTTGTGTTTACAACGGCCCAAAAAGGGATGGAACTAGTTCCTAACCCACATTATAGTGGAGGTAGCTAAAGCTCTAGGAGGCTCATTTAAATTTGTTATGCTAGCGCCAAAAACTGTAAGGGAGATGACTCACTGCTCAGAGGGGTCTTTCTTGCCAATAACTTGGCAAGTAATGACAATTTAACTAAAACAATCAAAAGACAGACAACACATACAATGAAAAACTAACAATACATAAAAAGGGGCCCTAATAAACATCAACACAATAAAAACATGCTAAGATATAAAAAAACTAGGCCTGGTTTAGTCGCCTTGTACGACATCCGGCCAGGAAACGGAGCGGGTCCATTCTTACAACCCCGGAGCCCGCACGGGGCCATACAAACCGGGATGAATGAATAGTGATGTTCACCAGTCTCCAAATCCAAGCATCTTGCATTTGGCAAATGGCAGGAGTCAAAATGTGGTGGATCAGATTTCCAGCCTGCCTATGTTACTGATGCTAAGACGATGCGTTAGATTTCTGTAACTAGGTTGGCCTTAGACTTACTACTACCGCTACTACTCCCATATTATGGCCCCTTTCCATGACAACCTGGGTAAACTATCATCCCTGAAGTATCGACAGGGGTCCCTCATTTTGACCCATTGTAGATCCTTCCTGGGCTGGGACATCAAAAATTTAATCACTTCCAGGACTCCATAAATGAGTCTATCCTGAAAGTTTCGTCCTAACCCCTTCACAACTTCTTGAGCTATGTTCATTATAAACACACACTTACGGAACAATTGCCTATCTCCCCTTCATTGTAGGAAAGAAATAAGCTGGACCCAAGTCAAAACCTGTTGCAGACGCAATTCTCAGGCATACATATTTAACCCTCTCATATCAGTATTTAACAAACACCACAATCACACTTTTCCTTTAAAAAGGTTTAGGGCTATGCCTATTTTGCTCATGTTTCTGCATATGATAGTAAATTTCACTACTAACCACCCTTCAAACAAATCGTTGTTGGTCCCATGGCGGACCACTGTCGGCAACCCTGTCGGGCCTCCAGCGGTTGCCGCTAGTGGTCCGCCATGGATTTGCACATCGGATTATTGTCGGCCCGTCGTCGGCATGCCGAGTAGCGGTCCGATAGCGGACCTACTTCGGACCAATGTATCTCCACTCCTGAATGTACGAAATACGTCGTTCACACCTGTCCCCACTTAAAATCTTCCCATCCCCATTCCATCCCTGCTGGTAAACATGTCCATCGGCTTGTTGTCGGTCCGCTGTCGGCATGCCGAGCAGTGATCCGATGGCGGGCCCACATTGGACCCCTCCCCTCCCCACCCCCATTCCTCCCCTCCCTCCTTCCCGTCCCTCCCCTCCCTCCTTTACTTCCCTTTCCTTCCCTCCCTCCCCTTCAAGAGGGGTGGGGGTCCGGGGGTCCGCCCCCGGAAAATTTTGAAATTATTGCTGTAGGTGAGTTTTAGCACATTCTGGCATGCAAAAGGGGGTTTACAAATGTGTGTGTTTTAGGTCGCACTATAAAAATTTTTTGGCCCCAGTCTAGGGGGGCAAACGCCCCCCTCGCCCCCCCCCCCGTTGATCCGCCGCTGCCTACGTATCTCTGCTGCTGAATGTTTGGCATATGACAGACAGTGAACGTCAAATAACAATGTAACCTAAAAAACGGTATTTACCACGGTAATGGTAAAATGTTGTGGTGTTGGGGTGGTTAAAAATGAAGGTAACACCATCATGAACACGTGAGAATTACAGAAAAGCTTACAATGGGGATAACTGGACCCACGCATTCCGCCAGACTCACGTGGGGATGCAGACAAAATGTGGAAATAAAGATACATTTTACTGTAATGCTGCTATTGTTGTGCCTCCAGGGCAAAAAATGTGTTAGCACTTTCATCAAAACCCATTCTCCTCGACTATGTAAAACAAGAAACTTCGCTGTCACACAAACCGCGTGACGCATTTGTGCAAATGCAATGCAGTGATGATTTAAAAACACCCCCCCCGCCATATGTGTGACCACGCCAAATTCGGTTGTTCTAGGTCAAACCATGTATGCGTAAGTAGCAGAGTACCTGCCAAAGTTGGGGGTCCACTATGGCCACGCCGCCTTGGGATGGAATCCGTGGCCGAACACCTAAAAGCACGCCCCTCCTTATATATGTGTTACCATGCCCAATTTGGTCATTCTTCTTTAAAAAGTGTAGTCACATATTGAGAATCCTCAAAACTAGGCAGCTCTTTGTCCCTTTGGGACAGGCCATTGCTGACCCCTAAAAACAAGCCCCCTCTCCGTACGTGTTACGCCAAATTTGGTAGTTCTGAGTCAAAGGGTGTATGCATAAATCTAAAGAACTCCAAAATTTGGGAGTACCAAGGCCTGCCTCCTTGGAGCGGGGGGTGTGGCTGACCCCCTACAAATACGACCCACTCTCACAAGAATTACCCTGCCGAATGTTGTTGTTCTAGGTCAAAAGGTACAAGTGTTATTAAGTATATCCGCCTGAAGTTTGACCCCTCATGTCCCGTCTTTCAAGGTCGCTCAAAGTCATCGAAACAAACTACGGGTAGCATCACGCAGCAAAAAAGATGATAACTATCCAACCACATTTGTGCTAGTTTCAGTGTGAATTAAATAATCATGGAAATTGCTTACAAAAAGCAGATACAGATTGTAACATACGTAAGAACCATAATCCTGACATTTCTTTTTTTCATGTTACTATTTTGGATATCATTAACCGCTTAGATATTTGTGCCAAAACCAAAATGTCTAAAAAAAACAGTTCTAAAACAGTTCTGATAAATGCAAATAAGCCACAATAATAATAACAGTTAACACTGTTCCAATGATGAAAGTTCACTGCCGAGTCAGTTAATCAGTCAGTCAGACTTCAGTGCCTCCTCCCCCCATACTGTCCTTATGTTACTGCTGGTATGACCCTATTCAGAGTCAGATAAGTTGTCAGTGTCGCCAACTGCAGGTCTTCCTTCCTTCCGCTTCTGTCGTGCACGACGACCGCCGTCACGGTCTTGTGCTCCATGCATAAAACGGACGATCTGTCGCTGAATGTCGGCATCTGTAGCATCGTTAGTCATTCGATTGCGTCTGACTGCAGCTGACAGATAAACATGTTCCACATATAAACACACTGTATAAAACTTTGCTGTTATGTATTAATGCCTGTAGTAATGTGATACTGCTGAACACCTGAACATTATAACAGTGATGTACATCTACGAGAGTCCCAAGACATCACACAAATACGTTTGTTCCATCATAATAATCAGTTTTGCACCGAGAAGTTCCATATTATATGACTTATTTTTACATGTATAGTACAACAATGTCTGTCAAGAGTTTCTGGTGCCAGCTCATCTAGGCTAACCTGGCCTGTTAAACGAGCTTGTTTTTTTTGTTTTGTAGTTAAATCCAGGTTAGCCGAGGTGAGCCGGCACCAGAAACATACAACTTGTATTCAGCTCTCGGTATCCATGCTTCTGTCACTCGAATTCCCTCTAGTCATTCTCATCTGTTTACAATGATCCAAAGCATCACTTGATTTATGTACGAATCATCCGTATCCTTGTCCACAAACTCCTTCCTGTTTTCCTGGGCCTACCTACCTGTCAAAAATAGTAACGGAATGCAATTACCGGAAGCAGGTAATATCACAAATTACAATGCACTGACACTAATGACACTGACTTTTATGTACTTTTCAACTGTGCAAAACATGACATGAAATGTTAAAGGTACCTAATCTAGATAACACAACAACATAACATACCAATGACAACTTGAGCAAGTTTCATGTCTCCAAATGCCTTTTTACTACGCTGACCACTCCAGTTCATGCCAATCACCACAGCGTTTGTGAGAAGGCTTGTCATGATACGCGTGGTAATTTCCTTTACAGTGCGACCACCTCTTGCTGCCAATTTCGCCACCTACAGTGAAGCGCAACAATGTAACACAAACACGTACAGCAGTCATTGAAGTGGTATATGCCGTCACATTACACAATAAGAAATAACGGCCTGTTGAAATGACATCCCAACAAGTGGCAGTCATGGCACTGATAACCGATAGCCACCAGCAGACCACATCACACGTTCAGAAGATGATTTAATGTACAAATAAGGCGAGGTGGAACGTCTTACAGTGAGTAAATAAATTTATTTGGGTAAAAGCATGGTATGGTATGGTATACTAGGGTTTAACTTCCCACTCGAAACAGTACAGGTCATTTCGGAGACGGGGGGCCCTGAGCAGTGATGTACATCTCCCATTCAGTAATGGAGGGCCGGCGACATAATAACCCCCTTAACCCGCGTTGTTTTTGTTTACAATGGCCCAAAAGGGATGGAACTAGCTCCTAACCCACACTATAGTGGAGGTAGCTAAAGCTCTAGGATGCTCATTTAAATTAGTTATGCCAGTGCCAAAACCTGTAAGGGAGATGACACAACTGCCCAGGGAAACACAAAAGGATGGGGACACACAAACAAATTAAAGCAATATAAACACAAATTACAAACCTAGGCTAAATATAAAAAAACACACTCGTCCCAACCGGGCTGTATGAACTGGTCCTGGTAGCTGTGCACATGGAAAACTTCTGATGTACAGCCTAAGTGCCAGGGACCACTTCAACTGCTCTCCCCTCCTTTTCTCATAACCAGCACCACAACACAGATGCGGCCAAACGGAAGGGGGGGGGGCGCAAGTATTGACAACTAAACCAAAGCAACGAACATGCATCAAATTATAGCAGAATAAAACAGACAAACAATGCGACGATACATAATCACACAAAAAAACTAGGATAAATAGACAGGACAGACTGAACATCACGTTCCCTGGATCTGCTTACCCCAAGGAGATCTCCCAGCAGTACACTCCCACTACACACAGAAGCAGTGCACTGCCAGAGGGTCCTCTTGGGGGTCTTCCACCCTTTTCTCTGAACACCGAAGGCTCCTGGATCCACCTTGGGGGGGAGGGTCTCCAAACATCTCGCCAGCCCATGGCCGCCAGTACCCCCTCGGGTAAAAGCAGTACAAAGTGTATTTAATTAGGCTCAAATTGGACAGATATTGGAAATGAACATGAAATATATTACCCCATTTTTCATGGACAGTGTGTAGTATACACACACATCGTGCAACCCATTTTGGCAAAATTCTGCCAGATGATTTAAACCACAATTTAAATCAGTTCACAGCAGACCTGCATATAGCAGCTTATCAGTCAGTACTGGTTACGTTTTTTTTCTATCTTACCACTGTGAACAAACACGAGTTGCACTGATGTTAAGAAATCAAGCCAAAACTTACGTGACAGCGATACGAAGTACGCAGTATTATGTCACTGCATGGAATATGTCCACTAATCAGTTCAATATAATGCCTTTTTTGCGTATAAATGTTTCCCAGATGTTGGTATAATTTAGTTTAAAACCTAGTTGGCACAGAAACTGGTTTCTCCTGCAATAAATCCAACCCTGCATTCAACATCGACTAGCACACCATCACGACATACTAACCAAAGATTTCCTGAGCTGGTCATCACGTAACAGCTGTTCCTCCAGCTGGTCCAGTGCCTGGCTGTTCTGCAGAGGCAGCTGTACTTCGAGCTCGTCGTTAGTTTCAACGGAACCAGACGACAGTGCTTGCAGCATCTGCGTATTCAGTGCCACTTGCCTTTTGATGTCGTTCAATTCTGACTTCATTTCTGCCAGAAGTGTAATTATCACTTTGTTTGCTAAAATTCCAAAATGCAGAAGCATTCACAGTTTATATTACTTAGTACAATCTCCAACACTTAGCAGTGTATTGTAGACAAGAGACTCAGCTGACAAACCGTATGACATGTTTAGAGGTCAGTCAAGATCACCAAACATGGTACCATTGGTTTCCTATTAGTGTGCTATAGTAACTTTGTCCCTAAGATGTACTGTTTTTAAGATATTCAACTTATCACATCAGAGGCTGAAGTCCATACTCCTCCAACTTTAGGATTGCAACCCAATCCTGTTTTCTCAATCCCGGGATATGGGATTGGGGAATCTCTAATCCCAGGATCCCGATGGGATTACAGGGATTCCGGGATTAGAGATTCCTCAGTCCTAAATCCCGGGATTAAGAAAACTGGCACGGGATTGCAAGCCCAAAATTACAGATTTGCCATTATAACAACGTCACAAAGTCCTGTATAGAAAAGTAACTGTTTTGACTGCATATTAGGCAATGATTGTTGTAATACAATCTGTAGCCGACAAACCGCGCAACTCATTTGTGCAAATAGCGTAAAATGGCGTTGCTGACCTCCTGAAAACATGCCCCTCCCCATAGGTGTTACCATGCTGAATTTGGTCGTTTTGCGTTAAAGCGTGTATGTCCACTATTCAGTGCAATATAATGCATTTTTTTGCGTATAAATGTTTCCCAGATGTTGGTATAATTTAGTTTAAAACCTAGTTGGCACAGAAACTGGTTTCTCCTGCAATAAATCCAAATACAAATTACAGGAGAACCCCAATAACTGGGAAGCCATAATGGTTAGTTAGTTAGTTGGTGTTTTACGGCACTTTCAGCACGAGCAGGCAATATCATGCCATAGAAGTATGAAATGTATCACATAGGGCAGGGAAAACACAAACATCATGCAATAAAACAACAAAAGAATACAATAAACCAACACAATCATAAGCTCCCTTCTGCCTGGGCTTTATGGAGATTATCACCTCGCCACAGTTAGGCTTCTTCAGAGGATCTCTGAAGCTGATCACTTGGCAAGTAATGACAACTTAAGTAGAACAACCAAAAGACAGAACACATACGAACTAAAATTAAAAATACATAAAAGGGGCTCTATTAAGCAACAATACAATTAAAGCATGCTGAGATATAAAACAAAACTAGACCTCGACTTGTACAGCATCTGGCCAGGAAATGGAGTGGGTCTATTATTACAACTCCGGAGCCTGCATGGGGCTTGGGGAGCCATAACTCCGCTACCTTGGGATGGGAGGCGTGGCTGACCACAAGATACATGCTCCTCACCACAGCATGGTGTGGTATAGTAGAGTTTAACGTCCCACTCGACACAGTATAGGTCATTTCGGAGACGACAACCCTGAGCAGTGACGTAAATCTCCCATTCAGTAATGGAGGGCCAGCGACATAATAACCCCCTTAACCCGCGTTGCTTTTGCTTACTACGGCCCAAAAGGGATGGAACTAGCTCCTAACCCACATTCTAAAGCTCTAGGAGGCTCATTAAAATTAGTTACGCTAGCACCAAAAACTGTAAGGGAG
>Ga0209786_1000458_pt1 | contig 14362 bp, 11 predicted proteins | sample WorMetilvaeELBA2_FD_187405 | JGI IMG/M metagenome (GOLD analysis project Ga0209786, IMG submission 187405) | Marine gutless worms symbiont microbial communities from Max Planck institute for Marine Microbiology, Germany - Olavius ilvae ELBA.2... ...
AAGAAATGGAATATAGGTTTGTAGCACAACAAATACCTCCTAATCTGTTGCACTCCAATTTACGCTATATTTATGCTCCTGTCAAGTAAAATCAACAGGTTATTCACCAGAGATCAAGAGTTCTGAAATTACAGAAGAAGGTTTTGCCCCTGTTCCATTACAGTTTAAATCCCGGCGGAATCCTGTTTCTGGGCTCCTCTGAAACCGTTGGTGGATTTACCGATCTTTTCGAGCCGATCGACAAAAAATGGAAGATTTATAGACGGCGGGATTTCAGGTCGGATGACCGGCCTATGGTGCAGTTTCCGGTCACACCGATGGTTAATGCTCCCCGCATCGCGCATGAGGTGAAACCGGCCCAACTTAAAATCCGGCAACTGGCTGAAAAAGCCCTGCTCGAAAGCTATGTCCCCCCCGGTGTGATTATCGGCAGTGCCGGCGACATCCTGTATATCCATGGCCGCACCGGAAAATACCTGGAGCCGGCCCCCGGAGAAGCCAAATGGAATATTCATGACATGGCCCGGGAGGGACTGAAACCGGAATTGGCCCGGGCGGTTCGTCAAGTCAATGCTGCGAAAACGGCCGTGGACCGTAAAAATGTGCGGGTTCGCACCAATGGCGGTACTCAAATGGTCAATTTCACCGTAGCGCCGCTGGAAACTTCATCGACGGCAGCCGAGCTGATGATGATCGTATTCGAGGAGACATCAGCGGCCGGACCGCCGGCGCCTGCTGATAAAAGGCGCACCGCCGGAACAAAGGCCGAAGATCGAATTCAAGCCCTCGAACAGGAATTGCAGGACAGCCGGGAAGATCTGCAGAGCACCATCGAGGAGCTGGAAACCGCCAATGAGGAACTCAAATCCACCAACGAGGAGCTGCAATCCACCAACGAGGAACTGCAGAGCACCAATGAGGAGTTGGAAACCACCAAGGAGGAGCAGCAATCCCTCAACGAGGAACTGGTGACGGTCAACACCGAACTGCAAAGCAAAATCGATGAATTGACGGACGCCAATAATGACATGAAGAACCTGCTGGACAGTGTCGATATCCCCACGATATTCCTGGATATGGATCTTTGCATTAGGCGCTTCACATCCCACGCAACCCGGGTCGTCAATCTCATTGCCGGGGACATCGGCCGGCCCATCGACGACATCGCCACCCGGCTGCAAGATGTGTCCCTGACCGAGATTGCCGGGGACGTCTTAAAAGACCTGGTCTTCCGGGAAAAGGAAGTTCAAAGCAAAGACGGACTCTTTTATTCGGTCCGGATTACGCCCTACCGCACATTGGACAACGTCATTGACGGCGTTGTCATTACATTTATTGACATCACCCAAAATAAAAAATTGGAAGTTGAGCGCCGGCTGGCGACCGTGGTTATTGATTCGAACGATGCGGTGACGGTCCAGGATTTTAACGGCAATATCCGCGCCTGGAACCGCGGCGCCGAAAAAATGTATGGCTATAGTGAGGCCGAGGCGCTCAAAATGAACATCTCCAGGATCATCCCGCCCGATGAATCTAAGAAGGCCGTGAACATGGTGCGGCGGATAAAAGCGGGAGAGGAAGTCAAAGCGATTCGAACCAAAAGAAAAGCAAAAAATGGCAAAATATTGGAGGTCTGGCTGACAGTCACCAAACTGGTCGACAACCAGGGCAAACCCAGCGAGATCGCAACCACGGAAAGGGATCTTGCATGGCTGACCCAGACCTGATATCGGCCTTCAATCCCTGATTCCAAAATCGGATTGACATCTCATGAAAAGATATACAGAACAATTGTCTAAACCCAAGTTGCGCCAACAGGCAGAAGATTTTCTCAATAAAAACCCGGCCGCCATTCAATGTACGCCCCCCGCCGATATTCAAAAGCTGGTCGAGGAGCTGCAGATCCACCAGATCGAACTGGAGATGCAAAACGAGGAACTGCGCCAGGCGCAGCTGGAGCTGGCAGAGGCCCGGGACCGCTATGCCGATCTTTATGATTTCGCCCCGATCGGATACTTTACGATCGGTGAGACGGGCAATATTTTGCAGACCAACTTGACCGGCGCCAAAATGCTTGGCCTTGAAAGAGGACGGCTGATCGGGCAACCTTTCCTCCGTTTCGTTGCCCAAGATGCCCAGGACGAATTTTATTTTTATCGCAAAAAACTTCGTGACACCAAGTTCCGGCAGACCTGTGAATTGAATCTCAGAAAAAAGGCCGGCGGCATTTTTCAGGCCCAACTGACGAGCATCGTTGTTGAAGAGACGGGGGTTGGCGGTGACTGTATCAGAGCGGCCGTCAGTGATATCAGCCGGCGGCGGCAGGCGGAGGCGGAACAAGCCAACCTTCAGACCCAACTGCAGCATGCCCAGAAGATGGAGGCCGTTGGCACCCTGGCCGGCGGCATCGCCCATGACTTCAACAACCTGCTGCAGGCCGTCCAGGGTTTTACCGAGATACTTCTTTTTGACCGGCAAAAGGAGGATCCCGGTTACAATGAATTAAAGCAGATCAGCCACGCGGCCCAACGCGGTGCCGAATTAACCCGGCAATTGCTGACCTTCAGCCGCAAAATTGAAAGCAAGCTGCGTCCAGTTGACCTGAATGTCTTGCTGGAAAAAACCAAAATCCTGCTGGTGCGAACCTTGCCCAAAATGATCGCGATCGAACTGCGCCTGGCACCGGAGGCTACGGTCATCAACGCCGACCCGGCCCAGATCGAGCAAATTCTGGTGAACATCGCCGTCAATGCCAAAGACGCCATGCCCGAAGGCGGCGAACTGATCCTTCAGACGGCAACCACCCGCCTGGACGAGGCCTACTGTCTAGTTCAACCGGAAACCAGGCCGGGCCGGTACATCCTGTTGACGGTATCGGACAGCGGTTGCGGAATGGATGAGGAGACCCTGGCGAATATCTTTGACCCGTTTTACACAACCAAGGACCGCGCGGAGGGCACCGGTCTGGGTTTGGCCATGGTTTACGGCATTGTCAAAAGCCATGGCGGACACATTGAATGCGTCAGTGGACTCGGCCTGGGCACCAGCTTCAAAATCTATTTTCCGGCCCTGGAGCGGGAAGCACCGGCCGAGAAGGCCGCCCGGGAGAACCCGCCTGCCGGCGGCAGCGAGACAATCTTGCTGGTAGACGATGAGAAGGTTATTCGAAAGGTCGGACAGGCGACGCTGACGCGATTCGGCTATCAGGTGCTGACAGCGGCCGACGGCAACCTTGCCGTCGAGTGTTACCGTAAAGAGCAGGAGCGAATCGATCTGGTCATACTGGACCTGGTCATGCCGAATATGAGCGGCAAAAAATGCCTGGAAGCGCTGAGCAGAATAAACCCCGAGGTAAAAATAGTCATTGCCAGCGGCTATTCCGAAAGCGAACACCGGGCCGGTCTGATAAAATCCGGGGCCAAGGGATTCGTCGGCAAACCCTACGAAGCGAAAAAGCTGCTCGATACGATCCGGAAAATATTGGATGAGGAATGAATTTCGAATGTCGAATGACGAAGTAAGGTATTCTATCGATTATATTAATCTGAAATAGTCAGAGCGAAGCGATTCCACACTTCATCATTCGAAATTTCTTGTTCGATATTCCACTCGGCCAGAGCTCGTCGCGGGCTGCGGTTCGCTGTTCCAACTATGTTTCATATAAGCGCTGCCGCTAGCCGCAAGCGTCCGGTCAAATCGAGAAAGAAACTGTGAAAAAACGAATCCTCCAGAGGCGGATAAATATCTAATATCGAACAAGGAATAACGAATATCGAAGTAAGGTATTCTATCATTATTATTTTTGAAAAATGATTGAGCGCAGCGATTCCACCATTCGTCATTCGTCAATCATCATTCGTCATTCCCTGAAGTTTCATATAAGCGAGTTAAGGCACTTTATCCTGACACCTGAAACCTGACACCTGAAACCTTTTAGTTTGTGAATCTAAGCGATTCGGCTGTCACCGGCAAGCTTCATCTAGAAAACTCAGGCCGAGGGAATCACACCCTCGGCCTGAGTTTTTATCGCAGGATTGCGTGAGGCAAGCCTGGTTGGGTCATTGGAGCTTGGAATTTGGAAATTGTTTGTTATTTGTTTATTGGTGCTTGGGATTTTCTATTTTCAAGGACACAACATTGATTTAGGTATCCATTCCTACTTAGTGTTGTGATTGCGGGAGGCAGCACTATTGCCAGCAGTTGCCGCCACCAGTGCATCCCTGATACCCGCGGCCCATGCCGCGCGGCCCCATGCCGTAGCCCGGCCCCATGCCAGAACCTCGGCCCTTGCCATAGCCCCGGCCCATGCCGTAGCCCCGGCCGGCAAAAAAATCCGGATTTTCCTTTTCCATTTTCAGCCGGTGCTCGACCCGTTTTTGGGCCAGTTGACCTTCGAGCCCGGAGACCTCTTTTTGCAGGGCTACGGCCTTGTTGACATCCGGATCCTGCTTGGCCATTTCGCTGCGCAGCTCCAGTTCTTTTTGGTAAAGGTTTTCCCGCAACTCACGTGTCTCTTCGATAAATGCTTGGCGTTGTTGGTTTAATTTGTCGATATCCTGATCACTCAGGTTGCCCTGGTAACCCGGAGCGGAACTGCCGCCCTGGCTCCAGCCGCCGCCCCGGCCCCAGCAGTTGCCGCCACCGCCCCAGCCGCGGCCCCAGCCGGCAAACGAAGTTGCGGCATATCCGACGATACCGATGATTGCTACGACTAAAATGATTTTTCCCAGTTTGTTCATTTTTTACCTCCAGTTGGTTTAGGTTTTGGTTTCGAACCCCAAAAAGTTGAGTTAGTTACAATTTTGATTTTTGTAAAAGCAAGGGGTGTGCCAAGGTAAATAAAAACATCGATCATCTTCATAAGAGCCTGTAATCATGTAATTAATTGTAAAATTTCTAATGATTGTTGACAAATATGATTTGGTCATCATAATGGGAGGGTGGATACTAAGTATCCAGGCGGCTGGATCCGGTTGGGTAGAAAGTACACAGATGCTGGAAAGCTGGGAGGCTGGGAAGCTCGGAGGCTAGGAAGCTTGAAAGCCGGGAGGCTGGGAAGCTCGGAGGCTAGGGAGCTTGAAAGCCGGGATGCTGGGAAGCTGGAAATTGTCTATTATATTTAGCCTTTTGGCCTCCTGGCTGGCAGGCTGGGAAGCTCGGAGGCTAGGAAGCTTGAAAGCCGGGATGCTGGGAAGCTGGAAATGATCTATTTCTTTGAGCCTTCTGGCTTTCAAGCCTTCTCGCCTCCTGGCCTTCAAGCCTTCTCGCCTCCTGGCCTTCAAGCCTTCTCGCCTCCCGGCTTCCAAGCCTTCTCGCCTCCCGGCTTCCAAGCACTATGTCTGGCACCCTAATTGCTTTAAGTTTTCAGCATGATTGATAAAATAAAAAAGAGCCGATTCTGGCCTGGAATCCCCCTCTGGGCGCTGATCGGGGCGGCGGTCATCTTGCTGCCGCTGTTTGCCTTTATGACCATGACCAGCATCAACCGCCAACAGGAGAAGAGCACCCAGCTGCTCCTGGAAAAAGGGGCCGCCCTCATCCGCTCCTTTGAGGCGGGCACTCGCACCGGTATGATGGGCATGCACCGGGGCGGATTTCAGCTGCAGCGGCTTCTGACCGAAACCGCGCAGCAGCCGGACATTGTCCACCTGCTGGTGGCCGATGTGGCAGGCGAAATAATCGCTCACAACAACCTGAAGTTGGTCGGGGTCTCCTATGGCTATAATGTGGACCTGGAAAACGTCTTTCAAACCAAAACCCTGCGGTGGCGCATTCTGGATTATCCGGACGGCACCAGGGTCTTCGAGGTATACCGCCGGTTCACCCCGAGCGAGCGGCCCCGGCGCTGGATGCACGACAACCCGGCCATGCACCGCAGAATGCAGCAATTTTCGGACAAAAAAAGACGATCTGACCGGCCGGTCGATGATCCGCCCAAAATCATCTTCGTCGGCCTGGATATGTCGGCCATTGACGAAGCCCACCAGGCGGATATCCGGCATGCCGTCATCATGGGGGTAATCCTGCTGCTGGTGGGTTTTGCCGGTTTCACCCTGCTTTTCCTGTTTCAAAGCTATCGGGCCACCCGGGCCTCGCTTTCCAGGATCAAGGCGTTTTCGGACAATGTGGTCGAAAACATGCCCATCGGCCTGATCGCCCTGGATGATCGACAGCGGATCGCAGCCTTCAATCATACGGCTGAATCCTTGATGCAGCTTTCCATTCGGGAAGTCCTGGGCAAGTCTGCCGGCCAGATCCTGCCGCCGGAGCTATGCAAGGCAATAAATTTCAATGAGATTGAAGATACCGTTATCGAAAAAGAAATCGACTGCACGGTCGGCAACGGCCTCAGCGTTCCCCTTGAAATCGGTGCCAGCCGCCTGGCGGATGACAGCGGCAACCGCCTGGGTTATGTCATTTTGTTCAAGGATTTATCGGAAGTTCGTACATTGCACCAGGAGGTCGAACGCAGCCGCCGCCTGGCTTCGGTCGGCCGTTTGGCCGCCGGCGTCGCCCATGAAATCCGCAACCCATTGAGCTCGATTAAGGGATTTGCCACCTATTTCAAACAGCGCTATCAGGATGTACCCCAGGACCAGCAAACCGCCGATATCATGATTCAGGAAGTCGACCGCCTCAATCGGGTCGTCAGCCAGTTGCTGGAGTTTGCGCGGCCGGTCAGCATTGCAGCGCAACGGACTTCGGTCAAGGATCTGGTGGCTGATTCACTTGAGCTGATCCGGCAACAGGCCCGGGACAAACAAATCACGATTGACTCCCGCAACACGGCTAAAATCGATGAAATCAAGCTGGACCCGGACCGCCTCAATCAGGTTCTGTTAAATCTTAATCTCAACGCCCTCGAAGCCATGGAACCGGGGGGCAAGCTGCAGATCGACATTTTCAACCGAGATGAAGCCCGCGAGTTGATTATCCGGATCGCAGACACCGGCAAAGGGATAGCCGAGGCGGATCTGCCTAAGATTTTTGATCCGTATTTCACCACCAAATCATCCGGCACCGGATTGGGCCTGGCGATCGCCCACAATATTGTGGAAGCCATGGGCGGGAACATTGAAGTCGAAAGCGAAACGAGCCAAGGGACGGTATTTACCGTGCGGTTGCCGCTCGGAGTTTAAAATTGGTCTTCGTTGCCACGAATGGCCGGTGGGTCGTAATTGGAGGTTTCAGGTGTCAGCCAAGCCGCCGGCAAACAAGCGGCCGGTCAAATCGCAAAAGAAACTTTGAAAAAGCGAATATCGAATATCGAATAATGAATGTCGAATGTCGAAGGAATGTATTCTGCCTGTCGTGAGCTTTTTTGTCGAACGGTCTTTTTTAAAACGACTGAGCGACCTGTCGGGTCGCAGCCGAAGGCGAAGCCTGAAGCGATTCCACCCTTCGATATTCGATATTCTGCGGTTCGCCTTAAATGAAGTTTCACACGAGCGTTGCCGCTGTCCTGGAAAACGGCCAGTCTGATCAAATAAAAAACTCTAGAATTTGAAAGAAAGAGAGGAATGGATTCTTATTTTTAAAAAAATAATTGGACAGGATCAACAGGATCGTCAGGATAATGCGGCCTTCGGCCGAAAGGCCCCTCGCCGCAGGCGAAAAAAATCCTGATAATCCTGTAAATCCTGTCTAAATAAAAATAATTAAAATCGAATCCATTCCTCAGAAGTTTCATAAGAGGTTTCGGGTGTTTCGCCCCAGGCGGATCTCTGACCTTGAAAGTTTACTCGCTTACAGGTTTTGTTAAGGTAGTTCTAAGCAGGATTTCCGGTCATCGCATTTCGCTTTGCTGACACCTGAAACCTGACACCTGAAACCCTTATTTTTAAGCTCATGTTGTTAGAAAAACGCCTATAAAGAAACCGTAACCAGGAAACCGAACAGAAGAATTGGCTATGGACAAACCCAATACAATTTTAATTGTCGACGACGACACGGCCCACCGCACCATGCTGCGCACCCTGATTGGCGGGTGGGGCTATGCGATCGAGGATGCCGATGACGGTGCCGTGGCCATCGATAAGGTGCAAGACCGGTACTACGATCTGGTACTGATGGATGTCCGCATGGTCAAAGTATCCGGCCTGGAAGCCCTGGAAAAAATAAAGGCTTACAACCCGGCGATACCGATTATCATCATGACGGCTTTTTCTTCGGTCGAAACAGCCGTCGATGCCCTTAAGAAAGGGGCCCACGATTATCTGACCAAACCGCTGGATTTTGACAAGTTGAAGATCACCATCGAAAGATCCATGGAGCACACCCGTCTCAAAGAAGAAAACCGCCTGCTCAAGGAAAGCCTGGGGCAGCATTTTGACCGGCGCAACATCATCGGCCGGAGTGCGGCCATGACCAAATTGCTGGAGACCGTGGCCCAGGTGGCACCTTCGGAAGCCACCGTGCTGATTGACGGTGATTCCGGCACCGGCAAGGAACTCATCGCCGGTGCCATCCATTTCAACAGCCATCGCAAAAGCGGCCCCTTTATCAAGCTTAACTGTGCCGCCATCACCGAAACCCTGTTGGAGTCCGAACTGTTCGGTCATGAAAAAGGAGCTTTTACCGGGGCCGAACGGAGAAAAGAGGGTCGATTTTCTCAGGCCCACGGCGGCAGCCTGTTCTTGGATGAGGTCAGCGAGATGCCGCTGACCATGCAGGTAAAGCTGCTGCGGGTGCTGCAGGAACGTGAGTTTTCCCGTGTCGGCGGCGAAAACACCATCCAGGTGGATGTGAGAATGATTGCCGCCACCAACAAAAATTTGCCGGAGTTGATCTCCAAAGGCGAATTCCGCGAAGATCTTTACTACCGGCTCAATGTGGTCGGTCTGGCAATTCCGCCTTTAAAAGATCGACAGGAGGATATCCCGCTGCTTGCCCAACATTTTCTGGAAGTATTTGCCGCCCGCAACCACAAGGACATCAAGGGCTATACGCCCGGCGCCATGGATCACTTGATTCGCCATGCCTGGCCCGGCAATGTCAGAGAATTGATGAACGCCGTGGAACGGTCCGTGGTGCTGTCCCAGTCGGATTTTTTATCGGAAAAAGATTTTGCAATTATCCCGACTGCCGGGACAAATCAGCAGGATCCCACGCCGGGCAATGCCAACACACCGACAGCCACGGATGGTGTTACGCCGCTTGAAGAGGTGGAACGGGCCACCATATTGAATACTCTCGAGGCCACCGGCGGCAACAAAAGTGAAGCCGCCCGCCGCCTGGGCATCACCCGCAAGACATTGCACAAGAAGCTTAAGGCATATGGCGTGATGAAATGAGAAATTGGAAGGGGGAAGTGGGAATGCGGCCTTCGACGAGCTCAGGCGAGACAAAGGGGGAAGCGTAAAGATAGAAGGTGAGAAATTGAGAAGGTGTGAAGGTGCAGGACGCACGGGAAGAGGAGCGCTGCGCTTGAAGAGCACTTCGTTTGAGGAGCGGCCTGGCGGCCTTGAGGTAAATAAAGATTCGACTTCAACATTTATCCAATTTTTCTCTTTAACTGGATGATTTTCATGATTACCTTATAGTAATATTTCCCAGCCAAGCCGGAATTTTCGTTGTGCTTCAGCCGGCTGGTCCGGGTTTGATCCGGAGGCTCAAAATGAAACAACTATTTATTGTGGCCGCTATCCTGCATTTCCTGGTTATGGCCAATGCCGGGTATGCCCAAAAACAACCCGAAGAAATTCTTAGGGCCGTCGTTAAAGTTCGGGCGGCGATTCCGGACAGTGCGCTGACCGCACCGCTGCTGGGGACCGAGCGCGAAGGCAACGGTATCCTGATTGATTCGGCCGGCCATATTCTGACCATTGGCTACCTGATCCTGGAGGCCGCCAGGATTGAAGTGGTCGACTCAGAAAACCAGGTCATCGAAGCCCAATTTATCGCCTACGACTATGACACCGGATTCGGTCTGATACGGGTGGATAAACTCCTAAACATCACGCCTCTGAAACTGGGTTCATCATCCGGTCTCACGCAAGGGGATCCGGTCCTGGTTGCCGATCATAAAGGCTCTGAGGATTTGGTGGGCGCCAGAGTTATACTCCGGGGGGAATTTGTCGGCTACTGGGAGTATTTGCTTGAAAACGCAATTTATACTTCTCCGCCCCATCAAAACTACGGCGGCGCGGCCTTGATCGGACCCGACGGCTCGCTGCTCGGTGTCGGTTCGATTTTGACCCGGATGGCCCTGGCCGGCTTTGGCACAATTCCCGCCAACATGTTCGTGCCGATTAACCTTCTCAAGCCCATTCTCGAGGATTTGAAAACGGCGGGGCGATCCCGCCAACCGCACCGGCCCTGGCTGGGGGTATTCACCGAAGAAACCCGGGGACGCATTTTCATAACCCGCCTGACGCCGGGCGGGCCGGGCGAGAAAAGCCGCTTGCAGGCCGGCGACATCATATTGAAAGTCGACCGGCAACCCGTCACCGGACAGGCCGATTTTTACCGCAAAGTATGGGCCCTCGGCAGCGCCGGGGTCAAAGTGCCCATCAGTATATTGCGGGAAGCAGAAATCAAAGAAATCACCTTGAGCTCCATCGACCGCTACCAGCTTTTTTGGCCAGGGGCGAAATAAAACGGCTACGTTTAAATAGAGCGGCGGCCTACGGCAAAAGGACAGCCGGTCTGATCAAAAAAAAGAAACTTTATAAACGCAAATATCGAATATCGAATCACGCTGAAGACGTGATCCAAGGACAGGAATAATGAATCCTCCTCCGGCGGACAAGTGTCGAAGTAAGGAATTCTATCGATTTAAATTATTGAGAAATTATCAGAGCGCAGCGATTCCATACTTCATCATTCGATATTTTTTGTTCACTATTCTGCGGGCTTTAGGTCACGACTTTAGCGTGGTTCGCTTTTGAATTTTCTTGTAGTTTCAAACGAGCGCAGCCTCTGCCACAAGCGTCCAGTCTGATCAATGATAGAAACATTGTTCATATGCCATCGTAGGGTCGGCCACTGGGCCGATCCCGCCGATAGCGGGACGGGCACGGTGGCCCGCCCTGCATTTCTGAAATAAGCGGTTTCACTCGAGTTTCCTGGTGTTAGAAAATCAGGGCACTAAATTCTGACACCTGAAACCAGACACCTGAAACCTTCACTGTTGTTTCATAGGCGGTTCTTGCGATTATTGTCGTCATTTTTTACTGCCCGGGATCGGATCGCCCGAGTCGCGTTCGGCAACCGCCTGCTTAAAGCCGACTTCCTCGGCCCGCTGCTTGAACCACACACCTTCCGGGCTGTGCCGGGCCATGCCGTCGAAAATGGTGGCGATGGCTTGGGTGTTGGCCAGTCCCATATTTTCATAGGCCTGGTTGACCATCATTTTCATCATCATGAGCTGGTTTTTCGGCACCCCTTTAATGCGATCAGTCAGCCGGTTGACGGCCTGATCTAATTCTTCCAACGGCACCGCCTGAAAAATAAGTCCCATTTTCTCGGCTTTTTTCCCGGTTATCAGGTCTCCGGTAAACAGCATCTGTTTCGCCTTTTCGGCGCCCAGACGATAGATCCACATGGCCGTCGTCGGGCAGCCCCAAACCCGCGAAGGCGGATATCCGATCCGCGCCGTTTCATTCATGATGATAATGTCACAGCAAAGCGCAATGTCGCTGCCGCCGGCAACTGCATCGCCATGGATGCGTCCGATTACCGGTTTATGGCAGCGCCAGATGGACATAAAATTCTGGGTGCAGCGGCTCATAAAATTGTAGTCAATCATCGGATCCCACGGCATGTCCTGGATACCCGGATTAGTGCCCGCTTGCTCCGCAAACTCCTTTAAATCATAGCCTCCGCAAAACCCCCGACCGGCGCCCGTCAACACCACCACATGCACCGCATCATCGTTATTGGCATGACCGAAAGCCGCGGCAATGTCTTCGGGCATGGTTTCACTGATGGCGTTGAAGCGCTCCGGGCGGTTCAAGGTGATCAAGGCTACTCGATCCTTGGATTCATACAAAACGGTTCCAAAATTCATAATCAGGTTCCTCCTTTGAGGTGATGTAGAGCCTATCGTTTGAGCTCACTTGCCGGCCCCTGAATACATATGGCAACGACACAGCCTTTTCCGGTCAAACACAGCGACGGGTCAGCGCTTCGGCCTTTGTAGTTCGTATGCAGTCTGGCTGATCTCCATTGAAGTGCATGAAATCCCAACAATAATCTGATATTTTTCACCCAACTGAATCAGAAATGTTGCGTGTCTGATCCAGGTGATCTGTAGATCATGCCGCGGATGTTCAATCAGATCCTTATTCGGGATGACCGTGTAGTCAGCGGCATCATAGCCTTTCGAACGATCGATATCGCCCCGGGGATCGGTCACAAGCGAATATTCCCGCGTACCGATTTCATGAGGTTGACGGAATTCGATCTGGTCGAACTCGGATTCTTCCAAATAGCCATACGTGGGTGGATACAAATTCTTATAGCGCCAGCGCTTGCCGTCCCACTGATTCAGTTCCGGATTGGTGATCACGGGCCGATATGAGGCCGCACAGGCGGTGATTAAAATCACCAGTGTTCCGCAAAGGAAAGTATGAGTCCATTTAGCGATAATTAGCCTGAACTTGTCAATTCCGGTCAATTCATGCTTGATCATGGTCTTTATTCAACCTCCCATATAATTTCAGATATCATAAAGGGTGGCTGTCGAGTCAAGTAATTCTTGCCCCGCAACAGGGGAACGTCAACGCAAATCCCTACCCGGCCGGGCAGGAAATGAAAATTGAAGAAACTAAATCAAACCAAATACACTTTAAACCCGCGCTAGTGGTGAGTGGGAGTGGCTTGCAGCCACGATTAGCGGCATCAGGCAAACAAAGTAAATCGCGGTTACCCCGCTAAAGAACAGCGGGATGCAAGCAAAAACCGCTCCCACAATCTATACCGACCAATGGATCATATTTTAATTGTTTTTAGTTCCCGAAGAGGTTTGCTCGTCGATCAAGCTGCCCACTTTTGGCTTTTGCCTGACACCAGAAACCTGAGACCTGGATTTTATCAATCCGAAATCCGCAATCAAATCATTCCGACTTTGTCTCGCCTGCCGTTCGACGGGCTCAGGCCCCGAGCTAGTCGAGGGGAGCTCGTCGAAGGCCGCATTCAAAATTTTCTCACCTTCTTAACTTCTTAACTTCTCACCTTCTTTTAAATGTCATCTGTCCTCAGCCCTCAGCCCTCAGTCCTCAGCCCTCAGCCCTCAGCCCTCAGTCCTCAGCCCTCAGCCCTCAGTCCTCGGCACTCAGTCCTCAGCCCTCAGCCCTCAGTCCTCAGCCCTCAGCCCTCATAGCTCAGTCCTGAGAATCCTTCCCAATTCCGCATTCCGAATTCCGAATTCCCTGATCCGCCTTTACATTATCATCTGAGACATTATTATATACAAAAAAATCCGAATGCAAATGCGGCTGTGCCCCTGAATCGGTATGCCAACAAAAGCCGCTGCTCCAGGATAAATTTAGATTGGTGTTAAGAATATGAACGACAACAATGCCCAGATAATTCGATGCCCGGAATGTCAGGCAGCCAATCGGGTTCCGGCCGCCCGAATGGGCATGGCCGCCAAATGCGGTAAATGCCATGCCCAACTGCCGACAGATCCGGCGGCGGCTGAACCCGAGGCCAGCTACAAAATGCGCTGCAGCGAATGCGGCGCCAAAAACCGGATTCCCGGGGGGAAACTGAATGCCGGTGCCAAATGCGGCAAATGCGGCTCGAATCTCAAAACCGAGGAATTGTTCACCCCGCAGCCGATTATGGTCAGCGACGGCAATTTTGAAGACATGGTATTGAAGTCTCCCTTGCCCGTGTTGATGTGGGCCTGGGCACCCTGGTGACCGAGCTGCGGTGCCATCGCACCGATTGTCGACCAGTTTGGGGTCGAATCAAAAGGCAAAGTTCGAGTCGGAAAGCTGAACGTCGATGCCAGCCCGATGCTGGCATCCAAATACAGCATCATGAGCGTCCCGTTTCTGTTTATATTTGACAACGGCCAGATGAAAGAAAGCGGGCCGGGTGGGCTGCAGAAGCATGAATTTATGATAAAAATGGCACCCTATATATAGAAAAGGTTGGCCGGTTGCCCGTTGGCCTGTTGAGCCGGTTTTCCGGGCGGCAATTATCGCCTATGCCAGCCAATTTTCTGGCGACGATACTCTGCTTTCAATGGTTCTTTAAAACTTCGTTTGTAGTGGCGGGGTTTATCCCCATAAGCGCTAAGTTATTTTAAGCCGTTTTTTCATTTAAAAATATTTTGATAACTGATAGTTACGTCTTCGTGTAGACTCAGAAAGCAATTTTGAAATTTCGTTCCAGCGTGCTATCATTTCTT
>Ga0209786_1000462_pt1 | contig 14235 bp, 14 predicted proteins | sample WorMetilvaeELBA2_FD_187405 | JGI IMG/M metagenome (GOLD analysis project Ga0209786, IMG submission 187405) | Marine gutless worms symbiont microbial communities from Max Planck institute for Marine Microbiology, Germany - Olavius ilvae ELBA.2... ...
GTGATATAAAATGCTGTCATAGTAGGCCTCCTCTGTGTTTTTGAGACCATTATACCGTAGACCTGTGACAGATAAGGTCACAGCTGAATCAATTATTTTTATCACTTGGGCTTTCTATATAACCATAAAATAGTTAAAAGGGGTCGCACGGGAAGTTGACGAGCAGCAGCATTGAACCACTCCGCCCAGGTGATCAACCGGGACACCAGGATTTTCGTCTGTGTCGACACGGGCGAAACCAGCGATGTTGACATCGACAAAACGATCAAAACCCCCAATGATGTGCACGCGGGCGAGATCGAAACCAGCACGTCGCTGGCGATACGGCCGGGCATGGTGCGCAAGGACCGGTTGGAAACGGACATCCCAGTGTTTTCAAGCCGCTATTTGAATTTCTCCTCCAAGCGGGGTGTTTCCTGGTATGCGTACACCGAAAAAATTTCGGACAGTGGCGTGATGGGAGATCCGACCCGGGCCGATGGCGAAAAGGGTCGCCGGATATGGGAGATCATGATCGCCCATCTGGTCGCCCTGGTCGAAGATCTCAAATCGATGCCTCTCGAAGATATTTATCGGCAGCGCTGAGCGATTCACCCGCATCGGAGAACTGCGGGTGCCGGGGAAGGATTCGGGAAACGATAAAATTATCGCGGCGATTGCTGATACGGGATTATTTGGACGAGGGGTTGCGCGGAAGAATCCGGAAGCGTATCTGTCGGATATTCAGTTTGAGCAGCCATCCGTTAACAGCGTACAGGGTCGGTCATCCTTTGGAGAGATGTTATTTGTTAAACCATGATTTCATCTGCATATATTTTTTAAAAAATATATTGGCGGGTTCTTTTTCATGTTCAACGGCATCGAACTCAGCTCGGCTTACGGTCTCTAACCGGTCTGCGTAGTCTTCCAGCAAATCCCACTGTGCGCGACTCATCGGTCGGGAAGGGGTGGGTGCCAACTTTTTCAGCGCCTGTTTAGTGCTTAGGCCTGTTTTCAATAAATAGGCCGTGATGACGGTGCCCGTGCGACCGATGCCGAAACGGCAATGGACCAGGACTTTCCCGCCGGTCGATAACTGGTCCGTCATCCATTCCAGTGTCTGCTCCAGTTCTTCCAGGGATGGGGCGCCTTCATCCATCACGGGAAGATGGTGCACATGGAACCCAAAATCCTTTTCAATTTCATGAAGGTCGTAACATTCCTGGCAGAGGTTTACGATGGCCGTGATTCCGGCGAGTTTTAAGGTTTCCAGATCGGTATAGGATTTGGGGGAATAACCGACGGCGACATTCGACTCGATCCATTTTAGTGGATAGGATTCCATAGCGGCAAGATGGTCCTCTTGGCATCAATATCATATCCGGGCCCCGGAGAGCTTCCGGCGATTGTCGACTTAAATTGTAGGTGTCGACATTACAAAAATATTCCAGAAATACCGACTTGTAAATGAAAACAATAAAAATCACCCGCATAGAAACTATTACGCGAGTCATGCCCCTGGCGGTCCCGTACACCATCGCTTACGATGATTGCTGCCGGGCGGTAAAGGTATTCCTGCGGATCGAAACGAACACCGGTATCATCGGCTATGGTTGCGCGGCCCCCGAACCGAAGGTCACCGGGGAGACGGGCGAGTCGATTGCCCGGCGGGCAGGCGATATCGAGGCGGTGCTGAAGGGCAGCGATCCGCGGCGCATTGCACGACTGACCGAACAGCTGACGAAGGTGCTTACAGGACACCCCGCTGCCATGGCCATGATCGATATGGCCCTCTACGATATCCTCGGCAAGGTCGCCGGGCTGCCGCTTTACATGCTGCTTGGCGGCTTCCGGACATCCATCATGACCAGTGTGACCATCGGTATCCTGCCGCCGGTCGAAACCGTCGCACGGGCCAAGGATTTGGTCGGCCGGGGATTTCGTGCCCTCAAACTCAAGGGCGGCCGGGATATGGAAATGGACGTGGAGCGGGTGCTGAAGGTGCGCGAAACGATCGGGCCGGCTACCGAACTGCGGTTTGACGCCAATCAGGGATACGCGGTCGGCGAAGCATTGGCATTCATCGAACGGACCGCCCCGGCGGAACTGGAGCTCCTCGAGCAGCCGACGCGAAAGGAAGATTTGGAGGCTTTAGGTGAGGTTACCGGGAAGGCGTCCATTCCGGTAATGGCCGACGAAAGCCTGCTCAATCTCCGGGATGCCTTCCGCCTGGCCCGAAACGAACGGGCCGATATGATCAATGTCAAGTTGATGAAGGTGGGCGGGGTGTCCGAGGCACTGCGCATCACGGCTGTCGCCCGGGCCGCCGGCCTGGAGGTGATGGTCGGGTGCATGGACGAATCGGCCCTGGGCATTGCCGCCGGGCTTCACTACGCCCTGTCCCGTCCGAACATTACCTATGCCGATCTGGACGGTCACCTGGATCTTCTCGACGATCCTGCAGCGGGTGCGGTTATACTCGAGCACGGCGTTCTGTATCCCACCGGCCGGCCGGGGCTGGGATTCGATCCGACCTTCGCTTGACATACAGCGGCGAGCGCAAGTCGGCTCAGAATCCGGTAAACTTTAATGTGCCCTTCCGATGTGTCCCCGTCCGAAAATTCAACAGCCCTGCCTCACGCTGACGGGACGATTGCTTATGTTATTGGATGCGGAGCAGAGGAATCGGGCCATTAACGAAACCTTTTTCTGGGCGCAGGAGCCGACAAGGATAGCCACCAGATTCGAACCGCCCGTTGTGGCTGTTACCAGCAAAGCCGGTGTATGCCTTTCATCGGACCAGCGCAGGGCCTCGTGTGGGAGTCCCTCGAGGATGTGCATTTTCAACGAACCGTTATCACAACCCGATCCTATGTTCGACAGGGTTCATACTTGATCCGCAGGATACGAGCTGCAATCCCCGGACCGACCTTGCCATATACGGATATGATGGTGCGTTTATCTGAAGTCCGCGTGAATTCGGAACTGGAAGGTCTCACGTCGTGTGCACATTGGATGCCGCGGGCGATGTGGTATCTATCCGGCCGATGAGCGCCATTATTCTGGGACCAGCAACTTGAAGCCGATGTAGGCCATGTAGCCGCAAATAAACAGCCCGCCTTCCCAACGGTCGATACGATGGCGACGGCCGGAAAACATGAATGCAAACAGAAAGGCCGAGGCGATCAGCAACACGAGCAGATCCATGGCGCTAGACTCTAAAATGGGTACGGGGTGGACAACCGACGTGAGACCGAAAATGAAAAACACGTTGAATATATTCGAGCCCACCACATTGCCGACGGCGATATCTGCATGCTTCCGCAGCGCGGCAGCCACCGACGTGGCAAGTTCCGGGAGAGAGGTGCCCACGGCCACAACGGTCAATCCGATTACCGATTCGCTCAATCCCAGATTCCGGGCGATAAGAACGGCATTTTGGACGATCAGCCATCCGCCGAGCACCAGCAACACCAGTCCGAGCATGACGTAGCCACCGGCGGCGGACAGCGATAGGTGCCGTTTCGGAGTTTGCTGGTCGAGGTCTTCGATCTCGGACACCGACGCAATGGAGGCGGTGTAATAGAGGAAAATGACAAAGAAGCAGAGCAGCACCAGCCCGTCACCGCGTCCGATCAGATTGGGTGCCTTCGCGAACAACCGATCGTATCCCATAATGCCGAGCACAAGGGCTGCCAGAAAGCTGAACGGAATCTCTTTCCACACGGTCCCCCGTGATACGGTCAACGGGAACACCAGCGCCGATATCCCGAGAATGAGCAGGATGTTGGCGATGTTGCTTCCGACCACATTTCCGAATGCGATCGCTGTATGCCCCTGATGGGCGGCGAGCAGATTGACGACGAGTTCGGGTGTGGACGTACCGAATGCCACCACCGTCAAACCGATCGCCAGTTCCGACGCATGATAGCGTTTTGCCAGAGCCGCCGCACCGGTGACCAGGATATCCGACCCTTTAATCAGAATCGCAAATCCGGCCAGCAGAAGAATGTATGGCAGGAATGCCGTAAGCATGACCAACCGCTACTCCGGTAAAGCAAGCGGAAATTTCTTCATCACCTGCTGCACCCCACGTTTTGCGAGCTCCTCCGCCGAAAGCCACTTCAGGCCGGGCACTGCCTGCAGGGAGGTATTGCCCGCAATCTCCGTCAGGGTTTTCTGGGTTCCGTCGAATCGTCCCCGCCACAAGCGCTGTCCGGTCGATACGTCCACCAGGTATACGGCAAAAGCGACCGAAGCCGGGCTGTCTTCCGCCCCGACGATTGCGTCACGGTCACCGAATCGCCAGACCGTACCGACAACGACCTGTTTCACCGATAATTTATCGCCCAGCTCACGAGCGAGTTTGCGCGGCGTATCCGACGTGTAATCCACACTCAGCTGAAGAAATGCCTCCCGCGATGTCTGTAACGGTGCGAGTTGGTCGCTGTGACGCACCCGCAACCAATCGAAAACCAGACGGGTCAAATAGCGGGCCGCGCCCTCTTTGACTGCGAGAGCGGGCTCGTTCAGGGTTGCAACGGTTTGGGCCAGCGTCCTGTCTGACATCTCATCGGCGTCCGAAGTCCACTTTCCGATAAAAAACGGCATTACCGCCAGCCCCCGTAAAGCCGTCGTTTGATCCGGGCCTGTTGCCCCAGCAGACCCGACTGCCACGGTCACGAGCGCCAGCCCGGCAAAAAACGCGCCGCAGAGAACTCGTATCCGATCCGGATTTCTCATATCGAGTGCCTCCCTCCGTGGCTATCTACGTACATTCCGACGCAATACCTCTCAACAGCCGCCCGAGGATGTCCGCTCCGGTGATCACTCGCCGGATGTCGGTCCACACGAGTATGATGTCATGATCGATGACATCGTCCTCCGGATGTTCGGGGCAGGTTTTGAGTTGGAGGACCGCCTCACCCAGTGTCATCCTCGGATCGGTCACGATGATCGGACGATGGCAGAACGGCAGCATCGAGGGCGAGGCAGACCGGCACAACGTTGCCCGCAAAAATCCGTCCGCATCCAAGACAAGCCTCGGCAGACCTTCCGGATCGGACAGAATGACCCATCTTTTGTTGGACCGATATACCTGCCTGATAAAAGGGTCCTCCGCCGATTGTTCGAAATCCGGGAATTGCAAATCTCCTTGCGCATTAACGGGCAGCTCCAGGATGCTGTCCGGATCGACCGGCTCACCCTCCCCGGTGACGGCAAGGTCGTCGAAGGCCAGAAAATTTAACGCTCCAGCGCCTTCGACATGGTCCACTTCGGCCCCTTCGGCCTCCATATGTATTTTGATGACCTGCCGAAGATCGGATTCCCGGAAGTAATGGATACCCTCCTTGCCCAGCCAGAGATCCAGAATCTTTGCCGTCGGCTTGGCCACCGGATACAGGAGCAGCTTGTAAAATCGCAACAGCCCGGAAAGGACGGCCGCCATTTTCAAAGCATGCCGTGAAAAATAGGCCTGGGGGAAGATTTCGCCGACGAAGGTGATGAGAAATGTGGAAAACAGGAAGGCCACCAGACCCGTCATCACCGAATTGGACAGCAGGGCAAGCAGCACATTGACGCCCACGTTGCCCCACAAGATCGTGGTCAGCAGATGATTGGCATCTTCTCTCAGGGCCAGCAATTTGACAGCGTTTCGGTTGCCGGCAGCCACCTCCACCTCCAGGCGCAGGCGGCTGATGCTGAACACCTCCAGGTTCATGCCGGAAAAAACGGCCGACTGGGAAATGCACAGGCCGATAGCCCCCCAGGTGACCCCCTTCAATAGTATGGTCGCATCCATTTCGTTTTCTCTTTTCTTTGCCGATACATTCGTCCAACCACTGGCTGGGATCGGACTACACCAATCGGCTCTGGAACAGCACCGCGAAGCCGAGGAACGCAAAGAACCCGACCACATCGGTGACCGTTGTCAGGATGATGCTCGAACTTTGGGCCGGATCGATGCCGATGCGTTTCATCAGCAGGGGGATGGAAGCTCCGGAGAGACCCGCACAGAACAGGTTGACCAGCATGCCCAGACCGATCACGATTCCCAGGTAAGGATTGCCGTACCACACCCAGGCCACCGCCGCAGTGACCGTGCCGATGATTGCGCCGTTGATGGCGCCGAGCCGGCCTTCTTTTATGACAAGCTGCAGGGCCTTGTTCTTCGGTATTTCCCGCATGACAAGGCCGCGCATGACAACGGCCAGCGACTGGGCCCCGGCGTTCCCGCCCTGACCCGCGACCACGGGTAAAAACACGGCCAGAATAGTGATCTTGGCGATGATGCCTTCAAACAGGGCCACTACGGCGGCGGCCATGAACGCGGTGGCCAGATTGACATTCAGCCACGGCAGGCGCTTTCTCAGTGAGAACCAGATCGGAGAGAAGACCCGCTCGTCTCCGCCGGCACCGAACATCCGCTGGATATCTCCGGTCACGTCCTCCTGCACGCCCTGGAGCAGCCGTTCGGCCTTGACGATACCGAGGATGCGATTTTCGCCGTCGACGACCGGGGCGGCGAAATACTTTCGCTTGGCCAGTTCGGCGGCCGCTCCCTGGGTGTCTGTAAAGCAGTGCAAGGCAAAGACGTCCTTGCGACTGATCGACTCGAGGGGCTGATTCGGAGGGGCGATCAACAGGTCCCGCATGTTGAGCACGCCGGTCAGGCGGTTGTCGTCATCCACCACGTAGGCGTAGGACGACGGAAACCGTTTTCTGGCCAACGTCCGGATCTGGTCGATCGCTTCCTGGGCCAGATTGTCCTTGTAAAAACGCAGAAAGTCGGTGGACATGATACGCACGATACTGTTTTCCGGATATTCGAGCAGTTCCCGGATCTCTCCCTTGAGCTTGCCCGCAATGTGCTGGGTGAGCCGGACGCGGTCTTCTTTGGGAAGGTGCATGAGGATGGCGGCGGCCAGCTGGGGATCGAGGTGGGAGGCGATCTGATTTAGAAACGTTTCATCGGCAGTCTTCAGCAGGGAGGCCGAGTAGCTGATCTGCAGGTGACGCATCACGCGGGCAGCGAGCGGTATGGGCAGCGATTGGAGGACGGCTGTCGCTTCGGTTTCATCCATCTGTTCCAGGATGTGAGTTGCCGCGGACATGTCGTGTTCAAAGAACTTCGCGATCATCTGAATATACGTTGTATGAGCGTCCATCGAGCGGCTCCTGTTGTTTAGTTGACTTTTTGTCTGTCGGCTACCTGTATCGTGACCGCGACATCCGGCCAGCGTTTCTCAACCGGGTTGACCGACGGCGGTGCGATGATCTTGCAGTATATGGTCGTGTTTTCAGAGATGCTTTCCAGATATATCGGGGTGGTTGTTATGAAGGGTTCAGGTTCGTTTCCACGGGTTGCCGGAGAACGTACGCGGATCGTATCCGGAAGAACCGAGACCGACCCCATTTTCAACGTTCCCGGGAGTTTGCCCACAAACTGAGGGCGGATCCGGATTTCACGTTCGATGATCTCGGCCAGGGTGAGCGCGACGGTAGATGGTGAGGCATCCAGCAAATTGACGCCTCTTGGCAGGCGGATGGTTTCGTCGGTGATAAAAAACGTCTGTTTCCCGACCAGGACCCCGGCCACGATCTTCCACGTGCCGAGTCGAAGAAACGTCCGGTACAGGAGGAAAAGACCGGCCGCCATCAGCAGGATATCCGCCGCTGTTTGCCAGTGCAACAGCCGGGTCAACGTCTCTAAGAAAGGGGTCAAACTCATTCGACGAGTTCTCTCATTTATGTTTGGATAATGCCCGCCAGCCACCGAGTGGGGTGTGGACGGGTCTCAGAACCTTGCTGACATCCCCATCACCCGTTGCGACCGCCATCGGTTTGGACCGTTTGCAGGATACGGTGTAGCAACCCACATGCGATTTCTTAACATATTGAAGATATTATATTTTTTCAAAAGAAGCGGCGCCGCAGAAAATCAGGCGTCTTTTTGGAAATCACTCGGAAATACACCGGGCGCGAGGAGCGGGCCATCCACACGTGGATTCCAAAATTTAACTAAACACATCAGGCCATTGGCTAAGGCTGTGGAGGCGGTGACAGCGGTCGTGGCATTTTCCTACGGTGCACGCGACATGTCCGATCGGTTCAACGACTTCGGATTAGATCAGAAATTTAACAGTTTCATTGGGTCGAGTTAAAATTTGGCTGAACGTATTTGCGATCCGCATCCCCTCGCTGCGAAAACGAAGGGAGGATATTCCCCACCTTGTAGAGGTATTCCTCAATCAATTGAACGATCGCTACGGTAAACAGATCTCCGCAGTTTATCCGGCAGTAACTGAAGCGTTTAGGAGATATGATTGGCCCGGCAACATCCGGGAGTTGGAAACCGTCCTTGAACGGGCCTACATTTTGGAAATGGAAAACCGATCGATGCCCGCGCGTTTTCCCGGTGATCTGATGGGTACAGAGGAACTTGTGGCGGTCCGTATCCCGGACGCCGGGATGCCCCTTGCGCAAGCCCGGCAACGGGAAGTCGAATCATTCAAGCAGGAAACCATCCGGAAGCTCCTCAAACGAAACGCCAAACCGACCAACCCGTCGGCAGCTGAGGCTGAGATTACCCCGGTGTAGATGTTGGCTTTGACCGGGATTCCCCCCGGATGAATTTTCACCGTTTCGATCCAGCCGGCAATCGGCTTCTCCTGATTCGTCGCCGACATCACTCCGAAGCATGTCCACAGCGCAAGCAGACCCCGGACCCCTACCTTCTATCGGAACATATTTATGGCAACGGCTATAGCATAACGCATAGCGTTTAACATGCAGGCACTGAATAGCCAAATATCGCGCCATGGAAGGATCGGTACCATGTCCGCTGAAGAAGGTTGAAAGGGGTTTGGGTGGCGTCGTATATCAGAATCCGGGGGAGATGTTTTGAAACCGTGCATATAGGTTACCTCCGGGTATTGACCCGTGCCCACTCGGAGTGGTGTAAAACCTGACAACCGGGGAGAACGTGAAACAGGTGACGGGTCGACACTCGGAGCGTTTTGTACCGAAAGGAGGGTCCGATGCCAACATATGAATTTGTCTGTGAGAAATGCAAAAAGCAGTTCACGCTGCAACTCCGGCTGGCCGAGCACAAAAAAGGCCGATTCACGTGCCCGAAGTGCAAAAGCCGAAAAGTCAGGCAACAGATATCGACCTTTCAAACAAAGACCTCGAGAAAGAGCTGACCGGAGGAACGGCGATACAGCCGGTTTTACAATCCGCATCATTTGCCCCGCACCGAAATCCCGGAAGAGGGCATTCCGGACGGGCGGCGGAGGTCAGCCGTTTTCGGAGAGACAACCGGCTGATGGTTTCGGGTCCTCTTGTCCACCGAGAGCAAGAGGGTCTTTTTAAACTGCCTCGGAAGGAGACATGACATGGCATTCTGGACGTTCTTAGCGGAGCTTTTGCTGCTTGTCGGGCTGGCGTTCGTTTTCGGACTGGCCGCCAGAAAGCTGAGGCAAAGCCCGATCATCGGTTATCTGGCCGCCGGGGCGGTTGCCGGCCCCCTGTTGTTTAACACGGAAGCCATCGTCAATGTCGCCGAGATCGGCGTTGCTCTGCTGCTGTTCTCCATCGGCCTGGAATTTTCGTTCCACCGGCTCAAGGCCTTCGGAGCAAAGATCATTTTAGCGGGGTTCCTGCAGATCCTGGTGACCGGCGGCATCTTTTTCGGCGTTTTCTTCCCATTCTTTGGAACCGGCAATGCGATGCTCATCGGTATCATGGTGGCACTGAGTTCCACGGCGGTCGTACTTCGCATCCTGGTGGACACGGCAGCGATCGATTCCATACGCGGCAGGTTGTCCTTGGGGATTCTTCTGGTTCAGGATATTGCCGTCCTGCCGGTCCTGCTGATGATCGGCGTCATGGGGGGGGCGGACCCGGCCACCGGTATTCTCATGCAGACAGCCCGAATCGTGGGAAGCCTGGTTGGACTGATTGCTCTGTTTTACGTCGTTTTCTACCTGGTGCTTCCCCGGCTGCTCCTGACACGCGGCACGTTTGCCGAACGGGACCTTGTCGTGCTGCTGACGATCCTGGCCGGCATCGGCTCGGCCTGGGCCGCCCACGCCCTGGGATTGTCGGCGGCCCTGGGGGCGTTTGTCGCCGGACTGCTGGTCGGCGAGTCGCCGTTTGCCCATCAGATGAGAGCCGATATCGGTTCCATCCGCACCCTGTTTCTCACCCTTTTTTTTACCTCCATCGGCATGCTTCTGGACGTCCACTGGCTTCTGTCCCACCTGGCGCTGGTCGCCGCAGCCGCCCTGGTGGTGTTTATGGGAAAAACGGCCATCACCTTCGGCGTGGCACGCTTGACCGGCGTGTCTCCCCTGCCGGCGATCGCCACCGGTATAACGTTGGCCCAGATCGGAGAATTTTCTCTGATCGCGGCTTCTGCGGCGGCAACCGCCGGGATTTTCCCTGAGAACCTGCTGTCTCTCACAGTGGCAACGGCGGTCGTGTCGATGTTTTTAGCACCCTATATGGTCACTTACGCCAATCCCCTGGCGAATTGGCTCAGTAAAAAACTATCTCTGACGTCGGTCTCCAATGGCGTCCGTGACACCGAGGCGAGTTCACCATCCCGCTGCGCGGTTTACGTGGTGGGATTCGGCCCCGCCGGTCGTCAAATTGTCGAACAACTGGCCGACGATTTTATATTGTTCCACGTCATTGAACTAAACCCGGTCAGCGCTCGAAAGGCCAGGGAATTGGGACATCGTGTCCATGTCGGCGATGGCGCGTCACCCGACTTTCTACAGGACACGGGAATCGCCGATGCCGCCGTCGTGGTCATCACCGTTCCGGATCCGGAATCATCCGCCACCATCATCCGCCTGGTCCGCTCGATCGCTCCGGACACGCGGATATTTGTCCGGGCCCGATACCAGGTCAGCTGCGAGAGACTGAAACGGGCCGGGGCGGATATTCTGGTCAACGAAGAAGAAATGATCGGCATGGTGCTTGCCGCAAAATTGCATGATGCGGTGTTTGCGGCAAGCGACGTGGCCATGGCGTGCGCCATCACCGGGGCGCCGGTGCCGGAGGCAGCGAGCATCGACGATCCGGATCAGGAAAGGGACATCAGGTAGGCCCGAAGGTTCTGCCGGGTGTTGCTGAGACCGAATTTTTTCCGTAGATTCTTTCGGTGAAAATTGACGGTGGTCACCGACACGGTCAGGATATCCGCAATTTCCTTGCTGCTGCGACCTTCCTTGACCAGAGCAGCCACCTGAATCTCCTGGGGCGTCAGGATCATCTGGGCCGATTTCAAGCGCTGCAGAAGGGGCGAGATGACATCATTCAAATGAGCGTGGGTGATCTCGACCAAGGTGCGTTCCCGGGGTTTCAACCGAGCGTTCATTAACTTCTCGACATAGGGGAAAACAAGTTCCCGGACGTTGGAAAGGACCTTCTGCTCGAGTTCGGCCTTGTCGTTTTCCCGCTGGGTCAGGAGCACTTTCAAGGCGATGTTGGCTTCCTCCAGACTCTGCTTCTGCTCCATAAGTTCGATCTCGTTTTTCCGGAGTGACTCCTCGGTCAGTTTCAACGCCGTAATCTCCTCATGGCTGACGACCACATGAACCGGTTCTACGCCGTTCATGCGGATCGTTCGCAGGTAATACCAGTGTTTGCCATCCGGGGCATGGCACGGATAGTCGTACAAGAATTCCTCTTCTTTACCGGCAATGACCGATCGGATCCCTTGGGCCACCACTGCAGCATCATCTGCTTCCGGCCCTTTGGTGGCATCGCACAACTTCAGATAGTTCACCCCCACCGAAGAAACGTCTCCGGTCATCTCCCCGCGGCCGGCGAACTTTCGCCAGGCTCTGTTTGTCTCGACGATCACACCCTGATGATCGAGGATGGCGATATGGGCCGACAGGGAATTGAGCACCGTCTGAGCCAGAGGATCTGTAAAGTCAGGCCGGTTTCTCCGCGTCTGTTGTTTCGTCATGATGTGCCTTTCCATCTGATGTGCAACCATCCGTTTGATGAAACATAACACAACCCTTCGAGAGGAACAATTCGGTACCGCAAAGGGATCGATGGCCGGGTTCCCGACTCGGAATCACGTCCCGAAATCCTTATCTCCCGGGCCGTGTAATCTTTCCGTCGAGCCAAATGGTTTTGATTGCCTGCGCACTTTACATTTGACCCCGGGGATGTCTTCAAATACTCTTAATGGTCTGTGGTCAAACTCGATTTCCGGAGGCCCTTTTCGTGAAAACAAACAGGCAGGCGAAAATGTTGGCGGGTGCGATCGGTGCGGCTGCTTTTGTCCTAACCCTTTTCGTATGGCGCTTGTCGTGGTTTGTTTGCCTGATCGTCGGTTTGGGAGCCTACTGGCTGGCGAAACGGCTGCTTGGCGGATCGCCTGTGAAAAAAACTGGCGGGAGCGGCGGCGGATCTCGACGGGCGATGATGCAGATGGCCCGGCAGATCCGTGCGGAGCAACGGCAACTCCGACAATTGGCCCGGCTGTCCCGGTCTATCGATAACCCGGTCATTCGGGAAAAGGTGGATGCCGTTTGCGGGCTGTGTGAAAAAATCTTTCAGAATTTCAAAGAAGACCCGGATGACATGCGCCAGGCCCATCGGTTCCTGAGCCAGTTCCGGAAGATTCTCCCCATTGTGGAAAACTACATCCATTTATCCACGGATCCGGACCGGAAAGGCGTTCTCTCAGAAGAGGATGAGGCAGACATCGCTGCCGCTCTGGGCGAATTCGAAGAAAACCTCCGCGATGTCTACCAGGCTTACCAGGAAAACAATCTCCAGCGGCTCCGGTTTACGACGGGGACCCTCAAGCGGATGATGGATATGGAAGCGTCGATCAAACGCAGAGGCAGGGGTTCGAAACGCAAGGAAACATGACACATCGAGACCGTGAGTTCGAAATGGGCATTTTTGTTTGGGTGAAAGAAAGGAGCGTACGATGAGCGACGATTCTCAGAAACCGGAATTACCCGTCAGCGCTGAATCGAATCTTCCCGTTATCCGGGCTGCCGGAGATATCGTTCCCAAACCTCCCAGGGACCTGGTACCGTCGGAGGCGACGTCGGTGGAAACCGCCGCCCGGGCGTTGGCCCAGCAGGTCGTGGCCGCCCCGGATGACCTGAAAACCCTCTCCCAGCTCACCCGGCTCGGAGAAGACGCCCAGCAGCAGGTCAGCGGTTTTCTCGAGAGCCGCAAGGTCACCGTCGGCGACATGATGAAACAGGTCAGCGACGGTACGAACAATCCCCTGCCGAACCAGATCAAACAGATGCGGTCCATCATGGAGCGATTCGATCCTCGGCCGTTTCGGGATCAGATCGAGCTTGCCGGCAAGTACGGTGGAACGGGCCTTAAGAACCTGTTCATCCGAAAGGCCCGGGGCATTCCATTGATCGGGGATCTGATGCGGAGTATTGCCGACAATTTTCAGCCGATCAGCGATGAAATCGACAATCTGCTGATGTCCATGGAAGGGGGCATTGTTCGGCTCGACGAGAACAATGCCGCCATCATGACCCAGTCCGACGGGCTCAAAAATTTAATCTCCCAGGTGGAACTCAGAGCTTACGAGGCGGAGCTGGTGTTTGCCAAATTGAAGGACATGCATGCCCAGGCCGCGCCGGAAGACCAGCAGAAGATCATGAACGCCATGAGCCGGGTCGGAAAGCGGGCGCTGTTTCTGAGGGCCAACGAACAGATTTTTCTCCAGGTGCTCACCGGGCTTCGTACCAGCGTCACCACCAATTTCGAACTGCGGGATACCGTTTCCATGCTGCGGGACCAGGCCGCACCGCTGCTCACCAACCTGTATGCGCTGATCGTCGTCCAGCAAGAGGCACGGCAGATTGCCGAGGCCGCGTCGGCCACCCAGGATATGGTGACCGACCTTCTAAGAGGCGGGGCCGAGATGACCCGGGACAACGTGGAGGTTATCGGCCAGGTGGGCATTAAAATGATGACCGAAATGGACAAGCTGATCGAATCGAAGAACATTTTTTTGGAAGCCGTGGCCAAGGCCGATCTGCTTGCCGAGCAGACCGTGGATGCCGCCACCCGGAGTATCCCGGTGCTCCAGGAAGCGTCCAATGAGCTGAAGCAGGTGGTCCAGGAACACGAAACAGCAGATCTGCTGATGGAACCGCCGGCGGAAGAGCCGGCATCGGAGTAGATTGTACTTACGGCGTGATTGAGAGATTATGGAAGGCGCAGAACGGATCATCCGTTCTG
>Ga0209786_1000463_pt1 | contig 14220 bp, 11 predicted proteins | sample WorMetilvaeELBA2_FD_187405 | JGI IMG/M metagenome (GOLD analysis project Ga0209786, IMG submission 187405) | Marine gutless worms symbiont microbial communities from Max Planck institute for Marine Microbiology, Germany - Olavius ilvae ELBA.2... ...
GATGATAAATTGCGACATGGTTGTTTATGGGTTCGGCTCCTTTTGGAAGAAATGGAATATAGGTTTGTAGCACAACAAATACCTCCTAATCTGTTGCACTCCAATTTACGCTATATTTATGCTCCTATCAAGTAAAATCAACAGGTTATTCACCAGAGATCAAGAGTTCTGAATTTAGGGATTCAGGAATTCAGGAATTTAGGGATTTAGGGATCGAAGGAATTCTATCTCATTTAATTTATTACTTTTATCATTTAATCCCTCAATTCCTCAATCCCCTCAATTCCTAAATCCCCCAATTCCTAAATCCCCCAATCCCTCAATCCCCCAATTCCTCAATCCCCCAATTCCTCAATCCCCCAATTCCTCAATCCCCCAATTCCTCAATCCCCCAATTCCTCAATCCCCCAATTCCTCAATCCCCCAATCCCTCAATCCCCCAATTCCTCAATCCCCCAATCCCTCAATCCCCCAATTCCTCAATCCCTCAATTCCTAAATCCCTCAATTCCTCAATCCCTCAATTCCTCAATCCCCCAATCCCTAAATCCCTCAATTCCTAAATCCCTCAATTCCTAAATCCCCCAATTCCTAAATCCCCAATCCCTAAATCCCCCAATCCCTAAATCCCCCAATTCCTAAATCCCTCAATTCCTAAACCCCTATAATTAGTCTCAAATAAACATAGATGGTGTCCCAATAAGCTGACTCATTGTAGAAGTAAGTTGCGGTATCTGTCCTTCCCGTATCGTTTAAATTGATGGTGGCGTGATTACCCAAATAGTCTTGGAGTCTTTTTTTCCGGAATTTCTCATCGAATGCGGAATTTCAGCGGAGTAGGATATCGAGTCCCCTTCTTCAAGTCGATAAGTGTTGCCGCCAACGGTGACTTCATAGCTTCCTTCCAAGATCAGCCCGAATTCTTCACCCTCATGCGAGAAAGTTTCACCCTCCTCGTCCGTCGGCTCCTCCATGGATATGAGGACTTCCAGTTTCCCTCTCAGGTTAGGCGTCAACAACTGCGCCTTTCTTTTACCGTCGGGGTACACAAGCGTTTTCCTCATATTTTTTCTGACTATTTTAGCTGTTTCACTATGAGCAGACGCGGATTGGCCGTTACCGTTGGGTTCCATAAACAATCTTACATCGGTGTTCAATGCTTGGGCTATCTTTTGCAGGGTATTGATGGATGGATTGGCCATGCCGCGTTCGAGTTTGCTGAGATAGGTAGCCGAGAGCTTGACCTTCGAACCGAGTTCAGTCAAACTCATTCCTTCGGCTTTACGAGCTTTTCTTATGTTAAGCTTTAAATCCATTTGAATGATTCAATACCAATCTCAAATTGTCCTGTCAATAAAAAATGTTCTGTCAGTTCAATTTTTTAATAAATGGTTCTATTATGAACAAAATGTCTTAACAGTTATCAGGTCGTCTGATTTTCTTGGGTATAAATATTGACATCAAAAAGATAATTTAATTATAACAACTTAATATTTTCATAATTATAAGCCTATTCGTCAATCTCCTATTAACCACTAAAATCGTCAACCTATTAGAATTATTTTTGATATGAACGGCCCCCTTATTGATATCAGGAATTTACAAATCTATTTCCACGTCAAAGAGGGGGTCGCCAAGGCCGTCGATGGCATCTCCTATCAGCTTCGTCACGGCGAGACAATGGGCCTCGTTGGTGAAAGCGGCTGCGGTAAAACGGTATCGTCCTTGGCGATCCTGGGTCTGCTGGACGTGCCGCCGGCAGAGTACCGGGGCGGGGAAATCCTTTTCGACGGCAGGAATTTGCTGCAATGCAGCGAAAAGGAGATGCGCCGGATTCGCGGCAAGTCCATTTCCATGATATTTCAGGAACCCATGACCTCCCTGAATCCGATCATGACAATCGGATTCCAGATTGCGGAAGTTTTTTTGAACCACATGCAAATGAAGCCCCTGCAGGCAAGAGAGAGGACCCTCGAGCTGCTGGACCTGGTCGGCATCCCCTCTCCTCGGCAACGTATGGCAGAGTATCCCCACCAGCTGTCCGGTGGTATGCGACAGCGCGTCATGATCGCGTTGGCTCTGGCTTGCAAACCCAAGATTCTTATTGCAGACGAACCCACCACCGCCCTGGACGTCACCATACAAGCGCAAATCCTGGACCTGATGATGGGGCTGAAAGATGATTTGGGCACGAGTATCTTGTTGATTACACACGATCTCGGCGTGATTGCCGAAACCGCCGATCGCGTAGCGGTGATGTACGCCGGCCGCATTGTTGAAAAATCGGATGTGAATACGATCTTCGAAAACCCGCTTCACCCCTACACCCAAGGTCTCCTGCGCTCGATCCCGCGCATCGACGAGGCCAAAAGGCCACTGCGTTTAAAAGAGATATCGGGCCGGGTCCCGAGCCTGTCCTTTTTACCGCCGGGTTGCGCATTCTTTGACCGCTGCCCTATCGGGCGGGACCGATGCCGGGCGAGACGGCCGGAACTGGAGGCGGCGGACGAAGACCACTGGGTCAGCTGTTGGATGGTATCGAGGAAGGAATGATATGACTGGGCCGCTTCTGGAAGTATCTGATTTGGCAAAATATTTCCCCATCAGACGAGGCATGTTTTCCCGTGTGGTCGGTCGGGTTCATGCCGTCGACGGCATCAGTCTGAGTGTTAAAGCCGGACAGACACTGGGCCTGGTTGGTGAAAGCGGGTGCGGTAAGACGACCGCCGGCAAAACCATGATCAAACTGATAGAGCCGACCCGCGGCATGATTCGGTTCAAGGGCGAAGAAATAACCCGATTCTCCAGGCGCCGGATGAAACCGCTGCGTCGTGAAATGCAGATTATTTTCCAGGACCCCTTTTCCTCCCTGAATCCGCGTCACACGATCAGCGCCATCATTGCCGCCCCTCTGGAAATTCATGGTCTGGCGGACGCCAGTGAAAAGGAGGATCGAATCGCCGGTCTGCTGCGGCAGGTCGGGCTTTCCGCCGCCGCCATGCGTCGTTACCCACATGAATTTTCCGGCGGACAGCGGCAGCGGATCGGAATAGCACGAGCCCTCAGCGTGGATCCGAACCTGATCATCGGCGATGAACCGGTATCGGCCCTGGATGTCTCGATCCAGGCCCAAATTCTCAATCTGCTGGAAGATCTGCAAGATGAGCTTAACCTGACCTACATCATGATCGCCCACGATTTGAGTGTCATCCGCCACATCGCAGATACCATTGCCGTCATGTACCTGGGAAAAATTGTAGAAATTGCCGACCGGTCGGAACTTTACGACAATCCGCTGCATCCCTACACGGCGGCCTTGCTTTCGGCAGTGCCTGTTCCGGATCCCAGACGCAAACGCCGGCGAACGATTCTGACGGGAGATGTCCCCTCGCCCATCCGCCCGCCGGAGGGTTGCCGCTTTCACCCGCGCTGCCCGCAGCGGTTCGAACCCTGCGACAACATGGAACCGGAGTTTAAAGCCACAGCCGAGGATCATTATGTTGCCTGTCACCTATATTGAGTTTGGGCCATGGCACATCAACACAGTATTCCCGGCAGGAGGTAAGTCGTGTTTCAGTACATCTTAAAAAGGCTTATGCAGGCCCTACCACTGTTAATCGGGGTCTCGATTATCGGCTTTGCCATGATGCACCTGGCGCCGGGGGGACCGTTGGCCGTCTACACACTCAACCCCACGATCACGGCCCAGGACATCGAGCGCATCAAGCATGTCTTCGGCCTCGACCAGCCCCTCCATATCCAGTATCTGAAATGGGCCTGGGGCATATTCACGGGCAATTGGGGCACGACCTTTTTCGGGGGCCGGCCGGTGCTCGATGTCATTCTCGAACGGATGCCGGCCACTTTTCTGCTGATGGGCTCGGGTATGGCCGTTGCCATACTGATCGGCATGCTGATCGGCATCCTGGGTGCCGTGAAACGGTATTCGGTTTTCGACTATCTCGCGACCACGGGCGCCATGGTGGCATTGTCCTTTCCGACATTCTGGTTCGGGCTGATGACTATTTTTATTTTTGCCCTCAAGCTCCGGTGGCTGCCCTCGGGCGGCATGTATACCCTGGGGGGTGATGAGGGCCTCCTTGATCTGATGACCCATCTGATCCTGCCGACGGTGGTGCTGGCGTTGGTGCTGGTGGCCCAGTGGAGCCGCTACACACGCTCCAGTTTTTTAGAGGTGATTCATCAGGATTATATCCGAACCGCCACATCCAAGGGCCTCAGCAGAGGACGGATTCTTTTTCGCCACGCATTTCCCAATGCCGTCGCACCGTTGATCGCTCTGGCCGGAGTTCAACTCCCCTGGCTCTTTTCCGGTGCGCTCGTCACCGAGACGATTTTCGGCTGGCCGGGGATGGGCAGGCTATTCGTGGATGCCTTGACGATGAAGGAATACCCCGTCCTGATGGGCATGATAATGATTACCGCCATGGCCGTCATTATCGGAAACCTTCTGGCGGATGTCATTAATGCGTTGATTGACCCGAGAATAAGATTGGAGTGATGAGAAAAGAGCACTCAGACAAATTCAAGGCCGACCCCAACGGAGAAGACGCGGCCGTTCCTCCGGAATCTGCGGCCGAGCGCCGGGCAAGAGCGTCGGAATACTACGAAACACAGGGTAGGCGCATCTGGCGGCGTTTTTTGCGTCACCGCCTGGCAGTTGCCGGCGGATGTGTCGTCGTCGCGTTGCTGCTGATGACCGTGCTGGCTGATTTCATCGCCCCCCATGATCCGTTGGGTCTGGACACCCAGCGCCGGTTTATCCCGCCTCTGACCGATGTGACTTATATTTTCGGTACCGATGAGATGGGCCGCGATATGATGAGCCGTCTGTTTCACGGCGGGCGCATCAGCCTGGTTGTCGGGATTGCGGCCATGTTCGCCACCATCGTTACCGGAATGATCGTCGGCTTGATCTCCGGGTTCTACGGCAGCAGGATCGACAATATTTTGATGCGCCTGACCGACACCATGCTCTGCTTCCCGCAGGTGTTTCTCCTGCTGGTGCTGGCGGCGTTTATCACGCCCACAGTGGTTTCCATTGCGCTGATTATCGGATTCACCTCGTGGATGGAGGTGGCTCGCATCATCCGTGCCCAAATCCTGCACATCAAGGAACAGGACTTTGTGCAGGCGGCATTTGCGCTGGGGGCCTCGGAATACCGCATCATGTTCAAGGAGCTGCTGCCCAACGCTGTGGCGCCGGTAATGGTGTCGGCCACCCTCAACGTTGCCAACGCAGTGCTGATGGAATCGTATATCAGTTTTCTCGGCTACGGCATTCAGCCGCCCCTGGCCAGTTGGGGGAATATGCTGACCAACGCCCAGTCCTATTTCGACCTGGCACCGTGGCTGGCGATCCTGCCCGGTGCCATGATCACGCTGACGGTGATGAGTTTTAATTTTCTGGGTGACGGTCTCAGGGATGCGCTGGACCCGCGGCTCAGGATGTAATTTGAAAAAATGGCTGTGAACCTTTGTACGTCACGGGATTGCATGAAAATTGGACATGGGTCTAATTGAAAAATTCAGGAATTTGCGAATTTAGGGATTCAGGAAATTAAATATTGAGGGATTGAGGAATTGAGGGATTCAGGAATTAAACGCAGAATAATTCCGATTTTAAATCCCTTAATTCGCAATTCCTAAATTCCTGAATTCTTAGATCCGTTAATCCTTTAATCCCTCAATCCCTCAATTAGGCACAAACTGGGCTGGTGAAAATCATGTTTTCTTTCGCAATTTACTATTAATAATTGATCCGACTTTTATTCCTCATAGATTTGGGATTTTAGATTTTAGATTTTGGATTTAAGTCCGCCTCCGGCGGATCATTTTAATAAAAAGAGATAGAGCGTAGCGATACAACAAATCCGCAATCCGCAATCCAAGATTGCTCTCAATAGTTGGTTTAACGGAATAAAAACTGGATGAAAGTTAAAGCCACGTTGTGAGTGATTTTCATCACTTCAGGCACAAACTGTACCTTGGAGAAGCAGTCGCCATTAACCGTTAAACAAAAAGGAGGAGTTATGGATCACAAAAAAATGACGCGTCGGGATTTTATCAAAACGACTGGAGCGGTAGCGGCCGGTACGGCTATTTCCGCCGGTGCCATGAGCCTTTGGCCATCAAAGGCCTGGGCCAAGAAAAACAACGTGATCGTGGGCATGACCCAGGAGCCGGTCAATTTCAATCCGCTGCTGTACGTCAATTCGGGAACCGAGGAGGTTCCCGAAGCCTGCATGTTCGACGCTCTCTGGGATATTAACGAAATGGGCCAGTTCGTTCCGAATCTAGCAGCGCGTGTGCCGACGCTGGAAAACGGCGGCATTTCTGCCGATGGAAAATTGTGGAAGATCGAACTGAAAAAAGGCATCAAGTGGCAGGACGGCGCCCCTTTCACGGCCAAGGATGTGGAATTCACCTATCAGACCATCGTCAATCCGAAGGTTGCCATCCGTTCCCGGTCGGGATTCGACCTGATTTCCGAATTCAAGATCATTGATGACCATCATGTCGAAATCCACCTGGCCAAACCATTTGTGCCGTTTGCCTGGGCCTGGCAAAAAATGCACGTCGTCCCGGCCCACATTCTTGCCAAGGAGGCGGATATCAACACGGCGGCGTTCAACACAAACCCCATCGGCACCGGACCTTATAAGTTGGTCAAGCGGGTGGCCGGGAGCCACATGGTCTACAAGAAAAACCCGGACTACCACCGCGGGGCACCCGCCATCGACACCGTGATCCACAAATTCGTACCAGACCAAACCGTTCTTTACACCCAGTTCAAAACCGGCGAGGTGGACGTCCTCGGCCTGCACGGCGTCCCGCCGGAAAGATTCGAGGAGGCCCGCGGGTATCCGGGCCGCGATACCCTGGAGACGCCGGCCCCCTGGGTGGAATTCATATATTTCAACTGCGGCAAACCCCAATTCAAGGAGAAGGTCGTGCGCCAGGCACTGTACTATGCCGTCGACAAGCAAAAGTGGATCAAAGACATCTACTACGGCCTGCCGCCGCGCACGCTGTCCTATCTCCACCCCACCCATTGGGCCTACAACACCGATCTCGAGGACCCCGGGTATAACCCGCAAAAGGCGGCTGAGATGCTCGAAGGCGCCGGTTGGAAAAAGGGTGCCGACGGCATCCGGCAAAAAAACGGCGTCAAACTCCAATTCAGCATGTCCACCGCCGCCGGTTCAAAGGCCCGGGAACAGGCTCAGACCATGGTGCAGGCCGGCTGGAAAGAGATCGGCGTGGCCATGGAAATCAAGAACATGCCGGCTTCGGTCGTGTGGGGGGAATACACCACCAAAAGCCAGTTCGACACCCTGATGGTTGGCTGGGAGCCCACTGTGGGAATGGATCCCGACTACACCGCCCGCTGCCACTCGAAACAGATTCCCGTCAAAAGCGGTACGGGCTCCAACTACGTGCAGTATGAAAACACCGAATTGGACAAACTCCTCGAGGAAGGCGTTCTGATCTCCGACATGGAGAAACGCAAAGCGGTCTATCAAAAAATCCAGGCCATTTTACACGAAGATCTTCCGTTTGCGCCTATTTTTGCCTATATGTTCATGTACGGCAAGAAAAGCGGTCTGGAAGGATACAAGATCAATCCTTATGTCACGGATATCACCTGGAACATCCAGGATTGGGCCTGGAGCTAGCCACTGCCGGCAAGTGCCTTGCGAACCGGGTTGGCCGGATTTTACCGGCCTGATTGCCGACGCCATTGAACCGGACCGTCTCGAGCGTCTCAAATGAGACGGTTCGGTTCTACCAACCGGAGGGAAGATGATACGAACCAACGCCACCACTAAACGTAGTCCCATGTTTCGGATACTCACAGACGACCAGGTCCGGACTTTGTTGCAGTCCGCCGTAGAAATCCTAGAAAAGGCGGGGGTTAAGCTCCTGCACGCCGAAGCCCGCAAGCTCCTCAAATCCTGCGGTGCAATTGTGGACGGGGAAATCGTCAGGGTGCCGGAGTTCATTGTCCGGCAATGTCTTGCCACGGCGCCCAAAGGATGGACCCTTTATGATCGCAACGGCAACCGGGCCTTGGAGGTGGAGGGCCGCAACAGCTATTACGGAACATCCACGGCAAGCCCCAACACCAAGGATGCCCAGACCGGCGAATACCATGAAACCCGGGTCGCGGACCTGGCTCTGGCGGCCAGGGTGGCCGATGCGCTGGGCAATATCGACTGGGTCATGCCCATGGGCTCGGCCCAGGACGTACCCGCCATTGCAGCGGACCTCCACGAGTTTGTCGCCACTGCAAGCCACACCACCAAACCGATTGTATTTTTATCCTACTCCACCCAAGGCATGGAAATCATTTTCGACATGGCGGAGGAGATAGCCGGAGGCAGAGACAATTTGCGGCAAAAGCCTTTCATCGTATCGTACCCGGAACCGATCTCCCCGCTGGTGATTCCGGGGGAGGTTGCCGGCCGGATTTTTCTGGCGGCGGATCGTTTCCTGCCGCAGATGATGGGACCGTCCGTTCAACTTGGCGCCACGGGGCCGGTTACCATCCCCGCCGCTGTGGCTCAGGGAACAGCGGAATCGATGATGTGCCTGATATTGGCCCAAATCAGGAGTCCGGGCTGCCCGGTGGGCCTGGGGTGCAACTTCGCGGCCTTTGATATGGCCAAGGGACTCTTGAGTATAGGGGGACCTGAGATGAGCCTGGCCCTGGCCGCCCAGGCCGAAGTGGCCTAGTCTTTGGGCCTGCCGACCTGGGGACTGGCCGGAGCCACCGATTCCAAGGTGCTCGATGCCCAGGCCGGGGCCGAGGCTGCCTTTCACATTATGGCCCAGGGCCTGTCCGGTTTGAATCTCATCCATGACGTGGGTTATATGGATATGTCAATGGCTTGCGGGGTGGAACAGCTGGTACTGGGTGACGAAATCATCGGCATGGCCAAACGGTTTTTGAGGGGAGTCGAATTTGCACCAAACCAAATTGCACGCGGATTATTGGCAGAAGTCGGACCGGGCGGCGAGTTCCTTTCGCAGGTTCATACCTTCGAAAATTTTAGACGCGAGCTCTGGCAGCCCACGATCTTTACCCGCAATCCAATCGCAACCTGGAAGGCCGGGGGTAAAAAGGACACCGAGCAGCGCATCAGAGAAAAAATTCGCAGCATCGTGGAGAGCCATCAACCCGATCCCCTGCCCGGATCGGTTCTCGACAATCTTGAACGCATAAAAGCCACCGGTGAGAAAAGGCTGACGGCTCGATAGAACTGATCGGTTCCAGGTTCTGGGTTCAGGGTTCAAAGGTTACAACCGATGGACACCGCTCACCTGAAGTGATTAAAATAACTCACAACGTGGCTTTAAATTTCATCCAGTTTTTATTCCGTTAAACCAACTATTGAGAGCAATTTTGGATTTTCAACCTTGAACGTTGAGCCCAGAACCTTTCAACCTAGGTAAAAGGAGCAAAGACATGACGAAAGAATATGACGCCATTATCATTGGCGCCGGCATATCCGGGGCGGCCATCGCCTATGAACTCTCTCAAAAAGGCTATCGAACTTTGAATGTGGATAAACTGTCTGCCGCCGGATATGGGTCCACGAGCAATACCTGCGCGATCATCCGCACCTTTTATTCCACTTTGGAAGGTACTGCCCTGGCTTACGACGGGTATTTTTACTGGAAGAACTGGGAACAATATATCGGCGTTCCAGACGAGCAGGGATTGGCCAAATTCAATGAGGTGGGTGCCGTCGTCATCAAACCCGGCAGCTTCGAGTTCAGTAAATACCTGAAACTGCACGATGAGTTGAACATCCCCTATGAAACCTGGACTCCTGAAATGCTTCTCGAAAAGATGCCCCATTTCGTGGATGACTCCTTCTTTCCGCCCAAGCGGCCGCAAGATCCTGCTTTCGCAAAGGCCCCTCAGGGCAAGATCAATTCAACGGTCGTTTTCTTTCCCACATCCGGGTATATCAACGATGCGGTCCTCTCCGTTCACAACATTCAACGGGCTGCGGAATCCAAGGGCGCCGAATTTCAATTCGATGCCGAAGTGGCAGAAATTCGCAAAGCGGGTGGCCGGGCCGCCGGGGTCACATTGAAAGACGGCCGTGCCTTTGATGCCCCCGTGGTGGTCAACGCCGCCGGGCCCCACTCCTTTGTCGTCAACCAGATGGCCGGTGTTGAAGAAAAAATGAAAATCAAGACCCGGGCGTTGCGTCACGAAGTTCATTTCGTGCCGTCGCCCGCGGAATTTAGTTATGAAAAGGACGGCAGGGTGGTCTCGGACGGAGACGCAGGGGGCTACCACCGTCCGGAGACGGGAAACTTGATTCTGGTCGGCAGTGAAGATCCAGCCTGTGATGACCGCGAATGGATCGACGACCCGGATGATTTCAATCAAGATGTCACCCTGGAGCAGTATCAGGCCCAGACCTACCGCTTGGCCAAACGAATCCCCAATCTTCAGATTCCCCATCGTCCAAAAGGCCTTGCGGACCTGTACGACGTCACCGACGACTGGATTCCCATTTACGACAGATCAGATCTGCCCGGATATTACCTCGCCATCGGAACCAGCGGCAATCAGTACAAGAACGGACCGGTGATCGGGCAGTTGCTGGCTGAAATTATCGTTGCTTGTGAAAAGGGCCATGATCACGACCAAGCGCCGGTTCAGGTGAAATTGAGGAATATCGACTTTACGTTGAACAGCGGCATTTTTTCCCGCAACCGGGAAATTATCCAGGGGAGTACTTTTTCCGTACTCGGTTAAAATCACGCGCAGACAAGACGAAAGCCGCACAGCCCCCATCGCCCCTAACGGCAGTTCGCATGGCAGCCGAAGGAACCAAGAGTGTAAACTTGTCGGTCCACGGAAGGCCCGGCCGACTTGTCTCGGCCTAGTTCCACTTTCGCTCTTACTCGACCTGCAGCCAATAGAAAATGCCCATTCTGGTGGCGGCGGCATTCTGTTAATGAACTTCTCCGGTTGAAGAACTGAGGTAGTAATACTCTATATTTCCGTCGCGTAAAATGACCGGTGGCAAATAATCGATCGGAATGGCAGGCCGTTTTTGATGTTCGTTAACAATATTGACAACATGATCGGATTAACTGAGATGATCTATTAAATATTTTTTGAGAGTATTAAAATATTTGAGGATTGAGAAACTGGAATGGTGGGAGGTATTACTTGCACAATCGAAAAACGGCTATAGGTTTACCCTATGAGAGTGCGACAAAATAAAGTTTACCACGATAATTAGGAGAAGGGAAAAATTGATGAGGGATAAATTTCTAACGATTTTGTCGATAGGTTTAGGTTTTGCTTTAGTAGGTTTGATCACAATTTCTGTTTTTTCAGCAGAACATGTTCCCAGGATAAGCAAAGAAAAACTCAATAAACTTCTTGGTAGTCCGGATGTGATCATATTGGATGTCCGTCTTAGTAAAAACTGGCAGCAAAGTGAGACTAAGATTAAAGGAGCAATCAGGCGGAGACCGAAGTTATTCGATTCCTGGGCAAATGAGTTTCCACGTAATAAGATGCTATTCTTATACTGAGAGTGACCTGATGAGGAGACTAGTGCCGGTCTGGCACTGAGACTATTAAGTAAAGGGTATCCCAAGGTCTATGCCCTTGAAGGCGGCTGGGAAGAATGGATTAAGGCCGGATATCCGGTTGAGAAGAAATCACCCCTTATATTGTGATTGTGGAGGGTCGAACGTATCCCCGCCCAATTCTCATAATTTGCGCAAACCTGATTTAGTAACTGTCTAAAATTCTTTAATCTGTACACTGTTCCTAGGAGTATAACCTGCGGGCGTAGAAGTATCCTACTCTGTCGCTGCTCACCCTCCGCCAACCCCTGCGCGCTCCGGACTTGGATCCAAAAATCCGCAATCCGCAATCGAAACCCTCTGCCCCACGCCCCATGCCCCATGCACCATGCCCTCTGCCATCTGTTTCCTGCATATAATTTCCAATAACCAATAACGAATAACGATTTCTCTTTCCGTCCTCTGCCCCCTGCCCCATGCCCTCTGCCCCATGCACCATGCCCTCTGCCCCACGCCCCCCTGCCCTGCGCGCTCCGGGCTTGGATCCAAAAATCCGCAATCCGCATTCCAAAATCCGCAATCGAAACCCTCTGCCCCACGCCCCCTGCCCTGCGCGCTCCGGGCTTGGACCTAAAAATCCGCAATCCGCATTCCAAAATCCGCAATCGAAACCCTCTGCCCCACGCCCCCTGCCCTGCGCGCTCCAGGCTTGGATCCAAAAATCCGCAATCCGTATTCCAAAATCCGCAATCGAAACCCTCTGCCCCACACCCCATGCACCATGCCCTCTGCCCCATGCCCTCTGCCCCATGCTCGCTGCCCCATGCCCTCTGCCCCATGCCCTCTGCCCCATGCCCTCTGCCCCACGCTAAACGTGCCCATAATATTCCCGGTGGGCAACAACGGAATAGGCATAATCCAGCAAGGTTCCCCAGCTGAATATCGGCAGATCGATGGCCTGCTGGACAGCCCGGGCAAAAGGCTGCATACCGGTGCATTCCAGGATGATGGCCCCGATATCGGGATGGGTTCGACAAAATTTTTGACAAATTTGAATCATTTCTTTTTCAGCTTTGCCATAATAAATTTCCGGCACCGCGGGTCTTTTCTCATGATCCCAGAGATTGTCAAACTCGGGGCAGCCATATTCATCCTGTGCCCCGGCAATGACGAATTTACTGTTTAAATCGATGCCGACGTTGGTTAAATGCCTGTCGGTCAAAAAACGTTTCTGGGCGCATACGATGCCGACTGATTTTTCAGGGCTGATCAACTGCTGGATAAACGGCACCTGGAGCAGACTGGACATGAATACGGGAACATCCACGTGGCCGGCCACATCTTTCTGGAAATAGGCAAAATAGCCGCACTCGGCCGCAATTGCCCGGCAGCCCATTCTTTCAAGCTTTTTAGCAGCACGCAGAATCGGTTCCCGGCAGGGGGTCTTGTCCTGTTCCCAGACCAGGGTGTAATTGTCCACTCCCTCGGCCATCTCATATTGAATTGGATAAGGGAAGGCACTGGCATTTCTAACATCACCCGGAAAGCCCGGATAGGCATCATCCAAAACCATGATACCCGGCCCCATTCCATAACAGGTATGGTTTTTACGGGTGACGGCATATCGAATGTTTCGATCACGGTTTTGATAAATCATGTTCGGTCCTCCCGGTTATAGGTAACTAAAGGTTCAGGGCTTAAGGTTCAGGGTTCAAGGTTCAAAGGTTCAAGGTTCAAAGGTTCAAGGTTCAAGGTTCAAGGTTCAAAGGTTCAAGGTTCAAAGGTTCAAGGTTCAAAGGTTCAAGGTTCAAAGGTTCAAGGTTCAAAGGTTCAAGGTTTAGGGTTCAAGGTTCAAAGGTTCAAAGGTTCAAGGTTCAAGGTTCAAGGTTCAAAGGTTATAGTCAACGCAAATCCTTAACTTTATTCATGGGGTGTGAGGTGTGAGACAGATTAGTCTTTTTCACCCGTTGGATGAAACATAACATATGCACCAATCAACTTATTTCCTTTAAGCCAAGAGCCGACTAAAGCTTTTCAACCCGGAACCTTGAACGCTGAACCGCTCAACCTAGGAGGTAATAAGATCCTGGATGTCAGTAAGCAGTTTTTTATCAACGCCATGGGACATCATATAATCATCCAGTTCGGATTTGATGGCTGGATCAATTGGAGGCTGATGATATTCATCGAGCATCTGATTTATAGTGGATTGGATGTTGTCGTAATATCGATTCAGCGCTGCTTTACGGTCAATTTTTCCCCGGACGCCGATTCTGGGCGTCCAGGAGTGGGTTCGACATTTTTCCGTGATGTCCAAAATTCAGGTATTACTTCCTGGTGAGAACAGTTGCTGCAACTTTCAAAACTTCTTTGTTAGTCATCGCTTCAAGTTTCTTTTTAACCTTTCTTGAAAAACATTCTTGCTCAGTCTTATTCAACGGCTCTCCATTGAATTTTTTCAAAACGAGTTCTTTCTGTTTAGGGGCAAATAAAGTGCTTAAATAGTGTTCGAACGGGTATCCAGAACTCTTTGATATTGCTGATTAATATCGCATAAAAGGAAAACGAAGATTTTCCAGTTTAATGCATTTTTTACTTGCATTAAAAACTCGTAAACGGTAGTTATCTT
>Ga0209786_1000469_pt1 | contig 14136 bp, 12 predicted proteins | sample WorMetilvaeELBA2_FD_187405 | JGI IMG/M metagenome (GOLD analysis project Ga0209786, IMG submission 187405) | Marine gutless worms symbiont microbial communities from Max Planck institute for Marine Microbiology, Germany - Olavius ilvae ELBA.2... ...
CGATGGCCTTTGTGATGTCTATTTTTGCAACCAGAAAATTTCGCAACTAAATGTAAAAGAACAATGAAACACAAAAAGTGTTACCCATGTCTCCGAACACATGTAACCCTTGTCCCCGGTCCATACACCCCATCAAGGGGGAGGACTTTTTTCTCCCTCCTCTGGCGGCTCGTGGTGAGCCGAGTCGAACCAGAGGGAGACATAGGGGTGCTCTTGAGCGCGGTGTCTCGCTATTGTTCCAAAAAACCACTTTAAAAAATATCCGGGGTTATCCGAATATCCCAATCCCAAAACCGGCCGTCCAAAGTATAGAGAAGGCGACAAGCACCACCATCCAGATATCTTCTTTTTTCATGATGCCTCCTTGCATTTTATGAAATCAGATTATTCTTGGTTGGCTTCTATCCGCCGCAATTCTGTGACCAAACAGATGCAACGATCATAAAAGTGGATTTAAATTGTTCGATCGTATTCAAGATCGCGGCGGGCGGCCGGGCTCAACCGGAGGAATATATGAAATATTCTGAGGATTGAGCCCGGCCGTCCAACAAAGATATCGGGTACGAGAGGAGGATTTAAATCCACTTTTTAGGCTTCTTTGACGACCAAATTGATCTCCCTTTCAGCCCTCTCCAGTTGCTCGTCGGTGATGGTGGACATTTCCGCTTTGAAGCAGAGCGCCCACATCATCACAATCCCGAGAATCCACCAGAAGATCTGCCAGGACCACAAGGGTGGAAATCCGCAGAAGGAAAATGCGTTGTTACCAAGGATACAGGCAGGTCCGATGGCAAAGAAAAACCAGGCGGGAACAACGAATTTCATCGCGTTTCGCCATTTTCGGCCGGATTCGCTGGGTGAGTCGATACTGTCGATCCATGCCCGCATCTCGGCCTGCCGTTCGATGGTTTCGGGACTATCCTTGAGTCCGAAAGCTCGACAGGCATAGGCGACGGTAAGACCGACGCCGGTTCCCCATGCCGCCGAGTGCATGGTCAGGGGATACCGTATGGAAGGGATCCCGTATGTCACGTAGACGGCAACCATTCCGGCCAGCACCCCCATCACCGATCCGATGGACGGCCATCGAAATCCCCAGTTTACACCGAGAAGCAGAATGTACATGACAAATCCGAACGCGGTGGCCAAAGCACCGAGCATTACCAGTGCTGCCTGGGATGTCATGCCGACCCAGAGGGCTGCGATTGTCAGACCCGTGGTCAGTAACCGGTTTACCCAAATCTGCTCGCTATGACTCGCCTGTTGTTTCTTGATGTAGCGCCAGTAGACATCCCGCAGCAGGATCGACCCGCCGGTACCGATATAGGGGGCCGCTGTCGAGTGCATCGCCGCGATGGCCCCGATAAACACGATACCGAGCATGAACGGCGGCAGGAACTCCTGCATGAGGGTGGGAACAGCGGTCCGGTTGGTGACGCCGATAAAGGATGCCACCCCTTGGAGCTCGAGCACTTTGGCCCCCATTCCCTGGAACGCAGAGAAGTAGAACAGGGCGAATCCCACAACGAAGGTGGACATGAAGGCCTGCTGCCATGGGAACGGCCTCGGGTTTTTGTTGGCGAAATTCCACATGGTAAAGGCCGGGGACGACTGGATTCCCATCAGGGCGAACATATAGGTGAGGATCATAACCGCCGTCCATGGACCGCCCTTTTTGGTTAAATGAATCACTGCGGGAACCTCCAGATACTTGCTCTCGAGGCCATTAACCGCCTGGGAAAATTCAGTCCAGCCACCAAAACGGCCCAGTACGTAGGCACCGAGAATGACGATGCCGCCGACCAGAAAAACGAACTGGATCACCCCGACCCAGGTGCTGGCCCGAAGTCCGCCCGTGACGACATAAAACCAGACCACAAACGCGAGAAAGATACAGCCGAAGGTAAACGGAACGCCGGCCACGACCTGGAACAGCGCCCCGGCCGCCATGAGCTGCACCGCGGAATAGAACATGGCGTACAGAAAAGCTGTCAGCACCACCAACCACCGGATGATTTCGCTATTGTAGTAGTATGCAAACATGTCTCCCGGCGTGATGAACCCGTACCGTTTCCCGAAGAGCCAGTTGCGTTTGGCAAAAAAGGTGCCGGTGATGGGGATTGTCAGGACGTAAAAAGACGCAAACGCATAGGCCAGGCCGTCCCGCTAGATCAAACCGGGGTGACCGATAAACGTCCATCCGGAAAAGGAGGCCGCCGTTGCCGCGAGCAGAAAGGCGATCATCGGGATTGACCGGCCCCCGATGGTGTACCCGGAAGAGGTCTTCTCCGTGAAGTAGCCTTTGAGTCCCCAGTAAAAGCAATAGACGATGTAAATGCCCAGCATGGTATACACCCAAGTATTTCCACTCATAGTTCTTCCCTCCCGAGGAAATTGATGCCGGGCGGCTTGCACCCGGGTTAGGATCCTGGCGCCTGCACTATCACCTCCTCTCCATCATTAATCTGTGCCGATGTGGATTCCCCTTTGGGGCCTGACTCCGCTCCCGGGAAGAACGGGTTGGTCGGGAAAAGGTGCACGCGGGGGTACCCGGGAGCAGAGCGCACCCTCTTCTGAATGGCTGTTAAACTCATTTGTACATATAAATTGTACCTTGTCAAGTACAAAAAATTTATAAAATGTGTATTTGATAAATTATGAACATGTCTTTCAGAAGAAAAATAATTAATATTGATTTTAAATATTTGTTATTTAATATATTTTTTTCTTAGACGGATGAAGAATATGGGTCCTGTGTTTTCCTCATCACAATTATTGAATATCGCTTATTGGGTATATGAATTTACTCTTTTGAGTAGTTTTACTGTTTTTCGATGTGTTTTTATCCGTGTGAGGTCATCTTTTACGTGTAACCAGATCTGTGGCAGCCGGTATAAATGAATAATTCGGCAGAGGGCTCTTTAACACGTAAAATACGGGTTACACTCTTTATACGTGTAAATAAGAATGGAGGAATATCATGAAACAAAACATTACCGTCAGCATTGAAAAAGAGCTCATAAAAAAGGGTAAAATTCTCGCTGCACAGCGAGATAGTTCCATTAGTGGGATGCTGGGAGAGATGCTCAAGAATATCGTCAATATTGATGATCATCATGAAGCAGCTAAACGCCATGCACTGCAGGTGCTGGAGGAAGGGTTGCATTTAGGGGGGGGCATTTCCTGGACAAGAGAGGAGCTATATGAGCGATAGGACCTTTGTGGACACCAAGATTCTGGTCTATGCCCACGATCTCGATGCCGGGGAAAAGCATATAGTTGCTAAAGGCATCGTAACTGAACTGTGGAATTCTCGCGCAGGTGTTCTAAGCACTCAAGTGTTGCAGGAGTTTTATGTGACGTTGACCCGAAAGATCCCTTCGCCGGTGAAAGTACCGAATGCACGACGGATCATCAGCAATTACCTGAACTGGGATGTGGCCGTAAATGACGGTAGGACCATTCTGCAAGCAAGTGAAATTGAAGAAGCCTATAACCTTTCATTTTGGGATTCCATGATCATTGCTGCGGCCTACAGTAAAAATGCCGCCATCCTGCTCACTGAAGATCTAAACGGCGGTCAGAAGATAGAAGGCGTCACCGTGCTGAATCCCTTCTTAGACCCAGCCGCCGCCGAATATGCAGCCCCACGAATATGATATGGAATAGCCATCAGGGAGACCGCCGGGCAGGTGCTGCCGGAGTTGATAACTCCCGGATCGCGCTTCTCAGCTCCCACTTGTTCCGGCTGCCTCTCGGATTAGTCCCGTTCCCGTGTGACCGCCTTCCGGTGCTGCTTCAGCCGTCCGCGATACCGTTTGGCGTCCAGCCTCCTCTGCCGTGCGGCGCGGCTCGGGCGGGTTCGGATGCGGTGCCTGGGCGGTTTGGCGGCGCTCCGCACGAGTTCAAGCAGCCGCTCCGTAGCATCCCGCCGGTTTTGGACCTGACTTCTAAAGCGGCTGGCCCGGATGACGAGAACGCCCTCCGATGTCACCCGCTTTCCGGCCAGGCGCATCAGTCGCCTTCGAACCGGTTCCGGCAAGCTGGGTGTGTGCTTGACATCGAACCGCAGCTGCACGGCCGAGTTGACCTTGTTGACGTTCTGGCCTCCCGGTCCCGGCGCCCGGATAAATTCGAATTTCAGCTCGTCCCCGGGGATGGTTATTATGGGTGTTGCCTGCAGCATGGTGTCCTTCCTTCAAGGCTGCGCCCGATCTATCTAAAGCGGCTCCTGCCGGGACATAAAGATCGTTTCTTCACTTGTGAGGCAGATCTTTTCCAGAATCCCCCTCTCAGGGATTCTGGAAAAATAGATACCTTCTCTGCGTACCCTGCGTCTCTGCGTTGAGAATTATTATGGTGAAACTGGTTCCCAAGACACTTCAAACGGAACATATTTCTGACAACCTGCATAAACATAACATCATACATCGGTTTTACGAAACACGACGGGGTCAGTCAACGGGGACCTTGATCTCAGGTACGAGAAGTGGCACATTCTCCTAACCCGAACATTGCATGAAATCTTTTCAGTAAATGTCTAAAAAGATACAATATCAGCGCTTTAATGCGATTGCTGCTGCATGGGGCTGCGATGCAATGTGTCACATTAATAAACTGGTCAACGACCTGAAAAGATTTCACCCTGCGGGCCAAACGGAGACCTCCATGGTCGGCGTTATTCGAGATTCGCGGTAGTCGGACTACAGCTTCATCTCGAAGTGCCTTGCCCATGAAGGTCTCCATTTGGTGCAATATCCGGGCTGAGGCAACGAAACCGCGTTCACCAACCTGGAATAGAAATGGTTAAATCTCACGAAGCGTATATGGGACTCGCCCTGGATCAGGCCGAGGCTGCCGGAGCCACCGGTGAAGTGCCCGTCGGAGCGGTGTTAATCGATGACAGTGGCAAGGTGATTACATCTTCCGGCAACCAGGTCATCACCCGGCTCGACCCAACCGCTCATGCCGAGATGAACTGCCTGCGGGAAGCCGCCGCGCAGATCGGCAACTATCGCCTATTAAATACCATTCTCTACGTCACCATCGAACCCTGCGTCATGTGCATGGGGGCGCTGATCCATGCCCGCGTAGCTACGATCGTCTTCGGGGCGACCGATCCCAGATGGGGTGGTGCCGGATCCATATACGACATGGCCGGTGATCCACGCTTCAATCACCATCCCCAAATCATCAGCGGCGTCTGTGAGGATCGTTGCCGGACGTTGCTGCAGGATTTTTTCAGGGCTCGGAGGAATTCTGTTGAAAGCGATAAGAAACTCCAATAATAGAGGAGTTTTGCATAAAATTTTTTATCAAGGAGGATTGCGTGGCTAACATCGTTATCATCGGGACGCAGTGGGGAGACGAGGGTAAAGGCAAGGTGGTGGACCTACTTGCCGAGCATGCGGATGTGGTCATCCGCTTTCAGGGCGGCAACAACGCCGGACACACCATGGTCGTGGACGGTGAGCAGTTCATCAGCCACCTGGTGCCCTCCGGCATCCTGCAGGGAAAGACGTGTGTCATTGGAAACGGTCTGGTTGTCGATCCGGAAGTCCTTATCGAAGAGCTCGATTACCTGGCCGAAAACGGCATCGATGTCGGTCCTGATAAAATCAAGATCAGCGAAAAGGCCCACGTCATCATGCCGTACCACAAGGCCGTGGATCACGCCCGGGAGAAAATGAAGGGCGACAAAAAGATCGGCACTACCGGTCGGGGCATCGGCCCCTGTTACGAAGACAAGGCCACCCGGCGCGGTATCCGTTTTGTGGAACTCACCGATCCGGAGTTATTCCTCGAAAAATTGACGCCGATTCTGGATGAAAAAAATTTCTATCTGAAAAACTACCTGTCGGCCGACACATTAGAGCAGGAGCCGATTATCGACGCCTATACCCGGTATGCCGAACGTCTCGCACCCCATGTCACCAACGTCTCGGTTGCGGTGTGCAACGCGGCCAAAGAAGGGGGCCAGCTTCTGTTCGAGGGCGCCCAGGGAACACACCTGGACATCGACCACGGCACCTACCCGTTCGTGACGTCATCCAACACCGTGGCCGGCAACGCCTGCTGCGGTACCGGGATCGGCCCCACGAATATCTCCGGGGTCATCGGCATTGTCAAAGCCTACACCACGCGGGTCGGCCAGGGCCCGTTTCCCTCCGAGCTGTTCGACGCGGTGGGCGATCGCATCCAGAAAGTCGGCGCGGAGTTCGGTGCCACCACCGGCCGTCGGCGCCGCTGCGGGTGTCTGGATACCGTCATCGTCCGCAATTCCGTGCGCCTCAACGGCCTGACCGGCGTGGCCATCACGAAGCTGGACGTCCTGGGCGGCCTGGACGAGCTCAAGATCTGTACCGGCTACCGGGTAAGCGGCGACACGCTGTCCGATTTTCCGGCCAGCCTCAAGGTGCTTGGAGCGTGCGAACCGATCTATGAAACCCTTCCCGGGTGGTCAGAGGACATATCCGGGATCCGGAGTTTTGGAGAACTTCCTGAAAACACGAGAAATTATTTGAACCGTGTGGAAGAATTGCTGGAGACGCCCATCGATATCATCTCCGTGGGCCCCGGAAGGGATGAGACGATCGTGCTCAAGGATCCGTTCGCGTAGCGAAGGTTTGCCGGTTTAGCCGGTTGGCCGGTTAGCCCGTGGGCCCGTTTGCCCGTGGGCCAGTCGGCCCGTTCGCCGGTAGGCCAGTCGTTTTTTGATGCAAGATCCAAGACTCAGGATACAAGATAAGGGGAGCGATCATGCAGCTCCCGGACCAGATGGAGTGCATCTTGCGTCCAGGATCCTGCTTCCATTCCGTTCCGCTTTCATTTTGAACTTTTAACTTTGAACCCTGAACGTTGAAGCTTGAACCTGCTTTTATCTCTACGCTTTCAGCTTTGAGCTTTGAACTTTCAGCTGTTTCATCTTTCAGCTTTGAACTTTCAGCTGTTTCATCTTTCAGCTTTGAGCTTCGAACTTTCAGCTCATTTCGTCTAATCCAACATTTAGCGCTGCAAATCACCGGCAAACCGGACAACTGGCCAACCGCCAAACCCACTCATTTAGGCATTGACATTCAGGACACTCTGCCCTACAAAGCCAAGTTGTGTCGGGACGTGGCTCAGCCTGGTAGAGCACAGCGTTCGGGACGCTGGGGTCGCTGGTTCAAATCCAGTCGTCCCGACCAAATCCGCAAAAAAAGGCCGAGGCAAATCGCCTCGGCCTATTTTTTGAGCGTATCTCAAAAACGTTTCGGGCCCGTGACGGCCTCGCAGGTCGGGCTGAAAATGCTCGCCAACTGTTTGGAGAACGCTCCTTAGCCTATTGACAAACTGAAACGCTTGGCACTCATGAATTACAGGAGTTCTTGGAGAAATGTAGCTGCTCTGCTGTTCCTGCTGATATTTTTTGGAATTGAAGTGGCAGGGTACCTGTTTTCCGATCGATACGACAGCGTCTCATATCCGACAAAAGGATTCATGGCGTTTTTCTATTTGATTTTCGTAATCCTTTTTGTCAGAGAGATAACCCTTCTAATTCGGAAACATCGAGAATCCCCAAAAAACCGATAAGTCATGATTAACTGATTTCTCGCCTCGAGCTCTACTCTGCTCGATACAAGAACCGCGTAAGATATCCCTGAGCTTATAAGCCTGAAATGCCCTATAACGTTTTAGAAGTGGAGAGGTATTTTTACGTTGACACCCCTTGAATGGGCGACCCTTTTTTATTCCCACGGCCCCTCCCCATCGTTTAAGGCTGGTCCGACCCGGATACAGCCACCCCTTCTCTTCTCTTGACTGAAGCCTACCGTTTTTGACACACCCCCAAATTCCGAGTAAAATGTATGGTGTGTTGAGCATATGATCCGAAGCCTGACAAGTGGTTTGAAAAAGCTGACGGCATCATACGATGCTGTGGTTGAATGCTCCAATACATGGTCGAATGAGGGCATAATTGGAGAATACGGATGACCGCTTTATGTGAATCTCTACTCAGAGGCCCGGGCCAGGTTCCGGAATTGATGGCGTTGGCCTTGGTGGCCATGATCTTTTGGGGCACCTGTGCGCTGTACAGGTCCGTACATTGGATCCCGGCGCTGCTGGTATTGATGGTGGCGTTCGCTTCAGATGCGATCATCGTCGTCAAAATTTTCACCAGCGTGGGAATGCCGATTTCAGAAGCCTTCAATCACTACGTCAATCGGCTGTCCTCATATCTCGCACCCTGGATTGTTGTCGGGATCTGTTTCCTGGCCGGATCGGCTCTCGATGTTTTGGCCCAGCGCAACCTCAAATGGCTTCCCGCGCTCGTTCTGGGCGCTTTACTGATATCGGTTCATGTGCTGATCATAGAGGTTGGCTGGCAGACAGTGCTTCAGATGCCCAGGTACGGGTGGGGATTGCAGTACATCAAGCTGTTGCCGCTGTTTTTGCTGATCAGCATGCTGGCCAAGTTCCCCGTGAAAAACATCACCCCACCGGAAGGATACCGGAAGGGCAATGGCACCATCCGCTGGATCACGATCGCGGTGCTGCTGGTGTTTCTGATAATCTCTCCGAAATTTACTTCCAAATACGTTCAGTTTAACATCGTTATGATCGGAATGTATGCCATCACCATTTATGGACTGAATATCCTTACCGGGCTGTGCGGCCAGGTCTGTGCGTCCCAATGGGCCATGTTCGGTATCGGCGCATTTACTGCCGGGATCGTCAATACGAAATTCGGTTACAGCCTGCCCCACACTTTGGCCATGGCCGGGATCGCGGCGGCTTCAGTGGCGTTGTTTCTGGGCCTCTTTTCATTTTTGAGCAACTACCATCTGGGTATTCTAACGGTTATTTTTTCCGGAATGATCGTCCCGTTAGCGATCTCTTTCGAATCGTTCACAGGCGGGCCGCGTGGGTTGGTGGTATCCGGACGCAACCCCCAACTGGTTTACTACATCACCATAGCCGCCACCGTAATTGCGATGTTACTTTATGAATTTCTATCGAGATCCCGAATTGGACGGAAAATGGTCGAAGTTCGAGAAGAGCGCGCCACTTCACTATTTCACACTTATCTACTCCGGGTTTTCGCATTTACCATCTCCGGTTTCCTGGGCGGTTTCGCCGGAAGTCTGTATGCGCATCAGCTGGGCTTTTTAAGCCCGCCAATGTTCGGTCTCCACGAGAGCGTTCCTGTTATGCATCCTGGTCATTGGTGCCATGGGGACAGGCTTGGGGCCACTTGTGGCCATCGCCGGCGTGCAGTTTGTGCAGGAATATGTATTGAGAGCGTTGGATATGGAAGGTGCACGATTTATCGTGCTCCCCGCTCTGGCGGTCTGTGCGGCCTATGCATACGGGTATGTGTTCCGTGTTCGGCCGCAGCGACCAAAGCAGACTGAGGATTCGCCCGATACGGAGGCGTCATTCGGGAGTATCGCCCAAGAGGCCGGCGCCATAGGAAAGGCATGATCCCATGACGGTTTCCTGTAAAAACCATCCCACCCAGCCCGCCCACTGGCAGTGTGGTAACTGTCTGGATACCATCTGCCCGGAATGCATCGATCGCCGTGAAAAGGGATACCAGTTTCCGAACGAGTTTCTCTATTTCTGTTCGAAATGCAATAAGGAAGCCCGCTGGCTGGGTGCGGGCAATATTATCGACCCCTTCTGGAAGCGCCTGCCACGCTTTTTCGCCTATCCGCTGCATCCGCGGCCGCTGATTCTGCTGGGCGTATTTTGTGCCATCACCATCATAGGGATGCTCACCCCCGGTCTTTTCAGCCTGCTTTTCATGTTGATGAGCTACTGTATGATGCTCCTGTATTCGTTTGCGGCGCTCAAACAAACCGCCCAGGGAAATCTGAATCCACCGCCGCTGAACCAATCCACCCTGTCGGATGATTTTGGACTGGTGCTGAAACAGGTGGGGATATACGTGATCATCGGTGTGGCATTATTGTTCACGGTATCCAAGTTGGGGATATTCTTCGGCATCATAGTCTTCGTGGTGGCCCTGCTGGGATTGCCGGCAATGGTAATTCTTCTCGTGACAACGGGCAGCCTGATTCGGGCGGTCAATCCGATGTTATTTATCCCGTTGGCCTTGCGCATCGGTTGGGGTTACATGCTGATGTATCTTTTTCTGATTTTGCTCGGCGGCGCTCCCCAGGCGCTGGCCGGTCAGATCGCCTCCGTGGTTCCCGCCGGTGTGATGCCGCTGCTGTCCACAGCCGCCAAATTTTACTACATGCTGATCTCCTACCACATGATGGGCTACGTGCTGATGCAGTATCATATGGAGATCGGGTATACCATCGATCAGGAGGACTTCATAGAGTCTGAAGCATCGGCAGGCCAGCCGGTCGCCACTGGCGGAGATGACAAAGCGCTGAAGGATGTGTCCCTGATGCTGCGCAGCGGGGAGGTCGAGGACGCCATCGATCATATCCAGTCGTTCCTCCAGAACCAGACGATGAAATCGATGGAGTTGTCACAGTTGTACCTGAAGATGTTGAAACTGAAAAAACGTAGCAAGTTGCTGGTCGCCCATCTTTCCGTTCATCTCGGCATATTGGCCGGAGAGAACCAGAAGAGCGAGGCATTGGCCCTGTATCTCTCGCCGCTGTTCCAGAAGAAAGGGGGGTCGCTGCAGGCGGAGACCCGGTTCAAAATTGCCGGCTGGTTGAACGAAAAGGGTAAAGACCAGGAAGCTCTCGGCGTGCTCCAGGAGATTATCGACGAGGATAAGCAGTTGCCGCTTATCCCCAAGGCCCATTTCCGCATGGCTCAGATTTTGAACGACCGCATGTTAGAGCCTGGAAAGGCCAACGCCATTCTCGAAGACGCTATTCTCAAATACCCCGAAAGCACCATCATCGACCAGATGCGGACGTATAAGGCACACCTTTAAAACGGTAAATAGAGTAATTGCGACATCCGCGCGATTTTCCGGTCAGGAAGACGATACCGGTTTTCGTAGACACACCGTTACCGTCTGCCCATGGACCGTTATCCTCGCTGCAATGCCTCCCGCAGTTCGGCCGCCTCAGGAGACTTGGGAAACCGTTTCAGAATGACCAGCCGGCAACGTTTCACCAGGTCGGCGTTGCCGGCCCGTTTCCAGGCATCCGCCAGTCTAAGACAGGCGGCGGGGAGGCCGGGCATGTCGGGCTTGTTTTTGAGCAGCATGCCCAGAATGCGCTGGGCATCCTTGGGTCTTCCACTGGCTGTCAATGCCCTGCAGAGCCCCAGAAACAAGACCGGCGGAAGTTTCGGCGTTTTGACGGCGCTCATGTAGCGGTCGTACGTCTTGATGAGTTCGTCCCTGTCATCGATGTCCTGGGAAAGATGTTTCATGTAGGCAACTGAGGTCTGATGGATCTGGGGCCGTTCGGGATAGTGGCGGTCGATGCCAAATAAAAGTCGCAGTATCTCGGGATTGTCCGGCTCTTCCTCTTGAAGTGCCACCAGCAGGCGGCGGGCCGGCCCGAATTCCAGTCTGGACATGTGGGTCATGGCCTCTTCCAATACCGGCGATGTGGTGTCTTCCTCGTCATCGCCCAGCACTTCCGTGTTGGTTTCCCGCCAGAAACGCCTGTGAAGAAAGGCCAACCCCGCACCGCCGATGAGGCCGCCGATATGCGCCGTGTAGGCAACATGGCTGGCGCCGCCGAAAAACAGCTGAAACAGCTCGTTGCCCATCCATAAAGGCAGCAGGTAGATGGCCATGATCCTGAAGGTGTTGAAATAGAAGCCGACCGTAAAGAAGATACGGATTTTTTCTTTTCCGAACAATACGGCAAGGGCCCCCATGAGCGCCGCGATGGAGCCCGACGCCCCCACCAGCGGAAGGGCTGATGTGTGATTGATGGCGTAAAACAGCCCGACGGCCGTCAAGCCGCCGAGAAGGTAAATAATCAGGTAGGACACCCGGCCGGCCCCGTATTCCAGGATGCACCCCACCAACCAGAGAAACACCATGTTGCCGATGAGGTGCCCCAGACCGCCGTGCAGGAACATGTAGGTGAAGGCGGTTGCCGGTCGATGATAGATGGGCCGAAATCCCCATTTCACGGAGACGGAAGATTCGTATCGCTTCCGGAACTCGGCCCGGACCGGTTTCCATTCTGCGTAGGCCGGGTCGTCCGGCCGGATGATTTCGTCGTTGTCCAGCGCACGCTGGAACCGGCCGTCGCGGATGGACCGGCCCAGCAGCTCATGAAGGGCCGCCTCCTCCAAGTTTTCGAGGGCCGCCAAATCCTCGTCCGTATATGCATGCCCCTCCTTGAAGGCCAGATAGCGGGGCAGCTCGATCTCCACCAGCCCGGATTCAAAGTAAAACTGCTGTGCGGACATGGACTTCGCCATGTCGCCGAATTGCAGGCCGAAGTAGATCACCACATTGATCAGGATCAATAAAATCGTGAGCGCCGGCGGGTTGCGAAGACTGATTTTTCCAATGATGGGGATGATCAGCATTGGTGAAATCCCGGTTCGTGAAAAAACCGACAAGAAAAATCGGATGTAAATATCAGCGCGAGTTTGTTGAACTTTTAAAAGGCATTATATCATAAATTCCGAAAGGGTAAAAACCTGCGGGAATTCTGAAAATGCGTGCTGTTTTTTTCCGGTGGGATTTAGTTTAGACGGGTGTTTTTGGTTTCAAAAGGGTCGATATAGAGAACAGGTTGATCTCATCTTATTGCCAATACGACAGGCACTTAGCCTTCCGCCCTCTGCTCTTTGTCTTGCAAGTCAGCAAACTGGTTTATCACAACATCTGCGTCCGGGAATTGGGCGACAATTTTTAGCTCGGCACCCATTGCGGAAAGGATTTTCCTCAATGTGCTAATATATAAATCCGACTGATGTTCAAATTTTGACACAGCAGCCTGGTTCATGCTCATGGATTCCGCAAGCTCCCCCTGTGTCAACTCAAGGGCTTTACGCAGCTCGGCCAGCGCCATTTGGCTTTTAAGCATTTTGGATTTTTGCTTAATTTTTTTCCGCCTTTCAATAGGCATTCTATCAATAAGTTTTTTAAATGGCTTACTCATTCTATTCCACCTTCTTTTCTAAGCTGTTCAATATGCTGGTCATATAATGCATCGGCAATGGGAATAAATTCATCGTACCAGCGGTTTTTGCCGGTCTTATCTCCTCCGATGAGCAATATTGCCATTCTTCTCGGATCAAATGCATAGAGAACGCGATAAGGCCTCCCGGCATGCTGTATTCTCAATTCCCTCATATGGCCATGTTTTGAACGCTCTATTCCTGAGCTATAAGGAAAGGGCAGTGTCGGCCCTTTATGCTCCAGCAGCATAACCATTGCGGCAATATCGTCCTGCTCGGATTCCGATAGAGAATTCCACCATTTTTCGAACTCGTCCGTATATTCAACTTCATATGCCATTTTTTCAATTCGGAACAAAATATAATCTTAAAGTTATATTTTGTCAAGCCATTCAGAAGGACATTGTATGGGCAATTATTTTTGAAACTTATTTCCGGGGTAATTAAAGGACGTCTATTGTTATATAAGTTTCCCTATTCCATGAGCATCCACACTCTTTCTTTGAATAGCTTTTCGCTGCGATCAGAGTACTGGCTCATATAGATTCGTGATATTTGAATCGCTCCACCAGTTCTGCACAAAAAAGAGCGTGGCTGGAAATCAGGATCCAGTCAAAACAGAGCATGCTGGTCTCGGATAGGTCAATCCCGAGTTGATTCTAAAAACTATCCCGGTCCTTGTTTTTTCGAAATATCTTCCGGAGCTATAGTCCTCTGGTTTTATTTGATGCAGATATTCCGTGTAGTCTATCCGCCGAAGCTGCCCTCTCAAGCGAAGTCGGACGCCAATTTGGGCTTTTCATGGGATACCGGCTGTGGACCACAACATCATATAGAAACTTATAAACCAATAGACGTCCCCTAGTTTGCTGAACCTGTCATGCGAAATTGCCAGACTTGCAGACGGTGGCGTTGGAATAAAAATAATATAAAAAATTAATATGGTTATATAGAAAGCCCAAGTGATAAAAATAATTGATTCAGCTGTGACCTTATCTGTCACAGGTCTACGGTATAATGGTCTCAAAAACACAGAGGAGGCCTACTATGACAGCATTTTATATC
>Ga0209786_1000471_pt1 | contig 14125 bp, 9 predicted proteins | sample WorMetilvaeELBA2_FD_187405 | JGI IMG/M metagenome (GOLD analysis project Ga0209786, IMG submission 187405) | Marine gutless worms symbiont microbial communities from Max Planck institute for Marine Microbiology, Germany - Olavius ilvae ELBA.2... ...
GAACCTCAGAGACATTGTGGTACGCGCTTTCCATGGCATAGTCGTTCTCCCCAGTATAAACGATATGCCTGATGGTAGTGTTACCCATGTCTCCGAACAACTGTCACCTCTCTCCCAAGTCTATACACCCATCAAGGGGGAGGACTTTTTTTCTCCCTCCCTTGGTGGGAGGGAGTTAGAGGGCGGGGGTATGATCGGCTTATTCCTTATTTTTGCTCATAGGCCCGAAAAAGAATAACATCGTGGTGCAATGTCCGAGATAGACATTCCCAAAAAAGGAAACCATCATGGCTGAATTCAAACGACAATCACCAGTAAGATTCACCGCCAGCCCTATCGAGACGGAAGAACGGGACCACTGGACGGTGGCACTGGAATACGAGAATGAAGGCAGCGGCCCCTGGCTCTCCGACCTCGCCCATAAGGCCCGGTGGGATTTGCAGGACAGCGGGTTTCAGAACTTAACCCCCTGTGATCTGGCCATCCCGGATTTACCCGGAAAGTGCACGTTCGCCGGCGGTACGCTGATCAACCGCATGAACCGCACCCAGGCATCGATCTATCATCTGGGAGCAAAAGCGCCGCCAATGCCCGAATTTCCGGGCTACACGAACGTCAGTGAAGCATCGGTCTTTCTGGCCCTGTTCGGACCCAACATCTTCTCTGTGGCCGAAAAACTGACCCGCTTGGACTTCATGGAGCCGGGCAAAAACGCACCGTTTCTCCTCCAAGGCCCCTTTTGCCACGTGCCCTGCCAGATTGTCGTCCTGGATAGCGGTGCCGACGGAGGGTTTTTGTTGACCTGCAGCCGGGGTTATGGGGACAGCATGGTTCATGCCATTCTGGAAGCCGGCGCTGAGTTCGGTTTACGGCCGGCAGGGGAGAAGCGGTTTAGCGCATGGGTAGCGGGGCTCTAACCCGAACATGGCATGAGGTTTGTTCAGCGGTTATAATCTTTGCCAAAAATATGTTCCGATTGACGACCGCAGACGGTCGGTACGGTGCCCGACCCTACATCACAGTATTTGTAAATCTGTCGTAGGGTGGGGCACCGTACCCGCCAGCAACGCCAAATACTGCCCCGCTGTTTCAATCGAAACGGAATTCTGACATTTGGTATTGGTAAAAAAAGATTTGAGTTCAGAGCGCTATAATATGTTTCGATAGGAGGGGATATCCGGGGTCCAGATTTTTTCAATGCAAGCGGAATTCCGGCAATGGCTATGGTCTCAGAAAGCTTGCCGCGTCGCACTGGCCATTGCCATCGCCACCAGGTTCAGACAGTACGGCAGCTGGAGTCCGGACACGGAAAGAACCTTCTGACCAGATGGAATACCCGGTAATAAAATTACGTCGCTAATGGGAAACTTGAATATATCGGCCTCCTTAAGTGCACTTTCAAATGCTGCCTGGGAAAGAACGATCATTCGCGGATATCGACAACCAAAGGTGGCCAGTTCATCGACGGCTTGATGAAAATACATGCTACTGGTCGTATCCAGGATGATCAGATTGTCTTCCATCGTTTGGTAGTCCGGTTGTAAAATCGGCAGGTACCAACTTTCTTCTGCGAAAAACGGCCGTTGAGGGTCCTTGTGCAAGGACATCATACGTTGATTTAAAAACGCATCAATGTGGTTCCCATCGAGATAGGTTTTTTCCCATTCCAACACCCGGGACGTGCCGTATCGAGACGACATGATATCCCGTGATTCAAGCTTTATAAACTTGTGCTCCACCCGGGGATCGACGGTTACCAGTGGACCATGGGCACTATGACCGTAAGGGTGGTGTTCCAAAATGACCGGGCTGAATTGATCGAAGCATTCCACCCAGGCGAGACCGGTGCCGTTCGGCGGTCCGATGAAAAATGCCGTTGTGTAGGCGGTATTGGCTGTTATGGCCCTGCGGATGTCGTGGAGGAGGTCCGCATTATTCAGGACCGAGAGAATTATCTGGGCACTCATCTGAACATGCCTTCCCACCACGGCGGCCTTATCCGGTGCAACCGTTCCCCAGACCCGGATAAGCAATTCATTCATTCGACTGTACAGCAGATCAACGTTATGAAAGCCGGAAACCGCGGTATCGCTGAAAAGGCCGATGCAATTATCGCTTCCGGATAAAAACGCTCCGGAAGCCTCGGGTCCCACCCAAACAAAGGGAGCGTTTGTATTCGCCAAAAGCATGTCCAGGATTCCAACGGATGGAGGCGCTGCTGCCGCAATGATCAACAGTGCCCCGTCGGGAACATGCGCTGCTGCCTCCCAGGGGGTCATCACAGAAAAAGGCAGTTCGATGAGAGTCCGCCATTGGTCGGTGACCACTCTCACTGCAGCTTCTGCACTTCGGTCCAACGGTACCGATACAATCTCCTCAATATCGGACGTGTCGGAAAACAGGATACCGTGAAGGCGTTCCGCCGCATCGGCATCAAGGCCTTCCAACCGGCTGAATCCCCTCACCGGCCGGGCCATCGATTCCGATAGCCGGCGCATGTTTCGATAGTACAGGCGTTCCGTGTCATTGAGAGCGCAATCTTCCCATTCACTCTTCTTTCCGGCCCTTTCAATAACTGTTTCTGTTGGCGAGCTCGCCTGATTCACCTCTTGTAACATTTCTACCCGCTCAACCGTCGTATGATGATTCATCTTCAGGCTGCGGCTGACGGTGAGTGATTTTGCCCGGTTTCGAGGTGGAACACCGATTTCACGCCCTCGAGCAAGTCCGAAGTAAAAGGCAAACTGATAGTAAAAGACAAGGTTCACGAAAGGCTGCAAATCCTCCCCCAGACGCTTCAGATAAATGCTGTTTCCATCGCTGTATCTGTCCACCAGCTCCTGTTGACGATGGGAAATGCTGACGGCTAAAAATTTCATCCTACGATGATGCAGCTTCTCCATTATGGCCACGGCTTCATCAAGACGTCGCTCACAGGTGGCATTGACAATGACCAGCGACCCTGTCGGGGATTCATTTTCGATAAACGGCAACGCTTCACTATAATCAAGCGTTTTGCCGATGGCGGACCAGCTGTTTTCTTCCAATTTCAAGGCAATTTCCTGACCTGCCCCGCTGGACTGTTGAGCATCGATGACAACCGCGGCCGGACCATCGGCATAGCGTCGCGCAAGCTCCTCGGAAACCGCTTTCAGGTTTTCGTCCCGCAGCACCTCTTCGATAACTGTCGGTATATATTTTAAATTCTCCATCGCCCACTGAGCATCGGTCCGCCGGCCTTTGACCGCAGCCAGCCATGTGCAGAACAGCTCCAGGCAGAAAAGCATGCAGATCGTGCTCTTTACACCGGAAACGGTCACCTCCTCGCCACTGAGAATCGGTACGACGCCACCGCTTTTGTAGGCGATCAGAGCCATATCGGCGAATGTTTTCTCGGTGATGCCCACCATGATCACGTTCAGATCCAGCAATTGCCTGGCGGTCTTGACCATATCTGCCGTGGTCGAAGACCAGCTCAGCAACAGAACCAGGTCCTTTTCAGGGACAATCACGCTGGACAGGTCCTCTGTTTCTCCCGGCCGGAGCAGAAGGATATCCGTTTCCGGCAGTAGGGATCGGATGAAGGGCTGGGCGATCCAGCCCATATTGTATGAACTGCCGGTCCCTATGAGAACAATCCGTTTCAGGGCGCCGAAGGTACGGCCGAACCGACGGCGCAACAGTTTGGATCGAATCCCGAAATCCAACAGTCTATCGGTATCGGTTTGATAGAATCGGAGAATCTCATTCAACCGTTCCGGAATCTCGGATAGATGGGTCTCGTAAAATGACCTTTGGAAATCCTTACGGAATTGGACCGGATTCAGTAACGTGATAAACGGTTCGATCCCGGTCAGGGGGCGACCGTCGAAATCGGTGAGGGACAATCTGCGGCTGAGGCTATCCTCTGCCAACACCGATTCGATACATGCAAACAGCCTCTCTCCTTCCAGGGGGTAAACGGCAACCCTGAATGCTTCCAGGAAGGCTTCCTTCTCTTCACGGAGCTTGGACTCGAGAGCCTCAAACTTGTCCGGGGACGCGTTATCGGAATCCAGCAATGCTGTCGCGGCCTTGAATTCGGTCTCTTTTTCCTGAAATTCCCGCGTCTTCTCCTGGATGAGTTCCTGGGGAAATAGCCCCATGGCCGCATTGATGTCGGAAACCACCATAAAATCATCATTGTCCAGACGATGGACGACATACACCGGCCGGTTGTGACTGACGACATACATTTTTCGGGGAGAACGCAAACTCATCGCGGCTGCAGCCAGCTGCCCGCCGTTTCGACACATCCGGATAGCGGCTTCAATCAATGCCATTTGATCAATCTGCTCGGTGGATTTGCCCTCCACCTGTCGGTAAACACCATAATCCATGGCCTGGGAACCGATGGCGTAGTTCTCCAGACCGGTTTCCACATGGGATCGGACGGAGTTACTGTGCCGCTGCTCTCTGTGTAAAAGATCGGCGTAATACCCCCACAGCAACGCAAAATACTCGGCGGAGTTTTCACTGCGGAAGGAAACCCCGGCAACCTCTTCCAGAAAACGGCGGGTTTGCTCTTCGACCTGGCTGTCGAACTGACCGTTTAAAACGATCACCCGCTGCCGGCGCTCATCCGTAAAGGGATGTGCGTTCTTTTCCGTGACCGCAGACTGGATCGCCCAGCGTCCGTGTGCCATCACCGGTTGCGAAAAATAACGTAGGGAGACCGGGTCCGTTTGTCCGGCGACAATGGCTTCGGCGCTGATCAGTTGCCTGTTGGGATGACTGTTAAGGAAAGCCGGTAGAAACTCTTCTCTCTGAAGGTACGTCAGGGCCGTGGCTGCCGCCCAGCCGAAGACGTTGATTCCCTTTTCGGCGGCATAAAGGCTCCGCCATTCGACAGGGACAGTTCTTTGGGATTCCGGCCAAAAGGTATCGAGAATCTTCTGCACCCGTTCTGAAAGTACGGAATCGAAAGGCAGACGACTCAGCAAGGCCGCGTCGAGCAGCCGGAAGACACATCGCACACCGTCCCGGTCATAGTCGGAGGGAATCTCAATGGGGCTTTCGATCAGATAACGCCAGACGTATCGATGCGGGAACAGGCTTTTGGCGGGGAATCCATAGTTGAGTCGGCGCGGCGGAGAAATCCGCTCCCGGGTAATGATTTTTTCATATATCTCATCAAAGGTTCTGAGAATGTCTTCTGCCCGGATCTCCAGAGAGTCGCGGGCTGCGTGCCCATCGATGGTTCGCTGCAATGCATGACGGATGATGAACTGAATCACGGTTGGGGAGAGATCGAATTCGGTAATCAGATGTTGAATCAGGGTGACCAGGTCTTTTTTGGTACGGATGACGAATCGCGGGTGCGACAACGGTGCCCCGGACCAACCCGGGCAGAGACGTTTTTGCTGACCGAGATCCGGATTCACGAGATCGTCAAAATTCAGATAGGACAACGAGCCATCCTGTATCCCGTCAAAGTATTCCAGCGTCACCCCTTCAAAGAGAAGCAGCTGTTTTTGCTGCCTGGAGGTATCGTCGGCCTCGCCCTCGTCTGTCCGAAAGGTCGCCAGGTGCCGTTCCGGGCAAGGATATATTCCTCTCTGATGGAGCCGGTCAAGCAGTTGCGTCATCGAGCCGACGGCTTTGCGAAGACGGATCGGTTCCGTATCATCGCCGAACGCAGCGATTCCGGTGCTGTCCGGTGCCCGATAGATAATCGAACTCATGCCCGTCAACAGCCGGGTCAAGTTGTTGCCGGCGCCTCCGAAATAGGTCACGATGCCGCACATGGCTGGTCTTTCCTATATGCTGGTCACGGGTTCACCGCTCTTGCCGCACAGATGGATCAGGACATCGGCGCAGTGTTTCTGGTCAAAGTTCCATATCACACGTTCCAGCTCTTCGCAGCGAGCCTCACCGAGCACCGGGCTCACGAGCCCGTGAAATTTGTCTTCCAGTTCCTCATCGGTGGGCAGTGTGTCGGGCGGCTCCCATCGGGGCTCCATCCGCCCCGAGGAGAACGTCTTCCCATGGATGGTCTCGACGACGACTTCCGCATAGGTGTTGGCCGGAAACGCGTCCTCGTAAGCCGGTTCCACTTCAGTCGTTACCTTCGACAGTAAGTCCCGGATGTCGTCGTCGAAGATCCTCGGGGGCAGCACTTGAGGGGGGCCGATTTCGCCGTCGATGAGAGCAGCGGCGACGGGGTATGCGATGTTGTACTGGGCCTCTTCGGTGTTGTCGGGGGGCCGGGTGCTCAATGCACATGCCGCATCAAAGCTGTGAATCCGGATCGCTTGGATATTGTCGGTCGTGAGATTCTGCTCCCCTTTGATTTTCAGGGCACCGTCAACAGCGGGCTGGGCCCAGCGGCAGGCGGCATAGGGTTTGAAATAGAGAGAGAAGATGTGCCAGTCGCTTCCGAGACTCTCTATCCATTCGGGAGTCGGAGCATCGGAAAACAGCGGTTCGACGCCCGTGAATCCCTCCCGGGCCATCAACACGGAGAGCATGGCCACCATGGCGCCCCAACCGATACCGTCCTTGCCCATCGAAGGGATTTCGATTCCCTTCATCATCGGGGCAATGGGTGCGTGGTATTCGGCAGCACCCATGGCGTGACGCAGGGATACCCCTCTCAATCCCATGATCCGACCGGCGGCCGCCGCTCCAGCGACGGCCCCCCAACTTCCCGAAGCATGGTAGGTGTCATAACAGGCATGACGGATGCGCCCCGCCCGGATGCCCAGCTCGTAGCCGATGATCAGCGCGGTTAAGAATTCGGCCCCGTCGCATGACGGCGTGAGTTAGGCGGCGGTCAGAAGAACCGGCAGCACGCAGGCGCCGGGATGCCCTTTGACCAGACGATACCCGTCATCGATATCCAGTGCATTGGCTGCAAAACCGTTGGCCAGGACAGCACCGCTTGCGGAGGCCCTGGAACCCCGAACGAGAATCGTGCCTTCGGAACCGCCGAACTGGCTCTCGGCGATCGTCGCCACAATGTGAGCCGGAGGCGTTCCGGCCCCTGCAATCAAAGCGCCCAATGTGTCGAGTAGGCAACGCTTCGACTGGTGCCGGAGGTCCGGCGGGAGATCCCTCCAGTTCAGTGACCGGGTAAATTGGATAACACGGTCGGTCGCGTTTTTGTCCATTTCTATGCTTCCCCTCTGTCTGCCCGCGCAAGGCGTTCTTCATGACATGGCAGATCATCGGTGATGGTGTAATAGTCGGTCTTTTGGGAGAGCCAGACATGTCGTTCGGTATTGAGTCCGGTGGGCGGATCGATGGATCCGGCCGCAACCGAGATCCGCTCTTTTCCCCTGGGATCCCAGAACAGGCTCGATCCGCACTCCTTGCAAAATCCCCGATAGACATCCGGCGTCTCGTCCTGAATGGAGCGGTACCACTTAAGTCCCGATTCTTCGGTAAGGACCAGGAGCTCCCGCCGGGTGGCCGTATAAGCGCCCACATGTCCGTGAAAACGGCGGCACTTGCTGCAGTGACAGTTGATGACGGGCATCAGCTCGCCGACGATTTCATAGCGAACTTTGCCGCAGAGACACCCGCCGGTTGCGCTTGGATTGGATTTCTCCCTTTCCATTGCTCATTCCTTTAATGTTATGTCTATACTTGGTATCCGGACGACAGTAGGGGCATCGACTGAAAATACGTGCTGTCAGCGATACGGTAGTATCGTTTTTCCTGGAACCGTCTGCCCTGCGTAGTTACAGGCGAGGCGTAAAGCTGATCCTTGCCTGCGGTGATCTCCCACCTTATTATCTGGAACTGCTGCTGAATGGATTAAATGTACCCCTTTGCTATATTCCGGGCAACCATGACGACCGGCACGTCCATTTTGGTCCCACCGGGTCTGATTTTATCCGGGGCGGGTGCAACATCGACGGCAAGGCCACAGTGCGCGATGGATTGATTGTCGCCGGTCTGGGTGGTGCCCGGCAATATCGGTTTCGAAGTCGATCTTGTGAATGTTGCTCTGAAGATAATCTACAGTATCGACAGGGCACTTGCTAATGCAAGAAGCATTTGCCCGTATTTTTCAATGTATGTTCATCCTGCATATAATTGGGCCGGCTGCCGTTGCGCGCGATGGCCGTAAACCCTTCCGGATCGTAGGGATCGATGGCCACCTCGGGCGCTTGGGCCGAAGTGGTGTCGCGGCACAAATCGACATGGCGCTCCAGTTTGGCGATGGAAAAGGCCACCAATTCTTTGAGCATGCCGAAGCAATGGCGCATGTGGTGGACCGTACTTTTTTAAAAGGGCATATCCCTCGACGGCATCCGCCTCCGCTTCGGGCCCCGGCCTCTCGGCACCGGTGGTGCAGGCACTGTGCAATGACGGTAGGTCCAGCCGCTTGTTGACTTTCTCGAGCAACAGATTTGCCACATGATGGGCCGTCAAACCCAGATCAACCGCGTAGTTTTTTTCGATATTGGCAATGGATGGGAGCCCGGCATGAACCACAGTGATTCCGGGATTGACCAACTGGGCCAGAGCAATGCTGAACAGCGCTTCGGCGTGGGTCAGGGTCAGCAGACCCGACATGGAATACGGGGCCGACAGGCCGGCCATCGGCATGGTGGAGACATAGACCGGCAGATTTTTGCGAACACAATCCAGAAAGGGCGGGATCATGCTGGCAATAACATTCAAGGGGCTGTTGATCAGCGAAAACTGAATGGTCAACCGGCCGCGTGAATGGAACAGTTCGGCCGCGCGGGCAATGCCTGCCTCGGTCACCACGGCGGCATACAGCGGTTTTTGGCAATGGGCGGCCATCGTATCCAGTACCGGAACTTCCTGGTTGGGCAGCAATACGCCGCGCGCCATGAAAGCAACCGATTCTGCCTCATTGGCGATTTTGGCGATCCGCTCCAGATGGGCAAGGGTCGGTTGAACCAGATCACCCGACATGTCATCGAAAACAAACGGGGCAGTGCCGCCGATACCGAAGCTGTTTTCTGGAATCCAGTATTGGTCCCGTGTAGGGGTGGTGGCTAGGGCTTGGGAGATCAGATCCGGCATGACGTGCAGATGACCCGTGGTTTCATCAAAGGCCGCCAGGCCGGTTTCCTCGAAAATGGACTGGACTTCGGTGACGTTACAGAGGACCCCCACCTCCTCCAACACCCGCAGGGCGTCCAGGTGGATCTGATCTAAAAGCTCCAGATGGTCCAACGCGTCATCGACCATGGGTGATCTCCTTCAAGGCCGCCTAAAATCATGCTAAGATTTTATTCCACAAACACCTTGCCGATATTGGCCGTTGTCAAAGGATCGTCCATATACATGCCCAGACCGACGCGCTGAATGGATTCCATTCCGCGATCGTCGTATACTGGCATGTCCACATCCGGGGCCTCATCGGCGGTGACCTCTTCCGCAATATGAATGGCCGCCTCCAGCTTTGCAAACGAAAAATCAACCAGATACCGCAGAAAACCGAAGCTGTGCCGGATCATATGGAAACCATACTTTTTACACAGGGCTTGCCCCGTGCGGGCATCGGCCAGGGCGCGTTCTGTCAGGTGTTCTTCATTGGTGGTGCATCCGCTTTGAAATGTGGGAAGGTCCAGTATCATGTTTAAATGGGCCATCAGGAGGTTGAGTACAAAATGACTTTTCAGGCCGTAATTGGGATTGTACTCGAAGCGCGGGTCCGCAATCGTCGGGAATCCGGCATGGATGCATGTGTGCCCCGGCCGGAGGAGCTGAGCCGTGCAGATTCCAAACAGCACTTCCGCATGGGTCATGGTCAATACACCGTTGTAGCAATAGGGCGCGCTGATGCCGGCCATGGGCATGGCGGAGATGAATACCGGTAAACCGGCCCGGACGACCTGCACGAAGTTTTCCGAGAAATTTTCATTCACTTGCAGGGGAGGACGGGTGAGGCAAAAGACGATCATCTCTTTGCCGCGCTGCTTGAAAATATGTTTGGCGTGCTCCAGGGTGCGCTCCGAAGTCACGGCATAGTAAAGCGGCTTGGTGCAGTTTTCGACCATGACATCGATCTGGGAAACTTCATCCTTGAGTTTGACCCCCCGCCCCATGCCGGCAACCACCGGATTGGCTTCGGCAATCTGGGCAATCCGTTTGACATGGTCCTGGGTCGGCAGCACGCCGCCCACGCCGGCGCTGTCATCATATACGTAGGGCGCTGTTCCCCCGATGAAAAAGCTGTTGAGCGGCACGAAAAACCGATCGATTCCGGGGACCTTGTTCAGGCATTCGTTGACCAGATCTGAGGTGATATAGACGCGGTTGTCATACACAACGGCCTTTCCATCCGCCTCATATTGCCGGTAGACATCCAGCATATCCGGCTGTTTGCAGCCGACGCCGACATTTTCAAGCATCCAGAGTGCATCTTCGTGAACCTTCATGAGCATGTCCACTGTCGCGTTGCCTAACAGCGCCTTGGATGCTTTCATCTGATCTAGATTCATTCGGTCCTCACTTTTTTGGGTGGCGGGGATTCCTAAAGTGTTTAGCACATTATAACATGGATTCCCGACCGGGTGGCATTCTGTGGACAACATGGGGTTATCCGTGTGGAAACGTGTGAATATAATATCTTAAGAGTGATATTTTCCAATTGCAGATGAAATAAAACATGTCAAAAAAATAATGGACGTTTTTCTGGAAATTTTTTCTTAATACACAGTAAAAAGGTTATTTATACAATTATACTGGTAGTATAGGAATAGGTGGGATAAAAATACATCATTTTATTTTATAATAAAATGAAATTATTTAATTCAAAATGATTTGTTCATAAACAAAATCTTGATTAAAAAAACATTTATTGGCATTGTAAATTCACCCGGATATTGCACCAAACGGAGGCTTTCATGACCAAGGCACTTGGAGGTGAAGCTGTAGTCCATCTACCGCGAGCCTCGAATAACGCCGGTCATGGAAGTCTCCGTTTGGCCCAAAGGGGGAAATCTTTTCAGGTCGTCATCAGTTATAGGTGTTACATATTGCGACCCGGTCAAAAAACTCGGGATTCACACGAACGACTCAGTATGGTGTTTTTCTATCCACTCGCTGAAAAGATTTCATGCAATATTCGGGCTAAACCTACAAATCAAAGGGAGCCGGAATGACAGGAAAAACACCCCACCCAATCGCTCAAAAAATTGAAACATGTCAGGATAAACTGACCCCCAAAGGCAGACTTGTCAGTGATTATCTCATCGAAAATCCACGAAAAGCGGTGTTTATGACGGCCCGCGAATTGGCGGCGGCCTGCGGCATCAGCGAGGCCACGGTGGTTCGTCTCGTTGCCCAGTTGGGATACAACGGATACAGCGACATGCAGCAGGCCTTGCGTGACTACGTGGATACGGAAATGACACTCCTGGACCGGCGGGATCTAATGCGTCGAAGAGGATATGGTGTGGAGGGTTTCCGAAAAACGGTGGCTGAAGAGATCGACAATCTCACCTATCTCTATAACACGATGCAGTTGGAAGACCTGGAACCAGCCGTTCGCATGCTGTGTGAAAAGAGCGATGTGTATGTCATCGGTTCGCGGCTGTCTTACACCATGGCCTACTATATGGGATGGTCGCTGACGAAAGTCAGGAAACGCATCCATATTTTAAAGGGCAGCGACAGCACGACATTTGACTGGCTCACCATTGCGCCCGATGACAGTCTCGTGGTGGTGGTGGCCGCATCCCGCTACCCGAACGAACTGATTCGCGTGGGACGCTGGGCTCGTCGTAAAAATATGGACCTGCTGGTGATCACCGATGGGGCGAACTGCCCGGTAATTCCTTTCGCTCAGCTCTCCCTCGTTGCGCCTTCCCAACACATCCCGTTTTTAGGCAGCCCGACCAGCATTTCCTGTCTGATAAATTATCTCGTCCACGAAGTGGCCAACCAGATCGGCAGTTCGCTGAAAAACCATCAGGAGGAAATAGAACGCACCTATTTTGAAAACGATTTGTTATTCAATCCGATGCATTAACGGTGACCATCGATCTGTTTGAAATTTTCTCCATGGGCGATTCACCCCTTTCCTAATTATAGCCGTTGTCATACATATGGTCCGATTGAAGGTACGGGTCCGGGGTCTGGATTTTTCACTGCTAACAGTAAAATTCAATAACCACAAACCAAATGCTCCCAATTGCCGTTAACTCAATTGGGTTCGGAGACAGCACCATGAACGCTTCGGATTACTGCCCGGTGACCGCCGAAATTGTTACAGCATTGAAGACGATTTGCGGCGATGCGTTTGTTCACTTCGATGACGAACGAATCCTCGAGAAATACTCGCGCGACAAGGTGCCCGAAACGTATGGCCATATGCCCGAAGTTGTCGTACTGCCGAAAACCGCCCAAGAAATTGTCGAGATCGTCAAACTTGCCAACCGGGAAATGATTCCCATTACGCCGCGTGCTGCCGGTAGCGGGCTTTCCGGGGGCGCCGTTCCGATTTTTGGCGGTATTCTGCTGTCCATTGAGCGGATGAACACGATCATCGAAATTGACGATCGGAACCTGATGGCCGTGGTGGAGCCCGGCGTCGTGACCAATACGCTGGATGAGAGGCTGCGTGATCACGGATTGTTTTTTGCAGGGTACCCAATGAGCGAGGAATTCTGCTTCATCGGCGGCAATGTCGCTGAAAATGCGGGCGGGGGCAGGGCCGTCAAATACGGCGTCACCGGGCAATACATTAAGGGACTGGAGGTCGTCACGCCCACCGGCGACAGGATTCAGCTCGGCGGCAAGCGGATCAAGGATGTCACCGGCTACGATATGGTTCAGTTGATGGTCGGATCCGAGGGGACCTTAGGGATTTTTACCAAGATTTTTATCAGACTCCTGCCGCGTCCCACGGTTCGGCAAGCCATTCTGGTGCTGTTCGAGGATCCGGAAACGGCCATCGCCGTCGTCCCCGAAGTGATGACCTCCGGCGGGTTGGTACCGACGTCGATTGAATTTATGGATGGGTTTACGTTTTCCATGACGGCAAAGGCGCGAAAGGAATCGTTTCCCTACGAAAGCATAGGCGCTGCGCTGCTCTTTGAGGTTGATGGCAACCACGTGTCCGTCGTCGCAGAAGATGCGGCAACCATTCGAAGAATATGCCGGGAACGCGGGGCGATCGCAGAATATCCGGCTGTCACGGACCGGGAGATCGAACGTTTCTGGAGAATCCGCAAGCAAATACCCTGGGATATCATGCGATACACATCCCATCAGTCCATCGAAGATATTTCAGTTCCAATTGCAAACATCCCTTTGGTGCTTTCCAGGCTGAAGCAACTCGGTGAAAAATATGGTGTTGGGATACCCGTACTCGGACATGCCGGGGATGGCAATCTGCATGCGGTGCCGCTGAAACACCCCGACGATTCGGTGGCGCACTGGGAAGAAGTTCTGCCGGATCTGTTAAACGATATGTATATCATGACAGCCGAGCTGGGAGGGACCATCAGCGGGGAACACGGTATCGGCCACAAACGCCGGGATTACATGAGCCTTGTCATGAGTAATGCCCAAATTAACATGATGCGGAAAATTAAAAACGCCCTGGATCCGAATCATATTTTAAATCCGGGAAAGATATTTAGCAGGGTATGAGGCCAATGAGGGTCGTCTTTGTCGTCTTAACGCATCCCCTCCGGGCGATCCAGCCAATAGCGGATGAGCATGTCGAGAATCTGTTCCAGGGTATAAAAAAAGTCGTACTGCCATCCATAAAGCTCGTGCAGGTACGTAAACAAACGCTCCCACGCGCGGTTGAGTCGGTTTTTAATTGGTTCCACTGCACCGGGATGTCGGCAAGTGATGTTGTATAGGTGTCTTCGAGTCGAGGCAGCAAACGGCCCAATGAGCTTCGGGCGGCCTCTCTTCGCCATTCATAACTTTCCATAACTCTCGCCTTTTACGCGAGCCGGCGGCAGTATGGAAGTATTTCGAGATTCTTGTTGATCTATACAATCGATAATAATTCAATCTGGTTATAAAGAAAGCCCAAGTGAATTAATTTTGTAGAAGTAAATCAGCTTGGATTCCACTTTTAATTTGTCTACAGGTTATCTTAGCCGATGAAGCGACTTGTTCTACAATTCGCATGAAT
>Ga0209786_1000473_pt1 | contig 14118 bp, 5 predicted proteins | sample WorMetilvaeELBA2_FD_187405 | JGI IMG/M metagenome (GOLD analysis project Ga0209786, IMG submission 187405) | Marine gutless worms symbiont microbial communities from Max Planck institute for Marine Microbiology, Germany - Olavius ilvae ELBA.2... ...
CCCCCCCCCCCCCCTCCTCCTCCTCCTGGTCCTCCTGGTCCCCTCCTCCCCCTCCTCCTCCTCCTCCCCCTAGGTCGGTAACGATATATATAGCTGAGCGCGCTAGGCTCAGGGTTGTTGTTGGTTGGTTGGCTGCTGTTCTTCTTCTTTTGGTTCGTTGTCGTGGTCGGATAGAGTGGGATTATAGTAGTGTGGATAGTTGAACGATTTTATTCGCTTATTAGTTTCCGTACGTGCTTATTCGTGACATTAGCGAGTTCGAAAAGACTGTTGAGTCGTTCGTGAACCGTATCTTTGTGTACCGGTCATCATATATCAATTATCGACAACGCATGTGGATTCAAGAAATATACTCGCCAATTCCGAGTCGAAAGATGACTAATTTCGTACTATTTCACTGCCGACAGGTGCGTGATTGATTGCGTTAGCAATTAGAGTTGACTCTGTAACGTGTTGTTGAAATTTGGATCGGTATCAGAATTTCCCTAACTTCCGGTTGACGAATTGTGTCGTCGAACGTTGGTTTAGTCCAAATTTTCCGTAAGGTTTGGGAAATTTCCGTGCCGAGGTTGTCCGCCATCTTACCCGATAATCCGGTCAATCGACTAATTTCTAGTTATCGATTGACGAGTCTAGTTTTAGACGTCACTGAAAATAGATTTTCCGCCATTGTGGATAGAACTAGAATTGGAGTAAATTTTAGTGTAAAACGTCAAGAAAAGGTGGAAGTAAAGTAGATTGAACGTCGAAAATCCGAGAAAGTTAAGTTTTATATTGAAGTTGCAATTGGGACCTAATAATTACCGTATCTACGATGTCCCGTGAATCCAGCGTGGTTAGAGAACCACTCCGCCCGGACCTCCCCCCGGTTTGGCTGGCTTCTCCGCCGGGACCCGCCGCCACCTTCGTTCGGTCAGAGGAAAGTCTAGACCAACCGGAAAAGGTAGTACCGCCCCGTCCCAGGAGTATGGTATTACGATCCCACTCCTGTGCTGGCCGTTCGAAGTCTGTCGTCCCTGTAAACCCTGTTGGTGCGACCCAGCCGGAACCCGAAACCGTACCACCGGAAATGGAAGACACGCCACCCGTAGGACGGGCTAGGAGAGAAATTCCAGGCAGTCCCGATATCGACAGTAGCGGAGAGACCGGAAAAACTCCGTCTGGACCCATTTCCCAGGACCGTCCAGGACCGGAAATGGGAATTATCGCCTGTCCGCCCGTTCCATCACTGTCTTCCAGTTCCCCACCATTCCAACTAGGCCATCAACATGAAACCACCCATACGCACCACAAGATTTTCATTGGTTCCAACCGTGAAACCCCCACACAGCATCCATGCCCGGAGGTTTACATTGGTTCCCAAGACCGTGGAATTGCAAAAACCGTGGGAGAGGGGTCTGCAACCCATTTTTCACCTGATGCTGAAATGCCAATTTTGCACCATTTTGAAGACAGTCCAATTTTGAGTGTGTCTAATGTGCAAAAATCTATACCTGCTGAAAGTACTGTTCAAAATAATGTATCAGACGTTACAGCGTCGACAATAAGTCCGCTGACGCGCGTTACGTGCGAGGTAGTTACCGCAAAGACCTTAGAAAGGCCTATGAGTGATGTTGAACCACTGTGCATTGATCAGTCTAGCAGTAAAATTGCTCAGACATCCGCTTACACTGTGCAAAATGTGTTGTGCAGTAATTCTGGGGAAAACCTAACCATTTTCCACCCACTGGAGAGACGTACAACCACTGCAGAACGTGCAAGCGACGTTGAGAGTCAACGGGGTCACCCGGTGCATCTTTCACTGGCGCTGCCGCTGCCGCAGACTGACTGTGACGTCATCCGCCTGTCGCCAGACCGAGCGTCAACGCTGCTTACGCGCGCTACGACTGTCAGTGAGAGAGGCCTACTATCGGCGCTGCCGCCGCCTACTGATCGCTACGCTGCATGCACTGTACAGCCTGGTACGCCGCCGCCGAGCGACTCTTCACTGGATCAGCTGATCGCTACTACGCATTCTACTACGTCGACACGTGCTACTACGACTGCCGCGTCTACTACTGTTCAGAACGTGCTGGCTTCAGACACGTTGTCATACGATGCGAGGGCCAACTCAGCCTTATCTACTGGACGAATGATGCAGCGTCACTCTGCATTTTCTGTTGTTCCAGTGTCAGAAACTGTGTATGTTTCTGCTGCCACTGCACCGTCGTTGACAACACCTGGACTGACTGTTCATGGCGTGCCGACTGCACCGACGAGTTCTGGAGCCGCCAGATCGCTCCAACCGACTGTTACATTGACTGGACACCGCCAGGATGCTGTCCAGGCACCTATTGTGCCTGGCCGTGGAGTTTCTGCTGTGCAGGCTGCGCCATCGTTGCCGCAGGGCAACTTGCCGACTGTAGAGCCAGTATGCAACCCTGCACCGACTTTGCCTTTGTACATGCGGAGTACTGACGATGATTCTGACTCATCCGTGTCACTACCTGCAACTCAGCCTGGTAGACCATCGCGGACCGCCAGTCGCCAATCGAAATCGACTACGGCTATGCAGACGGACGCAATTAACTTGGCTAAACAGCTTGCTGGGTCACTTCAGCACCAGCTACAGGCAGCTGTTACCAGAGAGGAGCGAGCTGCCGCTGAAGCTGCTAACAGGGAACAGCGAGCTGCTGCTGATGCTCGACGACTACAAAAAGAAGCTGTTGACAGAGAGGAGAAAGTTGTTGCTGAGGCTAGACGACTGCAACAGGCAACTATTGACAGAGAAGAGCGAGCAAGGGCCAGTGCAATTGCTAGAGAGGAGAGAGAAAGACAGCAAACATTTGAGAGAGAGCGTATGCAGACTGAGGCCGCCACTGCTAGAGAAGACCGACTGTTTGCACAATTTAATTTATTCATGGAGAAATCTCGCAGTGATCTGACTACAGCTGCTGACTTACGTGCAAAGACGGCTCGATTAGAAACTCAGCTTGAGCAAGCTGCAGCTGCTGCTGCCACTGCTGCTGCACAGCGCATGGCGACCCTGGATACGACCTTAACCACACCTGGGGTTTCCCCTGTGGTTACCACTGTTTCAAATGTTGCGGTGAATGAATTTCAGACAGCTAGGCCGAGTAAAAATGTTGAAACCGTTGCGGTCCAGAATTTGGCTGATTCTGTCTGTAATATTGCAGAACCGACTGCTGTGACAAAACGGACAGATCCTGGACAGAACACTTGTGCCTATATTTCCACTTATGGTGTGGCACAGATGGACTCTAACTCAAAAATTTTAACTTCAGCCGATACAGGCCATCTTTCTACGCGTGGTGATGAAATTTTGCGAACCCAGGTTCAAAACCCAACTTCTGGGGAATTTTTAACTGAAAATACTCCAGTGCAAAATTTTAATAATTTTCTGCCACCAGCTGCAACTGTTGAGTCCGTACAAATACCGTTCTCTGTACATCCTCTTCAAACATCCAACATCCATTGTGCACTATCTTCAACTGCATCAGTGATGGATTACCAGTACAGGTCCACACTTCACACCAGAACACCTGATTTACCACTTCACCTTACGAGTGAATCGCTCTTACCGCGCAATGTGAATAATTCTGCAGTAATTGCCGGTAATCAGCATTTACACTCTGCCACTCGCACTGATGTTCCACTGCAACCTGACCAAGATTATTCATTGCACCCAGGACTGACATATCAGGCTAGTGCACATGCACTTACGCCACACCTTACGAGTGTAAGCCACCTACCTGGTACTTACTTACAAGCTTCTGGCGTTGCCACTGCTGCTTCTGCTCAACCAAATTTCCAGCCTATTGTCAATTCACAGCCTGTCGACAGTAGTTCCATGGATTTGTCACTGCCTACCAGTGCACATGCTATTAGAGGTGCATCATTTCAGAGTGCATACCCTGGTAAGATGTCATCTACCACTACCGTTGCTTCTGATTTGTCACTGCATAGCATGCATCCACCTGTACCACAGACTTTAATTCAACTTCAGCCACCACGTCCACCGACTCTTGTGGAGATGCGTCCACCACGGCCTCCTACGCTTGTTGACTTGCTTCCACCAGTACCCACACGACTTATTGAGGTCGGACGTCCAGTTTGCACACCCGTTGTACAGCCTACTACAGTGAACTATTTAAGGGACACAGCTGCACCCAGAACTTGCATGGCACCAGTGTTACCTACTTACACACCAATTTCTGGGTCTGTGCCAATACAAACCACCGGTGATTTACTGTATCATACCAACCCACCACAGGTTGTACCCACCGTGACGTCAAACCTTAGTGATGGGCAAAATACCAATTTGTCAAACAATAACCAGTCCACATTTTCTGTATCTGATGTTTCTGTGCTGACAGCTGCTACACAGTCACAGTGCAACACTATTTCTCAAACCAAAAATGAATGTGCACTCGTGCCGAGCAATGCTGTTGCCATAGCAACACCAGCCCAACCAGAAATTGTACATCCTCCTGCACGGAATGACAGGGCGTGCATCACTTCGAACGTTGTTGCTCCTGCACCAAGCGTGCCACAACTGGTCATACGGCAGACTACCCCTGCTAAAATGTACAATGGCAGCACCAACTATAAACATTACAAAGAATATTTTGAGACATTATCGCAAGTGAACGGATGGACCACTGAGGTTGAGAAAGCTCAGAACCTAAGCCTAGCTTTGGAAGGACCTGCAAGAGATGTACTGAAGGATGTTTCACCCACTTCACTGACTCCATACAGTGATACTTGGAAACATCTGACGAGAAGATTTGGATGGACAGATAGTCAGAGAGATGCCAGACGAAGATTTGAAAGCTGTAGACAGCATGATACGCAGACGTTGCAAGAGTTTGAGCAAACGTTGAGATTATTAAACAGAGACGCGTTTCCGGATAAAACCCCAGAGCAACGAGATGTGGAGTTGAAGGTTAAATTTGAAGAAGGCGTTTATAACACAGAGTTAGCGACGTATCTACGACTGCATGCAAGAAATGACGATTTTGCTGCCACTGTACTAAAAGCAAGACGTTATATTGATGCTGCCGAAATTCGTCCTAATAAAAAAGCAGTCAGAATTCTACTCCCGGGTGAGGATGATGGAAACTGTGAAAATCAACCACCCACTGTAGATTCATTGCTACAGGGATTTAGGACGGTGATGAGTGAATTTTTCACACCGGACAGTAATTCAACCGTACGAATAGGAAATTTGAGTGGTTCAGCGACTTCCCCAAATTCAAATCGCCAATCACACCGTAGGCAGGATACTTCTAGCCCTAGGCCTAGATCACCTGCTCCACCTGAACCAGATGAACTTAGTACACCCACTGGTGATACTCACCGCCAATCACGTCCACAGATGAGAGGCAACTGGAATAATCAATCACCATCTCCAACACCATCTAGAAATGCTGATAGGAGTCTATCACAGTCACGTGAGGGCTATTCACAGACTCGCCAAAATCTTCAGTCACCAGGACAACGTAATCCACAGGCTGGATCACGATTTCAGAGACCTGGCACACCGAGATTTTATTCACCTGCTCCTCCTGGCAGAAATAATGCATTCCAGCGTCCAAGGACTCCATCTGTAGGTCCACCAGCTGACCATCGTGATCAAGGAAGACCATTCCAACCACCTGCTGCCAGATACGACAGACAACCTTGGCAGGGCACACGTACACAGTTTGGGCCATCGCGGCCACCATTTCAACGTGGACCAACACCACCACCACCACCACAACCATCATTTCCAAGGAGAAATACTGGATGTTGGACTTGTGGTCGGTATGGATGTCACTCAGATTTTCACAATCGTCCACCACCACCCACCACACCCATATATCAGCAACCACAGCCATGTGAACCCTCCACCAATCGATTCAGAATGGGACAGGAAGCTGAGTTCACGCCATCAGTGCCACCTAGACAGGGAAACGCGCCTTGGGTTCCGATGCAGGGCGACCGGAACCCCAACCATCAGTAAACCAGCCCACCCTTCCAACAGGTGCCCCTTTGCAATTTTACACTAATGGGGCCACACAAACCTTTGGACAGGATGGATATGAAGCTGATGAAGATGCCGTTATTTTTCATTTTCCCAATGTAAGATTTTCACCTTGTCAGTCGCCGAGAATTCTTATCACTATTGCCAATGCACAGTATCCATTCATTTTAGATACTGGAGCTGAGCTTAGTATCATTCCAGCACACATGCTTTCAAGAATTCCACCAAATTTCTTTCCAAACACCCCCCGCACCCACTCTGTGCGTGGTTTTGGTCAAAGCATGATTAACATTACTGGTCCATATCCACTGCCAATACATCTGTGTGGCATTCGTCTCATCCACCCATTCTATACGTTAGCTACAGCCACACCTTTTGTTGCAGGGTATGATTTAATCAAAGCTGCCAAGTTGGTGATTGATTCAGACAATGAATGCGTATGGTCGAGGTGGCTTCCATTCCCTATACCTACTACTTCTACCACTGCTCCACCTCAGTCGTCAAGTACAGTCCACACTTTGTTGCAAGATGCACCATCCACGACAGCTGATGAATGGTTAGATGATTGTCTAAGACTTGTAGGCGTTGATCCGCATAATGTTGAGTTTCCAAGCACTGAACTTCCGTCCGTTCCAAGCGCGTTCCCGAGCCCCAGTGCTCTCCGTCCTTCGTCTCCGAGCTCCAATGCTCTCGTCCAGAGCTCCAATGTTCTCCGTCCTTCGTCTCCGAGCTCCAACGCTCTCGTTCAGAGCCCCAGCGCTCTCATTTCTCCGCAGGACCCCTGTGTCCATGTTTCGAGCCCCTGTGCTCATGTACAGAGCCCCAGTGCTCCAACTATTTTGCAGAGCCCCTGTGCTCATATTCAGAGCCCCAGCGCTCACCTTCTTCCTCCTTCCAACCCCTCCACTCCATGCGCTTTCACTTCTCAGAGCCCCAGAGCTCCAAGTGCTTTTCAGGACCCCATGGTCCCTCAGCATTTTCTCAACACTCAAGCCAACACAATCTACCAAGTGGATGTTCAAAACCCTCCACTGCCAGATCCGCTGGATGATATCGCATCTGAAGTACCAGATCACCTTAAAGTGTTGTTCCTTACGACTGTCAAAGACAATCACTTGTCCAACACCTTGGCTTCAGATTTGAAGACTCTTTTCCAAGAGCATTCTTCTACTTTTGCTACAGGTCCAACAGATATTGGCTATTGTGATATCATACAACATGATATTGACACAGGTGACACGTACCCCATTAAACAGTCACCACGTCGACCACCATTTTCTGCACGTCAAGCAGAAGACGACATTCTTGATGAAATGCTACAATCTGGTGTAATTGAACCATCTGAATCAGCTTGGGCTTCACCAGTTTGCTTGGTTAAGAAGAAAGATGGAACTTACAGATTTTGTGTTGATTATAGAAAGGTCAATGCTGTTTCCAAGCGTGATGCTTTTCCGATTCCAGACATCCATGATGCTCTAGATCATCTCAGAGGCTGCAAATACTATGCAACCCTTGATTTGCTTTCTGGTTACTGGCAGTTGGGAAATTCGGAGCGTGCTAAAGAGCGTTCTGCCTTTTGTACAAGGCGTGGACTGTTTCAGTTCACCAGAATGCCTTTCGGATTAGCCGGAGCACCTGCTTCGTTTTGCAGACTGATGAGCATAGTTCTCAAAGACCACCTCTGGAAAATATGTCTTAGTTACCTTGATGATTTGATAGTGTTTGCAAGAACACCAGAAGAACTTCTGGAGCGCTTACGCATGGTTCTTAATCGTTTGAGAGAAGTAGGACTCAAAGTCAAGCCTTCAAAGTGTGCACTTTTCCAGAAAGAAATCGAATTTCTGGGTCACTTAGTGTCTGCCACAGGTGTTGAACCACTGCCAGATAAACTCACAGCTATCAGAGACTGGCCAACACCTCACTGCTTAAGGGACGTTCGTGCTTTTTATGGCCTAGCAAGTTATTATCGGCGTTTTGTTAAGAATTTTGCCACAATCGCCGAACCACTCACTAGGCTTACCAAGAAAAACACCCCATTTCATTGGTCATCTGAGGCTGACCATGGTTTTCAGCGGTTGAAACAAGCACTCCTAGATGCTACAACCCTGGCATTTCCAGTACCAGAACTGCCCTGTATCTTAGATACAGACGCTTCTGACGTAGCCATAGGAGCAGTTCTATCTCAGGTTATAAATGGTGTAGAACGCCCCATTGCATTCTACTCTCGCATTATGAATAATGCCCAGAAAAATTATTGTCCAACACGGAGAGAGCTACTTGCTGTAATTGCAGCGTTGCAACATTTCAGACATTATTTGTTAGGAACACACGTTCTACTCAGGACAGACCATCACAGTCTTAAATGGCTGAAAACTTTCAAAAGGCCTGAAGGAATTTTGGCAAGATGGCTGGAGACCCTTGCCGAATTTGACTATGAAATCGAGCACCGCCCTGGACGACTGCATTGTAATGCAGACGGTGTCTCAAGGCCAATTTGCAAGCAATGTTGGGGTAAAACCTTTACCACCCCTTGGATTGATGAATTTGAGAGGGCTGATGAGCTTACAGCACCCTTAGGCGTCCACACGCTTGCTGTAGAGCCTGAGATTTCCAATGATGAGCTACATCACTTGCAACAAGAGGATGAGATTATAGCTCCCATCATTCACCTACTGGAGGATGATATTGATCCCACACGTGATCAACTTCGAGCTATGCCTCTCCGCAGCCGAAACTTGTGGTCGCAGCGACCGCGTGTACGACTTAAAGAAAGCCTACTGGTCAGAGAGAAACCGAACAACAACACCCAACTTGTTGTTCCACAGATTCTGCAACGCAGACTATTCGATGCTGCTCATTCAGGACCGTTAGCTGCCCACCTTGGCGCACAACGGATGCTTCTACAACTCACAGAACACTACTACTGGCCTGGCATGAAGAAAGACATAGACACCTGGTGTTTAGAATGCCAATCTTGTCAGCAAAGCAAACCAGCACCATCCAGAGCGCATGGGAAACTTCAAAAAGTTCTCACAGGAGCTCCAATGGACATGGTAGCCATTGATATTTTATCAGGTTTACCCACAGCTACTGATGGTAACAAATATATCATGGTCTGTACTGACTATTTTACAAAATGGTCAGAGGCTTATGCACTCCCAGATGCAGAAGCACACACCTGCATCACTGTTTTGTACAATAATTTCTTTGCAAGATTTGGCTTACCAAGACAGTTACACACAGACCAAGGTCGAAATTTTGAAAGCAAACTTTTTCATGAACTGTGTGTGATTGCTGGCATCACCAAATCCAGAACTACACCCTTCCACCCGCGTTCTGATGGCCAAGCTGAACGTTTAAACCGCACCTTACTTCAAATGCTTAGGACCACTGCATCACAGCATTCCCATAATTGGCCAAATTATTTACATACACTCATGTCAGCATACAGAATGACTGTACATTCTGTTACTGGTGTAACTCCCAACGAGGCCATGTTAGGTCGTGAAGTGCTTACACCCGCTACACTCATTGCACAACCACCACACGAGACACATAAACTTACAGTTCCGTATGTTACTTCATTCAGAAATACCATACGTGAGGCACACACACGTATCAGACAGTCCACTGCTTCAGTAGCTAAGACACAGAAGACGTATTTTGACCAACATGTCAAAGGGTCTACCTTTGCCCTTGATCAGCTAGTATGGTTATACTGGCCCAGACCTCTTATCAGACAGAGTAAACGTAAACTTACTCAACTTTGGTCTGGACCGTGGCGTATAAAACAGTTTCATAGTAAACTGGTTGTTGTGATCCGACACGAAAAGACTGGTAAACACCAGACTGTGCATGTGGATAGATTAGCACCTTGTCACACACCTACACTTGCTGTTACACCCGTGCATACAAATACACCACTCACCACTACAAACTCGGCACAGCCTTGTTCTGCACGCATTGAACAAACAACAACAACACATACAGCACAAATGTTTGACACACCACCATTCTCACAGGAGAATCAGGGTTCAGAAACTCAAGATCCATACACCCAGTACACCCCTTCATTTGAAGATCTCGTATCACCAATACACACCACACCTAGATTGCGCCGCTCCATTAGAAAACGCAATTCCCCTGCATATCTTGCATTTTACGTATAAATTGCAAAAATTCAATTAAATCCATCAGCAACACGTGACAGAGTATGCTCTCAATCACACACCTATAATACTCCATATACCCTTAAACCCGTAAAAACCCTTTAAAATAGAATAGATATTGCGCTTTGGGTGTTTTATTATTTGTTTCAGGAATTAATTTCTTTAATCACACTCGATTAGATGCATTCTTCGGATGATGATGTTGGAGGACGACTCCCCTACACTGTTTGGTGTCGAGCATGTGGACATGCGCTGCACACCACTGCGCATGGCAACCGCCATCGTCGACTCTGTATCGAGTCCCATGGATTTTTCTGCGGATGTTGCGGAGCGACATTTGTGTGGCGATCACTCATCGTACACCTGAATCAGCCTGGAGCGTATAGACGTAGACCGAGGGTCTTGGTTCCACCAGTACCAGTGACAGAGCTACCTGACAGGCCGTGTAGCCATTTGGAAGCCGAGAGACATGGACACCGCTACCACCCATACGCCCGTTCGTCGGCGTCAAGCGAGTCCTCCGCCTCAGGACAGCGTCACCACGACCCCATGTGGTCTGGTACGGCACCAGCTGCCGCAGGACTGTTGACCACAGTATCCACTGCAGATACTGGTTTTGGTTATCCGGTGTCGTTTTCTCCGACTGCACTCCTGACCGAGCTTAACGTGACGTCGCCGTCAACGTCCGCCACCGTCTGGTCTGACAGCGTTCCGTCGGCATCATGGTCGACACTTGGCACCGACGTAACGCTGACCTCAGCTGCTGACACTGACGACGCGCCCTTGTCGACACGTTCAGTTGCGTCGACGTCCGCCACCTCCTCATCTGGATCCAACCTGCCGCCTGGATACACGACGGACACACCGCCGCTGCATTCGGCCGCTGCCACCATCCATTCCCTGAATGTTCCATCTCTGAATCAGACAGACTCTGAGGTAGCCGCCGTTCTCGTGACGCAAGTCATATGGCTTGCGAACATTGTTCGTACGCACGTCCGCAATCTACCTCCTGATGATTTGGCAGATGAGACCGGACGCCAATTAATGCAAGCCAGAGGCCAATGGCTAATTCAAGTGCCAGATCCCATGGACGTTCCTCTGGACCAATTACTACGTTTACTCTACCCCGTATGGCGTCACCTGCTGAGACGCTACAGTCCGCAGTGACTGTGACACTGAACCGATGACTTTATGTTGAGACTACGGCAGTCTAGTTTTAGGTAGGCTAAGAAACCCTACCCTTTTTTTCTAATCTGCAGGCTACGACCATAGTCACTTCGGTGATTTTGTAATTTGCTGCCCGTCTGTCTCTGTACATATTGCCCATCCTGTAGTTTGTATAGTATGTTTTTCCACGTTATATGCCTATATAGTAGTTACCCTGTTTTAACTCGTCTGTCCCACTGTCCACCATACTCTGTCGTGCTCTGTCTTTCAGATTAATTTCCACTGTCTGCTATATATATATATATATCTAGGCTTAGTGTAAGGGCCACGTACCCCACTTTTTCGTATTGGTCCGTGGTATTGTCCTTCTGTCTTCGTCGTTCCGTCGTTCCGCCGTTTCTTCTTTTCTATCTGCTGTCATGCCGCAACGAGTGCTGTCGTTGCGTTGCCTATCTCATTATTCCATTGTTTAATATTAACAGTCTGATGTCCTTAAGTTTACATAGTCCATTTTATTTTTTAATACTGTCTTTCTATATATACTTTAGTTAACTGCCTATCTCTACTCTGTCCAGTCTCGTATTTTTCTTTGTTTCTAAACGTGTATTCTGTCTATCCTCTACACGTACGCATTATAATTTCAATTCGACGTTTTATATTTAATTTTCGTGGCCATTTTCGTAGGATAACTGTAATTTTAAGTAGAATTTTTATTTTCTTAAAAGCGGCCGCACTTACACGTAATTAGGACACCTTATTCAGGGTTGTTCCCGTAATTTATACAGTTTTCATAGGTCATAAAACGACATTTTACTTACTTCCGTATAAAATGTTTAATAATTTATTTACATATTAAGTATACTACCCTCCCCAAAATTTTTTTTTTGGTCTACCTCACTTACATACTAGACTCCCTCCATGCAATCATTATTTATTTATTTCATTTTATCTAACGCTCCCAAAAATTAAATCTTAGCTATCACACTTACTGGAACACTTTAATTTTTTTTTTCTCTAACAATCCTGAATACTTACTCAGGCACACACGTCCTTCTGTCCCCAAAGTGGCGTCGGACAGGATCGTCTAGTAGGGGATTGGAGGAGGACGATCTTTTTGTAAAAGAAATATAAATTTTCTCTATACACATATATACAGCTTATGTATATACCTCATATTTTGCTTACATTGTAATACATTATTCAGACACAGTAACTGCTGTTTGAAGTGTGTTTTGTCCCAGAATTCCCGCATTATTATTCTGTATCGTCGACATCTTACGATTTGTTCTGATGTACTGGCATCCGGAATGGATATTCTGGATCCGCATTCGTTCATATCTGAATGCTTGCTACTGAGTTCACGCTTTCTTGGACGGCTTGTACCACAGACACTGACAAACCAAGAATCTGTTCACGTGTTTTGTACTGTCGTGATGTCTTCCACAATGACGTCACTTGCCGTCATCGTTGCTATTAGTAGACAACGAACAAGTGCGCTTCCGTTATAAGAGACTAACGTTTCTCAGTATGCATTTTTCGTATGTCAGTATGTTACGCTCCTACTGTGCCACTAGAACACTTAATTAGTATATCTCGTCTCTAAAGTAGAAGTATAATTTCCCTATCTCATCTAAACGCTGTTGATTCACTAGTGTGAATCTCATTTCGTCCCATATATTTGTGTTCCACGACTCCCATTGCACACTCGCCCATCCGGTTATGTCCTCATAGCATTATCGCATTTGTATGGTTTCTCTCCATATATACGTTCACATTATGCATTACATTTTCATTCATGCTTCACCCATTTTCATCCATCGGTCATTTTAATAAACCTCATCCCTTTCCTTAGTTATATAGTAATGCAAAGCACATTGCATTCTCCGGTTATGTCCTCTAAGACATAATTTGCATGTTCGAACGTTATGAACCATTGTATTACTTTGCTTAGTTTCAATTCTGTCTCTTTTACCGTATGTTGTACAGGAAACATTATCTGTCCTGTCTATCTACACACTTCGTCGAACATTCCGAACATTCCGTTTTGTACGTACACTTAGTAACATTTTTGTCGTGCACTCTAACAATTTCACCATTTAGCTATACGTCAGACCGGGACGGTCTGTTTTTCTAGCTCCGGGGTAGTGAAAGAGTGCTCCCTTTAGAATTAACAGACATTTTCCATGCATATTCGCACTATACAGTTATACACTTCTGTCTGTCTCTATCTGGTTGTAAAGGTATTTTTTGCGCAATTTCATTGGGCATACCTAAATTGAGGAATAATTTCAGCCTCGCTTTAAATTCTATAGGGATTAAGTCAATTTCTTCCCTTGTCATCGGGTAACTGTATCAGATATCTTAAGGTCATGGGAAGTCACGTTACTTCCTTCTTTTATCTAGCTCCTTACCGTTATTCGACATTTTGCCATATTTTTCCCACGTTTTGTTTAATAACTTTTTTATTTCTCGTCCGATTGTTTTTAAACCAAGTTCGTTAGAATTCCCTGACTCGTGCGCATCTTTTTGCATAGGGAGGTTTTTGCGCTATCTGCAACCGTTTAAGAGTTATAGGCATTTTAGGTCATTTTCACGTGACCCCCCCTGCACTATTTCACGAATAACTTTTCTATTTGTTATCCGATCAACTTCATTCCAGTTCCATTGGTTTCCCAGGTCTTTTGCGCGTCTTTATCATCTTGTGGTTTTGTGCCCCGTCTTCCACTTTTGGAGTTTGTACCCACCCCCCCCCCTCCC
>Ga0209786_1000475_pt1 | contig 14084 bp, 6 predicted proteins | sample WorMetilvaeELBA2_FD_187405 | JGI IMG/M metagenome (GOLD analysis project Ga0209786, IMG submission 187405) | Marine gutless worms symbiont microbial communities from Max Planck institute for Marine Microbiology, Germany - Olavius ilvae ELBA.2... ...
AGAGGAGGGGAGGGTGGGTTGGAGGACCACCCCCGTGTTAAATCCTAAATACGCCACTGCCCAAAACACTGTGAGGACTGCAACAACATTACGTTACGTTTTGTAGTTAACATCAGTAGTTAATTCTCGCAAAGATTTCTGGATGGACAGTGTGACATGAAGGACATTTTGACGCCTTTAGAGCCACTGCCACTGGCGTACTCAGAAGTCGTCACACTGGTTAAGATAGCAATGACAATACCAGTTACAATGAACGATTCTTCTCTGTGTTAAAACGAGTGAAAACGTATCTACGTAGGCTACTACATCAGACAATGAACGACTTTGCCACCTACTGCTGATGTCAGTGGAACGGTCAGTGGCTAGATCTTTCCCATTGGACACCTTTGTCAATGACTCAGCAGAAATGCGAGCCCGTCGCTCTCACTTTTGTAAGTTGCAGGCCAAATAACACTAGAAGTCTAACAGACAGTGACTCGTGCTTTGTTTTTCGGGCACACGACTAACGTTCTGTCGGCAGCTCAAGACGTTTCTTTTTTACTAAATCATAGCCCTAGGTTTCGGATGAAATTTGATTTCATGTCTTCTTATACTGTATTTCACATTGCAATTTAGATTGTTGTACGGCGCCGCTGAGCTTCGTTAAGTGGTGCCTTATAAATAACTATGATGCTGATGGTCATGATGAGATGTCTCATTTTAAGGTCAAACTGCACCCAATTCGATATCGGTCGCGGGCAGTAACGCCATCAGTGCATCATTTTTGCGTCCCACCACAGACTATTTTTTTGCCTACGCTAAATTTGGTAAATAATAACTGTTATGTATCGTTATTACTGCCCCCACCAGATGCCAAAATTTGCGTTTAATATGTACCGAAATCACACTATAATGGGGCTTCGTCCCAGACCACAAACGGGGAGCTTACAGCGCACCTTCAGACCCCTCGGTTGATTGGGTGGGCATTCGCGGCACGCGAAGGGGGAGTGGAGGGTTTCACGCCCCAAGGTTTTGCTGAAATGACGCCACTGTGCCACACTGAGTAAGCAACAACACACTTGGCGTATGTGGCGGTTGGTTAGATTCAAATTACTTGCCCGTATCCAGGATTAATAAAAATACTGTTCAACTTAAAACGGATTGCGACATCGAACGACATAATTATTTTTTTGTGACAGCCATGGGATTCGCCGTGGACGACACTGGCGTTATCCATCTATGGCAGACAACATGAAAACGACCGCCATAAGGTGTACAATGCATGGAGAGGTCAGCCACGTGGTTCAAGCGTCCTAAGGCAGCGCGTTTTAACAATCATCGGCTTGGACGAGTACGGCAACTCAACTGCTACTCAACCCACAGGCTTTTCTGCAGGTATGCATTTACCGTATTTACGTAGAAGTTTCATTACCATACTAGAATGAAAATGTACAGTACTTAGGCCACTTGAAAAATATAACACTTCGTTATTATGTGATTGATTGATTGTACGGTTGAACAGTAGTTGACCGGAGATTTGTACATATTGCTTATGTAAAGCGGCACAAAAAAATGAACCAACGTAAAATTGAAGACATAATATAGCACGAACTTGACGATATGCAAAAAAATGTCCAGTGTTTCGCATGCACACCGTGGTAAAAATAGTAAATTCCATAAAAGTTAGTACACTTACATATACATACGTTATCCCAAACACTAGGGGAAGGGGCGAAGCCCTGTGTAATCAATTAACCCCTTCGGCGCCATGGCACTTAAATCTGGGCATTTACTGCAATACACCTATGCGCCAGAGGCCCTATGTATTCCAACTGTGAATTTACCAACGCATCACCCTACTTACACACTGATTTGCTAACTGTTTGTTATGTCTATTGCATGCACGGAGGGATTGATTAACGGATAAATAAACCAACTGCATAGCGTCAACAACTCACCGTTTTTAGGCACGTCCGGTTGCTGTAAGCGCGTATTTACTATGAAACAATCCGTCTGTCTGTCTGTCTGTCTGTGTGTCTGTGTGTTCGTCTGTCAGAAGCCGGTGTTTTTTTAAGACAAAAGGAAAATAGAATCACGCGCTTGCACCATTGCGTTGGCCACAGACTATAATTTTGCGTGTAAAATTTTGTTCCAACATTCGGAAGGGATCAACCTGTGCGACGGGGGTTGAATGAGCGTGGGGTACGTGAAATAAGTCATTTAAGAACTCTGAGCGATCATATCTCCGCAACGCTGCAAGATATCAGTCACGTTAGTGCTTGGCCTTGGCCTTGTAACTCTGGTACATGGCCTCGTACTTGGTCTCGTGCCATAGATGTTTGCATTAACCGGATTTACAACATAAATTTGCGGAATTCGAGTACCAGGTGGAATATGATTTTCCCATAGGCTCAAGCCGTGCAGCTTTGAAGCGTTATTCCGCCAGACCGGAAGTTGAAATATGGCGTCGGGTGGCGTTGGTTGGAAGCGTTCTGGCCGGACACGCATCCTTCCGTGCTTATAAGTTGAACTTTGCGAGGAATTAGAGTACCAGGTCTACTTCAACTTGAGGCAGAGGCCAAGGTCGGTTATTTAAAAGTCACTTCGAGGGCGAGACCAAGCCTCGAGGCCCAACATATACCTGGCGTTTACACCTAATGTACACCTTATACACCTTTTGGACCGTCGTTTATAGAAAAAGGTGTAAAGTGTAAGCACCACCAATTTTACACCTAAATAGTGATACCATAGGTGTGAAGTACAAATTTACACCTTTTTAACACCTTTCGGGCTCTGAGTGTAGAAAATAAAAATGTTCAGTGCAATAAAGGTTTACCGTAGAAATCTTGCGTTGGCGAAATATGAACCGCTGTAAAACAATGTGAAAAAAACCAACGTTGTGCGAAAAGCCACTCCGTGTAACTCATAACGCTGTTTGGCCAATACGTACATGTAGCTCTGGGTGACAGAGGTAAGGTTATCAGGTTAAGCTCCCTGTGCCATATTGTTCTCGCTGTTGTCGATGTCGATTTCGTTTCAGCGTGTCTAACAATTGCGTATATCCGTGGCAAACATGTGTCATAGCGACTGCAATGTCGTGGACGTGTCGTTCAGGTTCGGACCGCGAAGCAGTCACAGATGAGGACGACGACGATGTGCGGTCGTCTGATGAGACGACGGAGATGAAGACAGGTTCGGACCACGAAGCTGGCACAGAAGATGACGAGGATCAGCGGTCGGGTGATGAGACGACGGAGATGAAGACATTTTACGTCGATGTGCCTACAAAGGACCTGTCGACATTTATTCCAGCCACTGCTGCTCGTACTCTGACAAGCGGATGGCGTCCATACTTTCAGGCGGTTGTGTCTGAAGTGTGGCCATGTTGCGCCGTGGTTTGGAAGAATAGTTACTTCTTGAATAAGAATGTCGCTGGGTCTCGCATGTGGAAAGCCTCGGGAATTTGTAAGGTTGAGGGTTGTGTGAAGGTACTGGTGGAAGGTGACATGACGTGTTCACAGGAACTGACGCGGTTGGTCATCTACGTAACGGGAAAGTGCACACATCGGAAGCAGCCCGTTGATCCGCAAGACGTGACAGTCGTTCGTAATCGGGTGCAACTGCGAGGCGAGCGCAGGAAATCCATAGCGCAGTGGATGTTAGACACCGGTCAGAAACCCACAGAAGTTTACTACAAATTGCTGGCGCAGATGTCGGACAACGAATGCGACGCAGGTAATCTGACGCAGTGTCAAACACCGAAGGTGCTGAAGCAAGCGGTCTGGGAGCTGGAGAAAGAGCGTCATTTGCACCAGTCAGTCGTCAACGAACTCAGTTACCTAATGGAGGCGTTTAAACTGACCCACATAGGCAGACACATAGACGGGTACATTCAGGACATTGGCATCGGCATATTTCGCCTGCCTCTATACATACAGGAACAAGTTGACGCCTTCATAAACGACTGCAGGAAAGCCGAAGGTGGAATAATTCACATCGACGCCACCGGCTCCGTGGTTGCAAGAAACACATGTCGAAGCCAGTCGCCAATTTTCCTGTATTCAACAGTTCTGGGCAGAAATTCATTACCGGTGTTCGACTTCTTGAGCAACCGGCACACCGCTGATTGGTTAACACAGTTGTTCACCCACTTCATGGGTGACGTAAAACGAAGCAACGGTGGGAAACCCATTGTGCCACGACACGTGGTAACAGACTTTTCATATCCGCTGATGTCCGCAGTTCTGTCTATTTTCAACAGCATGAACATCATTCAATACCTTCACTTTGTGCACGACGTTATCCACGGCAAAGTGTCTGCAGATAGTATGTCGTCACACTCCTTCATCAGCATCTGCTGTTCCCACATGATTAAGGCAACTGCGGGACAACTGCGACGACGCGAGACGGACCCGGAGAACAGAAAACTCGCACTTGTCATCTTCGCAGCGCTTCAGCGATGCCACGACTTGCACACAGCCAAGTCGTTATACAGACACGCGTATATCGTGTTCAACAGCCAACGAGCAACCAATGACGTACTCAACAGCTGCCGCGTGTTAAACGACATTGTGGTGCGACATGAACTGGGAGGTGACACAGTGGAAGACGATGAGGACGAGGATGACGAAGACCAAATTCGACAAGAATCTGCCGATGATGTCGTGCGCAAGCAGACCAACCGAAACATAAAAAATCAGTCGCCGTTCACTGCTTCTTTCGGCAGCATTTTACCCAGTTTATGTCAGTTGCCCAGTACCGACGCAGCAGCAAACGATTACTACTCGCCGGGCTGCTTCAAAGCGCTGCAGACACACATCCACTTGTGGCCTCTGTGGTCCAGTGTAACGCAAGGTGAACTGCGTCGCTTTGCGTCACAGTCGGACGTCGAAATTGTTCCATGCCGCAGCAACGCAACTGTCGAGTCATACTTCAAAGCAATTAAACACGGCCGTATGGGTCACTACACTCGGCTGCGAGCGACCGACTTTGTCCTACGGCAGCTGGAGCACGTGCTGGGCAAAGTGAAAGAGTTGAAGTTACCGATGTCAATGGAGAGTGTGAGAAGAAGAATGAAAGGGCAGCCGTCAAGGGAAAAGGCAGTGGACCAGGGATCGTTGAAATGGAGCAGACGCAAGCGCAGTCGGCTTTATCACAGCAAGACGACGCGAAGTGCGGCAGTGGGGAAACTGACGGCAACGACGTTACCGCAGAGCGGACTGAATGCCGTTGGAATCGCCACTGGCCACGTCTTCACAGAGCAGTCTGCAGACACACCGCCCAGTCATCACTCCACGAGCTACGACGTCGTTTGCCATGAAGACGACGAAATGTCTGACACTGCGGTGGACCAGATGATGATGCTGCTCCGAGAAAAGTTTCCTGATGTTGGCGGCCTTGAGCCTGCCGGCTTGGGTCAATGTGAGAAACGAACCACGGCTGTTGGCGGGAGTCTGCCGAGATTTACGCCTGCGACGGGAGCATTCGTCCAGATACTGAACGTCGGCGACCATTGGACATGTGCCAGCAACGTGTTCAGTTCCCGTCCAGACGAAGTTCACGTGCACGACAGTCTGTTCCGCACTGTATCTGCAAACACAGTTCTTCAGCTGTCGTCGATTCTTCGCCGTCTGACTGACTGCGACACTATCAGTATTCACATCCGCGACTTTGACGTGCAGCCGCATCGGTCACGGCTGTGTGGCTTCTATGCGGCCGCGGCAGCGCTGTCAATCTGCAACGAAGTGGATCCGTCCGGAAACCGCTATGATGTCGACAGCCTGGCCAGCTGTATATCCGTTGCAGTGAGGAGCAAGTGCACGGATGTAATTGTGCCGCTGCGGAACGTCGGAGCTACTGACCGGTGCGTCGTTGTCAGACGAAGAATGCACTGTGTCTGCCATTCCGCCGGTACGGAAGTGGACATGCTGCGGTGTGCACAGTGCACCTATCAGTACCACCCCGATTGCATCGGCATCACGGACGTGCCTGGTGCTTCTTGGCTAGGTCCCTGCTGCGTCAACACCTCCACTGCGATTCTGTCAAGACGTTCTTACTCACAGCTGCAGGAACACAGTGAGTTTAACGTTAGCCAGCTGATTTACACACATTACATTTTGAATGAAATTAGTCATAACAAGCTGTGCGAGAGGCCGCCACAATTAATATGCCCCGCCCCCCTGGTAGTTTACTTTTGTGCTTTTGAACATGACAGTAATGTCGTAGTCACATGTGTCATCGGCCGCCCAGGTCTATGTGCCAATAACTTAGACTTCCTTGGATTCTCTGTTCCCAACTTCTGTCCGATGCACACGACAGACAGACAGACAGACTTCAGACATCTGTCGCACAGCATAGCTTAATGCCACCTACCACACGGTCGGTGAATAATCTGTGCATAATTGTCGTCTTTGTCACAAAAAGCGGTCTTTTTTAATTTTAATGCCATTCACATGCGAGTTATATGAAATGCATCACCCACACCTCCGTTACAAGATAATGAAAGTGTACTATATTACTGAAAAAAAACTGTGTCCACTTTCGGCGAATTGAGTAACATTTGAAAAACCGGGATCATATCGCATGGGCGAAATAACTAAGAGTGTGAAATGGTGAACACGTGAAATATCGGTGGAACCTGCTATATTACTGATTTCACTTAACATTACTGCTGGTTCAAGCACACGGGCCTCATTATATACGTGCTCCTCCAACAGCTGTCAGCAGCAATGGACCGGGCATGGGGGACAACGTATTTAAATTTGTTAATAAATGTACTTACACAGGTTTTTTTCTTTAACACTTAACGAAGTAGGTACAGTTTCTGGTGGACCTATGCAGAACGTTCCCCTACCGTGCTTCGCAGATATATCACACTTGGGGACAGACCCACTGCTGTGTGTCACCGTGTGTGTCCCGAAATTCCATACATTATGATATGAAGCCGCACTACATTCAACCAAGAAAATAGTTATGTACTTTAGCGACTGTGTGTACATTGGAAGACGTAAATGCAGGTTTTTATCGACAAAACGTAAACGACGTTTTTCTCCAACAAAGGACGTGTATAATTTCGCCGTTGCGTTTTGGTACCTTACAATTTTCTCTTCCGACGGCTTTCCATACGTTATCGCTCCTGCATTTTCCATTTTCCATTGCGGCATTTTCAGTGCCCCCTGTGATATACGCAATTTATTTTAATAACATGGCCACGGTTTCTCGTGCGTTTCGTACTGTATCTTCTCAGTAGGCCGTATTTGTTTAGTTCAGCTGCGCAGTCCACCATACGGTCACTAATCACAGTCGTGTACGTTGCATGAACAGCAACTGAAGTTGACGACTACACTGAGATGCCGACGGACGAATCGGATGTGACGACGACGAGAGCGAACGTCGACAACCGACGCAAGCTGCTGTTGTTTAACGCGCCGATGTATGTTGTACCATACTGCAAGTTGTTGAAGTTATTCCATTCGTCGCATATTACTGGCTTCGTTACAACATATCCGCTGCTGGTTGAAAAAGCTGTTTGATTGGCAACGCATTGTGTTTTCCTCCACACTGTATGCAGGATTATTTAAATATTTCGCAGAGAGGCAGAAACAGTTTTTAGGCTCGACGCCTTAGCGTTGAGCGTAATAGCTACAGCGACGTGGCTGGCTGGGTGGCTGTGTGGCTGGCTGGCTGGCTGGCTGGCTGTCTGTCACAGCCGGTATTGTATCAAAACGACTAAACGTATCTGAAAACTTTTTCGACCATCTGATAGCCCCATCATAGAAGCATTCTGGACCCCTTACGCCGATACCAAATTACAAGGGTAACCCCTTCATCGGGGGCGTTAAATACATTTGCGGTTTCATAGGTGTCGCGGGCATTACATGTTTTATGAAACTATGAAGGTCTTTTTATATTTAATAACAGTAACATTATTAACACTGGACTGAAATTAAATACGACGAAGTACTTGAATAACATTAAGTTCTGAGTGCGAACATGTACTTCAAGTAAGGCATTGCAGTACGTACACCGAAAAACTTTGTCTCGTAAGGAACTTCAGACGCCGATGTACGTGTCATGGTTGTTGTCACAATGACATTGAAGACGTGTCGTTTGCAGATGTGGTACAAGAATTGCTCGACACCAGGCAGCGACCGCGGAGTTGCCGAACCTGCGGCCGGATACACCGCCGCAGGAAAGTGACCGACGTCAACGTCGACGTGCTCGGCAGCAGGAAATGTGTCGCCAGCAGAAGATATCTGAGATGAAGACGGAGATGCATCAGGTGGGTCTGGTGACACATCCTGATGCGGCGTTGAGTGGCAAGATACTGAACGCGTACAACACCATCAACCGCCTGTGCTTCGACGGCCGGCTGCCACCTGGCGAAGACACTGTACAGTGGTCTCCGACGCCGCGCAGGAATGCACTCGGCAGTATGTACGGAGTGCACGGCGTTGTCGTGGGCATTGTCCTCAACGTAGGAATTACGTCAATGCCGCAGCTGATCGACGTTCTAGTGCATGAAATGGTTCACGCAGACGTGGAAATTTGTCGCCTTCCCATAGGGATGCAATCTCACGGCCGTCACTTCCAGAACGGCGTGAAACGAGCAGTGGCGGCACTGCGAGGCCATCTCACCCTGCTGACCGACATCGTCGGAACAGAAGTCATACTGGACGCCAGGACAGTCGGGAAGGCGCGAGTTCCCCACCGTTATTGAAGCTTTGTGACTGTAATTGTAAAAGTTTGTACCGGTAGTGCAACAAGAAGCTCAGCTGATGCTGACAACAGGCTCGACGCATTTAGCGGTCATTCGAGGTCAACAAACATGGTACCAATCCACATGTTATACATAGTTTCCTACTGTGCAATAGTAACTTTGTCTTTAAGACGCGCCGTTTTTACGATATTCGTCTTCCAAAAAAAAATCATGACCTTGAAAAGGGGGTCAAAGGTCACTCAAGGTCATTGAGAGTGATGTCATTCGCTAGGTTGTGTATGGTTTCCTATTAGTGTTCTTTAGTAACTTTGTCCGTAAAATGCACCGTTTTTTCAGATATTCGACTTGTAAGTATCCTGTGACCGTGAAACCCACGTTAGGGGTCACTCAAGGTCATTGGAAATGTCGCCATGTGATATAGAACATATGACTTCCTTTTGACGTTCTGTAGTAACTATGGCACTATCTCGTGCCGTTTGTGAGATATTCAATGTCGACAATTGTCGTGACCTTGAAATCTGTGTCAGAGGTCACTCAAGGTCATTGAAAGTTGTACCATTCGGTACATCGTGTATGGTTTCCTATTAGTACTCTTTAGTAACTTTGTCCCTAAAACGCACCGTTTTTGAGATATTCGACTTATAAGTATCCCGTGACCGCGAAACCCGTGTTTGGGGTCACTCAAGGTCATTTGAAATGTCGCCATGTGATAGAGCGCATACGACTTCCTATTGACGTTGTACAGTAACTATGGCTGTATCTCGTGTCGTTTCTGAGATATTTATTGTCGAAAAATGTCGTGACGTTGAAATCGGGGTCAAAGGTCACTGAAGGTCATTGAAAGTTGTACCATTCGATAGATCGTGTACGGTTTCCAATTAGTGTTCTTTAGTAACTTTGTCCCCCCAAAATGCACCGATTTGAGATATTCGACTTGTAAGTATCCCGTGACCTTGAAACCCGGATTGGGGGTCACTCAAGGTAATTGGAAATGTCGCCATGTGATAGAGCACATATGACTTCCTGTTGACGTTCTGTAGTAACTATGGCTCTATCTCGTGTCGTTTCTGAGACATTCAATGTCGAAAAATGTCGTGACATTGAAATTCGGGTCAAAGGTCACTGAAGGTCATTGAAAGTTATACCATTCGATTGAGCGTGTATGGTTTCCTATTAGTGTTCAATAGTAACTTTATCCCTAAAATGAATCGTTTTTGAGATATTCGACTTGTAAGTATACAGTGACCTTAAAACCCGGGTTGTGGGTCACTGAAGGTCATCTAAAATTATCTCATCCAATCCGGCACCCATGATTTCCTATTAACTTTCCATAGTAACCTTCGGCCTATCTCGCACCGTTTCCGAGGTAAACGGCGATGTACGTCGAAAATCGAACGAAAGTCGCCAATTTTCCCACCCCCCATGTATTTAACGCACCCGATGAAGGGGTTCCCCGTGGAATTTGGTATCGGCGTAAGGGGTCCTAAATGCTTAAATGATGGGCCTACCAGATGGTCCAAAAAAATTCGGATAGGTCTATTCGTTTTGATACAATACCGGCTGTGACGGACACCCAGCCACCCACCCACCCAGCCAGCCAGTCAGCCACGTTGCCGTATCTGTTGCGCTCAACGCTAAGGCGTCGAGCCTAAAAACGGCTCAGAATGAACAAATTTGTGCGCACCAAAAGTAATACCGGAAGTACATTCTCCTTTTAAGCACGTTAGGGACTGTTGTAGTGCACCAATGCACCTATTTTGCGTTTTTCCATGTGGCGGCAGATGGCGTCACAGCATACCGACAAATTCCCGACCGCATTTTTTCGTCGACTTTTACCAGTTTGAGGAAGGACAGCATAGCCAATTATGCACCGATTTCGACGCTGTTTTCGGCTTGTGTTAGATGAATGGATGTGCCTTACAATGCATTAAACGTTTAATAGTTGCGTCCGTAGGTGTCGCCGCAAGGTCAGCACATTTGTGGCGGAAATTATCCACAACGCAACGAAATCGGCAGCAGATTTGTGCCAAATACTTGGTATAATTACTGTTTACATTACAATTAAATCCATTCGGGTATAGCAGCATGACCGTGGCAATATCCTACCACTACTGCATTGCCTTCGACGTGATGCTGTTGTTTATATATTTGTGGTGGTTTTTCACGCTCCGATTCCGGAACACGGTGCGTTCGAATTTCCACTGGTGCATACTTCGGACAAGCATTGCGTTGCATGTTATATGCGGATTTGGACGATGTTTTCAGCTTATTTTCACAAGTAACTGCCCTTTCACAGGTACTACGTAGTTCTCGTATTCGTTGCCAGGTGTAGCGACAATTTTCGCGAAATTGTGGTCCAAATTGCGTAAATTCCAATAGTCGTCGGAGAACAGAAGTTTGTGCACACCACTTCGTATAGACAGCTGACAGTTTTAACGAGAATTTCACCGCAATAGTTGACAGTACTAAACGTAGATGTGCAGCTAGATAAAAAAGTTTCCCCATGTCGCTACCTGTCGCGAACAGCAAGTGTCGAAGTTCGTGCAGGTATTGTAGAAACGGAACGGAATGAAGAAGTTTGTGCGCACCACAAGTCCTGTAGTGGTTCAATTTTCCTAAGTCTTTTTTTCAGCATTTGCATAAAGGAATGACTGTAATTGTGCACCTACGATTTTTATCTGTGGCGTCAGATAGCGCCACAACACAGCGGCGAATTTAGAAGCGTATACTTTGGGTCAATTTCGTACGAGTTTGAGGATGGACAGCGTTGCCGATGCGTCGATTTGGCCGCTGTTTTCGACATCTGTTACGGGACCAGACAGACAGCAGATCCTGCCGGTCTGCATTGTCCTTCACGGGACGATGCTGTTGTTTATAGTTCTGTTTTTTCGGTGGGTCACGCTCCGAGTCAGGAGCACTGTGCGTTCGAGGGGTGCATAGTTTGATCAAGCATTGCGTTGCCACTTACAAGCCGAATTCGACGCGGTTTCGGCGTTGTTTCGCAAGTGATTGTTGTGTATCGGAGGCCCTGCGTAGTCCGCATGTTCGTCGCTGCGGGGCGCCGTAATTTTCGCGAAATTGCGGTTAAAAGTGCGAGAAGTCCAAAACGGCTGAAAAGTTTGTGCGCACCACTTGTTATAGATATCTGCAGGATTTGAAGAAAATCTGCTGCAGTAGTTTAGGGCCGAGACAGTGCATGGATTTGCACATATGTGGAAAAAAATGTCGCACGTCGCTACAAAGCGCTGACAGCAACTGTCAAATGTCGTGTCAAATGTCGTGTCGGTAGTAGTAAAACGGCTCGGAATGAAGAATTACTTTGATGCGCACGGAAAGTCATACAGGATGTACATTTGCCGAAACATCTGTGGTGTTGTTACGCACTGATGGATTGTATAGTTATGCACCAGCATGGCAGAGACGTTCTTGATAAAGCAGCTACTCGAGGCCGTGTTGAGTGTGTAATTAGCGAGTGAACCACTATACTGTAATCGAATGGCGGCAACGTTGTACGCTGTTATGTATCGCTAAGTCAGTTACATTCGTTGCTTTTATTACAGCGCGACGCTTTGCGTAAGCGCAGTCTTTGTGTCGCCTGGTGTCCGTCCGGTCCGTTCGTATATACATTCAACATATGGACAAACATATTTCTCGACCCGCTAGTCCCGTCATTTCTGGACTAGTCAGAAGTCAAAAGGCAAAAGTCTAAAGACTCCGTGTGCCGATACGCAATCCAAGGGGAACCCGTAAGCGGTGTCACCAAGTACACGGTTTTTGTACGACTTTCGTCTGAAATCAACGTTTATCTCCGAAACGGTACCAGGTAGGCTAGTCCCAGTGGAACATTAATAGGAAGTCAAAGGTGTCGTGTTGGTTCCGCTGACCATAACTAATCTTAAGCCGGGTTTCGATGTCACTGAATAGCTGCCAGTGGAATATCTGGAAAACGACTGCGTCTTACGGACGAAGTTGCTATAAACCAGTAACAGGAAACCATACGTAACACATATATTGGTACCGTGTTCGTTGACCCTGACTGTCCTGTAATAGCTGCGCGCGGGTTTGTCGGCATCAGCTAATGTTGTTGATTATCCTGTGTTCAGCAATGTTTTCATGTCGACTTGGTGTTCGCAGTTATGCTGAATGCTCTCGTACTTGTATCTCACTCAGTTTTCATACTCAGTGGCTTCAGCAACTGTGCAATAGCTGTAGCTGTCTTGAAGGACACAAACACGTTTGTGTGCAGCGGCGTTGCGCTTAACGTATCTGGACTTGCGGTCATTACATTTCCGATTATAATCTCACACGCAGGTACTTGGGCTTGGCATCAAGGTGTACTCAGCCTTCCACCCCTGTGGGGTCGGCTACTGAATATTAGCGTATGTGAATGGGCTACAAAGGTAACGGTGGGTTGTGAGACGGGACTGCAGTTATGTTTCGACACCCACCGTGACATCCTCCCAACACCCTCACTTGTGGGACCACACCCCCAACATCAGGCAGGCCTGAACGCATCGGCATAGCCAAAGAGCTGTAAGACAATGCTCTTTCATGCCTGTTGTGTTGTTATAATATAATATTTAAAGTAAGACAATATCAGTTTATTACAGCATTGACAAATGCATTCACTTTATAATGAAGAACAGAGAAGAAAAATTATAAAATACAACAACAGTTAGACCCATTCTGAAATCATTAAACGCCGTGACCGTAGTCGGTCTCTTTATGTCCCGATTTGCGTAAGTTGCGTGTATTGTGTAAACGCCACAAAAAATTGGTCAGTTGATGCTGGGGATAATCATTGAAACTGATGCCACCGGATGTGAAAAATTTGAGGCTAAAATGCATCAAAATATTACGACGCTCCCCAAGACCCGTTGTCGGCTGGGAGGGGATCGGCGCCGAGGCAAGGGCGGAGACTTGGTGTGACGATTGGGGTTTTTTTACTAGTCCCGTCCCCAAAGTTCGAAATTAGGGGGACACCTGGTTTTCTACAGATATACAGCAGATATAAATTAGAACTTGACACGCATCCTTCCGTGGTTATAAGTTGAACTTTGCGCGGAATTCGAGTACCAGGTCGAATGTGATTTTTCCCATAGGCTCAAGCCGTGCAGCTTTGAAGCGTTATTCCGCCAGACCGGAAGTTGAAATATGGCGTCGGGTGGAGTTGGTTGGAAGCGTCCTGGCCGGACACGCATCCTTCCGTGCTTATAAGTTGAACTTTGCGAGGAATTCGACTACCAGGTCGAATGTGACTTTTCCCATAGGCTCAAGCCGTGCAGCTTTGAAGCGTTATTCCGCCAGACCGGAAGTTGAAATATGGCGTCGGGTGGAGTTGGTTGGAAGCGTCCTGGCCGGACACGCATCCTTCCGTGCTTATAAG
>Ga0209786_1000477_pt1 | contig 14067 bp, 4 predicted proteins | sample WorMetilvaeELBA2_FD_187405 | JGI IMG/M metagenome (GOLD analysis project Ga0209786, IMG submission 187405) | Marine gutless worms symbiont microbial communities from Max Planck institute for Marine Microbiology, Germany - Olavius ilvae ELBA.2... ...
TGATGATGTTCAGGTAAACTATGCAGATAGATGCAAACTTCTCTTCAACTTCGAGGCATTTAGTGGTCAGACCAAATCTGAAACCACGTCACGACGACTGATTGGTTAATCTTTAACTGGGGGATAGTGGTCTCGTCAAACTTTCGCTTGTATGTATGCAAAATTTCAGACGATATAACACAGGGACTGTGTTGATAATGTTCCGGTAAACTAGACAGATAGATGCAAAATTATCTTCAACTTCGAGGCATTTAGTGGTCAGACCAAATCTGAAACCACGTCACGACGACTGATTGGTTAATTTTTAGCTGGTCGATAACAGTCTCTTCAAACTTTCGCTTGTTGTTGATAATGTTCAGGTAAGCTAGGCAGATAGATGTAAAATTCTCTTCAAATTCTAGACATTTAGTGGTCAGACCAAATCTGAAACCACGTTAATGCTAAGATGTTTGATTGGTTGATTTTCACTTCTCGAGAAAAACTACTCAACTATGCATATTGAGAAACTGTCAACATTCAGATTCAATGTTTTTCCAATTGCGAGCATTCAATGGTTATACAGATTCCGAAACCAGTTTGCTAAAATGTCTGATTGGTTGAAGTTTTACTTGTGATATAAACTTCAATTAGCCTTATGCAGAAAGATCCAAAATTGCTTCAAACTTCATGCATATAGTGGATAGGAACAATATGATTCTGTTTACAGATGACAGTGGCAGGTTCATAATGTGTGCCATTGTTGACCAAGTAGATTGATTGATGTTTGCATTCCTGTGTACAGGTTGTATTAGTGGCAAAGTGAGGTGAGAAGTGCTGAATGCAGACGGTACCAGAACTGCCGTATTGTGAACAGCAGAGAATGGAACAGTTGAACAGATGCGCAGCTGACACGATCTCTTGTTCTGTTCCCCAGGTGCCTGGTTGCTGCATGGCGACTATCTGATTGCAAAATGTGACGCCCTCACTGTTCTGCTGATTAAAGGTATTTGCCATGTGATTTCCTATTTCATTGTGCATCATGTGATTGGTAATGTAGTCTCTTAAGATCCTGTGGTTTTCCTGATGATTAGATATGGCCAGAGACAGTGCTCTGAAAAGACAGTTGCCATCCCCAACTGTTGGAGAAACCTGAACAGAAACAGGCACACTGGACTGTCGATAAATTAACTCTTCCATAGATCTCTGAATAGGTCTATTGGATAAACCAGGTGATGCACGAAATGAATGATAATGAAGGTTTATCTCTTCACATAGGTTTCGTTTAAAGTCTTCATCTATTGATGAAATGTTGTAGTATCTGTATATGCTGGCTGCAACGACCAATGACTCTGAAGTACTGTTTTGTTCTTTGTCTATTTCTGGTGGTTGCCAGCCATCAACCTGGTGCCGGCATGGTGATTTGATACGCCTCTTGCGTTTTTTCGGTGGTGGCGGTGCAATGTTCTCTGTTACAGGTGGTTGGCAATCATCATCCTTTTGCCTGCATACTGACTTGTTTCTTTGCTTGGATTTATTGTGTTGTAGTGGTGGTGCGCTGTCATCTGTTGCACTGCGTTTGGCATTTGGCAGCTGGAAGCATTCCAGGTGAGGCGCATACAGAGACCGAAGCCGGTTGTACTCTTCCAGTGCACTTCTGTTTGCAGTTATCTTGTTTCTTGATATTTCGATGATGTGCAGTCCCTGCAGAGTTGTGACACGTGACAGGGCAACATATGCCATTCCGCTGCCAAAACAGTTTGGTCCAATGTCGACAATGGCACTTTGTAGGCTCAAGCCCTGACTCTTGTGAATGGTAATGGCAAAGGCCAGCATTAGAGGAAATTGTTTTCTGGTATAGAATATGGATTTGAGAACCTCAAAAGTGCTTGTCTGGCGTTCAATTTTGACTGGCTGAGTAGTGGTCCTAAAAAGAACATTGACTGCTGTGATGTGTGAATTCTGCTTGAGGAAACCAATTACTGTCCCTACTGCCCCATTCACCAAACCGGCTTCAACACAGATATTTCTCTTCAGCATGACTTTGGCACCGATGCTTATTCTGAGACACTTGTCCAAACCAGCTGTTCGTGTGATGTCCTCGTCGACTTTACTGTAGGCCCTCTCAACTTTTGGCAGAAGCTTCTCATTAACAATGGTATCACGAGTGTCAATGGCAGGTAAATCAACGATGTCGGCGTCCAGTTCCTCAAGCATGGCTTCATTTACTTCTTTACACTGTTGTGTTCGAGGCATAAGTATGACTGGGGACATGTCCTGTTTTGATAGATCGTGATACACTCTTAAGACTTCACCCATGCTTGCTCGATCATTGTTACTTATGCACCTTGTTTCCAGTAGTGCATATTCTGTATCATTGATTGCGCCATGTCGAGCATTAGCCAAAAGATCAGCATAAACGCTGTCGCCCTGCTGTCTCATATTGATGGTGAGCTCATCATAAGAGAAAGTTTCCCACAATGCCACGGATGAAATTGCGCCCAGCCGTTGCTTTGCCTCTCTGCCAGTTACAGGCTGAAACACCTGGTTCCCCTTGACAGGCTGGATTTGTAGAAAATCCCCAGTACAGACAATGCTGATTCCGCCAAAAGGTTGATTATTCGACATTATTTCTGTGAGCCTGAGGTGAATGTAGAGTAGTGTCAAGGATGACACCATGCTGATTTCATCTATGATGAGCAGCTTTAGGCCTTGCAATGTAGTCCGAATTTGAACTAATTGTTCTTGTGGAAGACGTGAATAGTCGGCTGGCTTTCCGTGCTCTACAGGCAGACTCAGCAGACGGTGGATGGTTGTGCCACCTATACCAAAGGCCGCCAACCCTGTAGGTGCAGTTACTGCTACCGGCAACGCGATGTTTTTGTGCAGTTTCGCCACCACCTGCTGTAGAGCATGAATCACTCGACTTTTTCCCGTCCCCCCCTCACCGCTCACTATCAGCCTGCAGGGCTCCTCCGAGGTGCTCAGCTTTTGAAGCACAGTGTCGACGACACGCTTCTGGTCTGAATTTAGGCTGCTGTACAGTATCTCAGCATCTGACTCGTTGTTGGCGGTCATGCTTTTGTGTGTGTCGATGACGTCCTGCATGGCTGTTTCCACAGCACTGACGGGGCACCCTTCAAATGCAGTGTTCGGGTCATCATCGTCCGGTTCAACGTCTTCCAACTGCTGACGCTTCTGTTTTATGGTTTCATCAATGGTTTCATCGACTTTTCGTTGGTTGAACATTTGAGTGTTGTAGTCTGCCATGTTTGGATGTTTGGTGGATAGCTCATCAAAGGTTTCCTTCGTAGTTTTTCCAGCCAAAACAATGTCCTCTTCTGCTCTCCATGGCACGAATAGCTTGAGCATTTGATAGTAATAGGAATGCTCGTCTTCAACTGATTTGTTTGGATTGATTTGTCGATGTGTGATGATGTATGGTTTGCCAGTTCGTTTTTTCAGGAAGTAGCCAAGAGTTTTGAGACTCAGATGGTCCTTTGACTTGCCCGAGAATTTGTCGTATTGACTGAGAAAGTTGTGCAGTGACAGAGACTCTAGCTCATCAGGCCGGTCCGGATAGACGTCGAGCACCCAGTGCGGATAGAAGATGTCGGATGCATCAGGATTGGACTTTGCCAACTTTTCGACATCCGCCACTGGCTTAAGGACTCGTTTTGTCTGGTCCGGTGGGCTCAGATCAGCGAATCGCAACTGTCGTGATTTGCTGAACAGCTTGTGCCCCAGCAGTCTGTCTGCAGCCTCATTTGCGCCGACCTGCCGGCTCTTCACAGCTTTTAGAGCAAATGACATGGCGTTACTGCCCAGGGTTTTTGACGCCGAATAGATTTCTTCCCACAGCTTGTCTTGCTCACTTCGTTCATGTTTGGTAATATATGACGTTATGTAGTATGGCAACCGCGAACCAGAGTGGCCAATATATTGAACGTCAACGTTGGACTGGCTGGCTAGCAACAGTGCAGGGTTATAGTCATTCAGACGTTCTTCTTCCTCAGTCCGCTGCACGTTGTAGAGACGCTTTCGAGGCTGTTTCGATTGGTCTACTGCCAGACAGTCGACAACATCATTCAGCTGTGTTTCTGAACGCACTGGACGCGGGAAGCCAAATCGACATTTTTTGTAGAATTTCCCATTTCTTCTGTAAGATTTTTGGCAGTAGCGGTTACAATTGTGTGACTGAAACCTTGTAACAAGCTCGTGAAGAGTTGGCGATTTGTTCTTGTCCGGCATTTCGCAAGTGATGATTTTTTCAATGTATTGCTTTACATCCTCTGTGGAGTCACGACCTAGAATGGGAGCATCCTTAATCCACAGCAGGCAATGCACATGTGGAGCGCCACGTGATTGATATTCAATCCTCCAGAAATGGTCGGCCACTTCTCCAAACAGAGGTGTTGTCTTTGATTTGATGAGCTGGCTGAAGATAGCATGCCACTTTTTGTGAAAATGGAGGTTCACGCTGACAGGGTCCATGGCACACAGCTCAGCTGGAGTCATTTTGTCAACATCCCGGCCCATTCCGCCATTCACCTTTCGGATATACTCTAGCAGAGGCTCCGAGAACCACTCTGCGATCGAAACTGTGATAAACAGAGTTGGTGGACCGAGATGCCTGATCATCCATCTGATCTCCATTGCCAGCTTCGAGAAATACTCAGTGGTGCCCCGCATATTTGACATCATGGAGAAGAGCTTCCCACCGAGTTCACCGTCACCGGACTGTAACCGTTTCAGCAAGGATTCTGCTGACAGCCGATTTCCACTTACCGTTCTCAGCATGTGGCCAATACTGTGGCACATGTTGCTAATTTCCTGCACCTGAAAACTGTGGAATAGATAATTTATGTTTAGACGAAATTTTGGATTTTTGTTTAGCAACCGACTGCGGAGGAAGTCTGTAGTTGATATTTTGACAGTCCGAGATACATCGCGCATCCCATTCGCACCAGTTGGAAATAGTTCTGGATATGCTTTGGCATCCAGGTCAGTGTTGAAGATGTTCTCGGCTGCTTTATCTATTTTCTTCAGCTGGTAGTCAATCGTAGAGTCTGCCGGAAATTCACTTGTCATTGGTTGAATTGAGAAGTTTTCATACAGATGTGATTTGGCTGCCTGGTTAAGTTTTCGAAGAATTCCCTTTCCTTCAGGTGCAGGATCAGTCTCTGTCAACAGACGCTTGTCAATCATGGCCTGCAACTCTTTTACTGTATAGGCTGGAACATCAGTATAGAGTGGATTGTTGTCACGAAGCCACATGAGGGCTGCATGGACCTTCCGTAGATCTACGACTGATGTCCAGACCTTTCGGCTTTTTGTGGGCTGGCCTCCGACTAGAATGACGAAGCTATCGATGTTCATTAGATTGTCTGGTATAAATGATGCATTATCAGCCACGTCAACGGGTAGGTATGCAATACGGCCTTTCATTGCTGCTGCTAGCTCATTTTGTGGTCGACAAATATTGGTGACTTGACCTAGACGAATGATGGTGACACTCGTAATGCATTGCTTGATAAGTCCCATTTCAAAAATGTTGAGGTGTTGAATGCACGCTGGAGTTTCCTCAACAGCTAGTTTATTAAACACACAACGTGGAACTTCTTTTTCAGCTCTCAGCTTGTCGGCACAGTATCGGCATATTTGGACTGACTCGTAAAATGCATCAACGTCTTCTGTCTGTGTCTTTTTCTGGTACAATAAGTCAACCATATCCGTCATTTTTTGGCTGTCAAATCCTTTCTTACCTTCGAAATCAGTGAGGTTTACAACGTCGTCACGCAGCTGTTCACAAATGTCACATGCAGTTGTGATGTATGTATCCCGCATTTTGAGTACGGAATTCAGAGCTGCAGAAAACTGTTCCACTACGGCATCTTCCTCTACTGTGCACGATCTTATCACCTTCTCCGGCGAATCATTACCTGACGAAACCACCTTCTTGACCAGAAATTCCGATAGATCATCGACAGCTTCCTTCATGTGACTGAAGTTACTGGTTTTAGCTGCATTTACAGCATCAATGAGTCTGTAGGTTTTTAGCTGTTCATACAGACGAGCCGTCAGTGTCCTCAGGTATGGGTAGTGGCATTGCAGTAACCGTACAGGCCGTAGCAAACTGTTGCAGTTTTCATGTAGTATGCAATGATGTGCATGACCTAACTGCTGTGTTCTAGCTGTATTTCCACAAGTGTCTATTTTACAATAGAATGACATCAGTTTAGTATTACTGGTTCTGAGTATATTACTCATGAGCTCAGTTAGACCCTGTGTTATATCGTCTGAAATTTTGCATACATGTGTGTTGCAGAGCCATCGTTTGACTTTTTGGACTTCATCGCTTTCAAGTTGTGCTGGCTGCGATTTAGAACTGACTGCTTTGAAGATGTGTGCCTTCCCTGCACTATCTACTGCAATCGTCTGACCTGCTGGTAGGATGTCATAACTGGAATCCCAGAAATATGGTTCACTGCTGCATGTGTGAATCCGTGTAGCACCAACAGCTTCACTGAACTGCTCTTCAGTAACAGGTTGGTTCCTGTCCTCTGGTAGCTGTTCACAGTAGGCATTGGCTTTGTCTTTCAAGTACGCGTGCATACGTATCAACTTAGCCATTCCTCGATTGACACACTGTTTTGCTTTCTGAAACATCATCTTCACAGCTAGTGAACTAACATTAGACTGCTTCATAATGCTCTTTTGTAGCTCGAACTCTCTCCTCCGCTCGTTTGCTGTTGCTATAATTTTGCTGCGCCTATGCCAATATTTCTGCCTGTCACTAACTGTTCTCTTTGATCCTGTCTGTCGTTGTTTACTAGTATGTGACTGTCGTCGTCGTTCAAATGCTGCTGTCTTACGCTGCTCTCTGTAAGAACTCTTGCCCGATAGCAGCTTATGTCTCCTTGCAGCATTTTCCCTGTTCTTTTTACAGTATGTGGAATTTTGTAGTCTTTTAGTAGTGTTAAGTAAAGCCGCCTTTCTGTACCGCTCGCCGTAGCCTTTATCTTGCTGTAATCTTCTGCTTTTATTGACTGTAGCTGCCTTCCTGTTCCTCTCTCTGTAGTCTTCATCCTCCTGCAATCTTCTAGCAGTATTGACCAAAGCCATCTTTCTGTTTCGTTCTCTGTAGTCTTCATCCTCCTGCAATCTTCTAGTAGTATTGACCAAAGCCATCTTTCTGTGTCGTTCTCTGTAGTCTTCATCCTCCTGCAATCTTCTAGCAGTATTGACCAAAGCTATCTTTCTGTTTCGTTCTCTGTAGTCCGCATTCTGATCCAGTCTCTTCTTTGTCGTTTCCAATGCCCTACTTCTGTTTTTTTCCTTGTATTTACTGTCAGTAAGCAATTTTTTCTTCTGACGTTCACAATGGCTTCTTCTTTGTGATCTGTCATTCTGTCTGTTTTCCAGTTTATTCTGTATTATCTCTGACTTGAACTTTAAATAACGTTCATGAGAATACACCTTGTCTTGTTCTTTGTTCTTGTGGTGGTGTTCCTTGCGGCGCTGCCGCTGCTGATAAGCTTTTGATGGCATTTTATAATTGCACTGCTCAGATTTGTTTGGTTGTTTTAAACAATGCACGTAGCATATTGCACATTAGTACCAGTACTGTTGCAAACAATTAAACACTACATAATGCACAGTGTCGTTAACATCATTTTATTTTCCATTTTACCAGATACATTTAAAGCACTGTACTATTTCAACTTCCTGCAAGCTGACTAACAAAATAGCAGTTTAATTAGTCTGCTGTAGTGAGTTAGAAAATGGAGGAAAGTATAATGCAATATCGAGTCTTCTGGAACACGAAAAAGCTGATTTCTTTGTAGTGTAGTCACAGATTTGTGTACGCATAAGTTACTCCTCCTGTACAAATCCATGAACAAATCATGCCACAATTATACCATTGCCAACTGTTAAAGGTTGCTTAACTTGAAAATTTGTCAATACAACACTTTGTTACGGACTTACTAGATGGCTAATCTACTACAATAATATTATTATTCTGAATAATACATAAAAATGTTGACTGTTGTTACCAGCTCTGAGAAGATGAACAGGACTGTTGAAGCAGTTGACAGCGGTTGACAATCGGTGCCACTTGTAAGGTAATAACTCACATTGTTCAGAATTCCATTGTCCACACCTTGATGCAGCTGAAACAGTAAATATATTCTGTATAGTAGTATGGCAAAGCAAGAAATCCTCTGGTGTTATGCGTTAGCCCAGAGACAGAATCCCAGATGTAATGTCCACCAAGGTGATCAAAAATGTTGCTAATAGATTCCCAATGTAAGACTTATTGTTTGATAAACTTATGACAATATTGACTCACCTCTAAATTGTTCCGTTTGGAGATGTGGCTAACAGTAACGTGAAGGATTTATACTTGAGAGTGAATCGAACCACTACAGCCTAGCACAAAGAAATTTTATTGTCATATTTTATGAATGTAAGTTAAACTAAATTTTCCAGTTGTCTTTCATAACTTGTTTACAGTAGAAATAGAAAATTTAAACAACGAAAATTATGTGCACTTATTTACGTTTTATTTTTCACACAGTATAGTCATCTAGCTGCAAGTGGAAATTCAACAGCTACTTCTCCATACAACTACTTCGTCATCCATTGAAGCTGGTTTGCTGGCAGTGGTTGTCGTCATATGAACCGCAAACAGAAAGTAGCCGTCGCAGCCAGTAATGGAGTCAATGAGGACAAGTTCAAGGCCTCGGCATTCCTACAGTACTCTGCCTTCGTCTCAGCTGTGATAGTCTGAACTCTTTGCCCATGAAAGCAGATTTACCTTAGTCAGAGACCCTTGTGGACCATTAGCTTTACTTATATATAGGTCATAGGGGCTGTTTTTAATTGACTCAAATTGTATTTTGTACCGAAAATGGAATTTGCACACCGTGGACCCTCTTGAGACCTAGGCGTCCGCTAACCCCATAGCCTTTTGGGCAGAGGGGCAACCACGCTTTTACAGTTAGGTGGGACGGCCCCTTCCTCCCCTCCCTCCCTTTCTTCCCCTCTCCTTCCATCCCCCTCCCTCCTCTCCCCTTCCCCTCTCCATTCTGCCTCCCCCGTAGAAGTAGGGCCCGTTTAATCCAGCTAGGAGGTCTGGGGGAGCGCTATAAGCTCCCCCAGCGGGTCCGGGCAGAGCCCGGCCACCAAACACATTTCGGGGCGTTTTGAGCTAAAATCAAGGCATCTGGTGGCAATAATTTTAATGACTTTCCTGAGAAATAACTGTAAAAATTTCGTGTATTTAAACAGCAAAGGCAAATCGGGACCAAAATTTTCCACCACCCTTCTCCATTCCCCCTCCCCCTTAGAAGTAGGGCCCCTTTAATCCAGCTAGGGGGTCTGGGGGATACTGACGTATTGCATGTACGGCGATGCACTTCAGTAGTGAACCTACTGCATGGACTGCAACACCAGCATCTCCTACAGTTGGGTGGGACAAAAGCCGCCCTTTAACAAATCGGGTGGGACGTGTCCTCCCACCCGGTGATTGCGCCAATGCTTTTGGGTTCCTGTTTATCATTTTTTCACAATGTTGTCATATTGTTGTTGTTGTTAGACCGCCAGTCTGGTTGCCACGTTCATACTGTCGCGGCTCGACTACTGCAACGCACTGCCAGCAGCACTTCCACAGTCCACCATGGCGCCGTTGCAGCGGGTCATGAATGCAGCAGCGCGTCTCGTCTGCAACCTCCGGTCACGGGACCACGACACACCGGCACTGATCGAGCTGCATTAGTTGCCGGTAACAGCTCGAATGTAGTACAAACTGTGTCGTCGCTGGTGCACTCAGCTGTTGTCGGCACCGTACCAGACTACCTCAAGAACATGCTATATCCTGTGTTAGAACGTGCGTCTCAGAGGACACTGTGATCGGCCACGAACAACGACATGGTCGTGCCACGCTCTCGGCTCAAGTTCGGCGAACGTGCGTTCAGCATAGCCGCCCCGAGAATGTCGAACAGTATTCCTGCTGATCTGCGCGCCACACTGAACACTGCTACGTTCAAAAAGAACCTGAAAACATTTTTATTCCGTGAATCTTATTCGTCGTTTTGACTTAACTCGTCCGTAACTTTTGCACTGCTTCATTGTAAATTTTAATTTTAGTGTAGTGTATTCTTTCTGATCGGGCTGGTCGGCCTTTGCTGTAAGCCCCAGCCGCTTGTTATTATCATTTTATCATTATATGTCTGCCTTCGACTTGTGCTAATGGTTTTTATGCCATTAGGTTAGGCTTCTATCCTTCCTTCCTCAGTTGCCCTCAATGCTCCATATGATATCATGGCCTTGGCCCGAGTGTTTCAATTTTTGTTCTTGGAATTAACAGTCGAGCTCTTGGCCGACTTGACCTCGACTCCATTACTGCATCAAAACGATTTATGCGATCCCATACGAATAAATTGAAATAACAATGCCGGTGATCTTTCTTTATTGAAGAAAACACCTGTACTGACAATTTGGTGGCCTGCAATAAAGACTTACTAGATGGCTAATCTACTACAATAATATTATTATTCTGAATAATACATAAAAATGTTGACTGTTGTTACCAGCTCTGAGAAGATGAACAGGACTGTTGAAGCAGCTGTGCTTTCCAGCGGTTGACAATCGGTGCCACTTGTAAGGTAATAACTCACATTGTTCAGAATTCCATTGTCCACACCTTGATGCAGCTGAAACATGGTAATGTTATGGTAATGTAATAATGATAAAATAAGCAGGGATTTAAGCTTTATACAGTTATGAATGGTGTACGAGGCTTATCAATTTTTCTGAAGAAATACCTATGTGTCCGCTGCATTATCCGTGTTTGTTTCACACTTTTTGCTTTGATTAAAACTCTACAATTCACGCAAAATGGATCATCTTATCAATGTGCATTGTTTAATTGATCTCGTTGCAGAAATACTTAGCTATGGGATTCCAGTCCGCCATTCCGGGGGTCAGGGTTAGGGTTAGGGTTAGGATTAGGGTTAGGGTTAACCCTAGCGGACCTCCAGAATGGTGGACCGGAATCATTTTGTTCCAGTCCTATACCATTTGCATGAACTCGAAAGGCCTATTCACTTAAGCTAAAGGACGGACTTCAGTTTTGGTTTATGAATTTCGCAATTACTTGTTAATTATTGATAGATATGTCAAAGAATCTCGGAGTACAAACCTTCACGTAAATAATTATACACATTCAACCAAGTTATAAAGTCAATAGCATCTCGGGAAAAACAATTCGCAAGCAGACGAAATTTGTATCTGCCGCTGTGAGAAGACCAGTCCATTTGTGCACCTCTGCATACTCATAATGCTGTTTCCGGCTAAAACTATTCGTCATCTATTCAAACATAATTAATGCTGTCGAACATTATAATTAATGGTGTGTCTTTCAGTATATTATGCGAAATATTTAGTATTTACGTTTCCCAAACATGACACCCCTTAGCTAAATGCCGGCGTGGACTGTTCCGTTGGCCGCTTGCCAACTGCAGTGTGTTTATGTTATGTTGACTGTGGGAAATTCCCAGCGCCGGCCGATGTGCGCGAAGAGAAGAGATCTAAAATTTATTACAGCTTTCTTCGCCCTGACAACTCAAGTAAACAACAGTGTCCGCCTGGTCACACTGAAATGTATTGTGTAGCTCATTTGTTATTAATGGCCTTTAGTATGCAGAGATGACTATGGCACAAATGGATGCCGTCCATTTTTTGCCGATTTAAAAGTCACAGCCCTGGCAACTGTGCACGAGTCATTCATAAATGTCGCGAGTGACTCATCGCCAGGAAGCGACGACGCTTTGCCAGCTCAAGACGAGGAGGGGGTGTGTTTTACCGCAGCCAGTGCGCCTTCGCTGCAGCGCGGCCGCTGCCTGCTGGCCTATCAGCGCCTTGGATCAAGGTCAATTACTCGCGTTACAACCACCCAGCGCGTCTTTTCGTTAGTGTACAACGAAGTATGAAATAACTAGTTTTCTTGTGTCAAATCACGATTCTGTGTAGTTCTACTTCGTCACAATCATCGAGCGGATTTTTCATTGGCTTCAAGGTTCGATCTTTATTGTCGGAATGTTGCATAAGTGGCAAAAAGTACAGATTACCCATCTTTGTAAAGATGGCGGAAATCGTCAGTTATCTTTTAAGTGACGAAAAATGGCCATTTATCTTAAATGGAGATTTAAGTAACAATTAGCGGCAAAGTGGAGTTAGTGAAACGCAATTTATGCAAAGTGGAGATTAGCGGCGGAATTAATCTCGACTTAAAAGTTAAGTGGTGTTGGTGCAACCGGCCCTAAGCCTAGGCTCTTAAGATGGAATTTAATCACAGACTGAACTTATTTCGGGACGTATGGAGACGGCGCAAATGAATTTTCGCATAATTCAGACTAAATTCGGGCGTAATTACGCCCAATGCCTTCCGATGAGGGGACAATTCCGGTCGTTGCTATGGCTGACGAGCATGTCACATGTAAACTAGTGCGATGTTTGTGATTGAAGTCGCGCATTTCGACACAAGATAATTTCAAGGCATTTCAACAAAGCAATCCAATGCCCGAGTGAGCTAAACTACTGTAACGGAATTTTAAGTGCAGCTGGTACTAAGTTCCCATTAATTGAGGACCCATACCTTTAACTATAGATACCCTAAGGCCTCTTCTATCATAGTACAAAATTTCGTAACAATCGGTCCACATTTGGGGAAGTTAGGAAGATATTTCTGAACCCACTCTTTCGGCAAGCGAAAACCGTCTTGACGGATCCTGCGTCAAACGCGGATCGAAATTAACCAATCAGCGAGCACTCTCACGCGTCCGCAGTCTGTGCCGAGGATCCGAGTTTAGTTACACTACTATAAGCGCCGCATTAGGGGATTTTAGACCTATAAAACTTTCTGCAAAGGCTATGCCATAGTCAGTAGATATGTCGTGGGTGTAATTGACGGAGATGAATTAGATGATTATTTGTTAATGTACATAAACGGTATCGATAATCCGTCTTTTTTATCCGATGGTCCGTTGATGCAGAGGTTCGATAGTCCGAAGGGTAGGGTTGGGGTTAGAATCAATTTCGGATTTTCGACAGTGATGTAGTCCTCGAGACCAAAGTCTTTGTCTCGAGGCGCCTCGAGGACAAAAAAATAAAGTCTTGGTCTTGGTCTTGGTCTTGACAAAAAAAAGTCTTGAGAATTTTCAAGACTTTTATAGGTTTGACTAATAGTCGGTACTAAACTAAGAGTAACAATTTGGGACGAGACTGAGTTTTAGTGTTTAGTGCAGTGTGCTGTTGTTTAGCACTGTTCTTTTTGAGTTAGTTTACATTAGGCCTACTGTCTTTATTTCATACACAGCTATGCGTGTCGTGTGTATACTGTTTTGTTCATTTTGTGACCATGATATGGTAACCTGTTCAGTGGTCCGGGTAAAGTGTTGGTCTTGGTCTTGGTATTGACAAAAAAGTCTTATTTACATCACTGATTATCGAGCCCTCGGATTGTTGACCTCCACATCACAGTAGAGACGAGATCGAGGTCGAAGTGGACTTATTAAGTTTAATTCACAACCACGGCTGTCCTTTTACGGTACATCTCATCGAGAAATATATAGCTTGCCCACCACCGACTAACCGCAAGTAATTCCACGATGTTTAGGCAATTTTTAAAGGCCACCAGTAGATTATTGGAAGTGGCATTTGTTATGTAGCTGGATACCCGTCTTCCCGTAGCGAGTTTGGTCTGTGCACTTTTCGTGACAAAACCACTTCCGCGTTGGAGTAACTGAGTCACGTGATGTTCATTGATATGCAAAAACGCGCGGACGTGATTGAGCGCGCTTGTCGCTGCCGCTGCAGATGCCTATACGTTTTATCATTTTCATTTTCTGACTAATTTCTTTTATTAGGCGCCTTAATGTCTTTCGAATTATACGTCTAATTAATCGTCCTGTGAGATCCTAATTAGTGAAGTAATTTTATACCAGATAATTAGTCGATAATGAGTGATTTGATGCATAGTTTTGTACGCTTCGCAGCTTTCGCGACGGTCTGTAGGCCTAGAGGAGT
>Ga0209786_1000478_pt1 | contig 14006 bp, 7 predicted proteins | sample WorMetilvaeELBA2_FD_187405 | JGI IMG/M metagenome (GOLD analysis project Ga0209786, IMG submission 187405) | Marine gutless worms symbiont microbial communities from Max Planck institute for Marine Microbiology, Germany - Olavius ilvae ELBA.2... ...
GTGCGGGGTGCGAGGTGCGAGGTGCGGGGTGCGGGTTAGACAGTTATTAATTCAGTTTTGCGCAAATTGTGCAAAATATTTGTTGGCATCTTTGCAAAGCACTAACAAACAAGTATTTTCAAAGATTGGAATTGAAATCAACTTTTTGTATTTATTGATACCAGGTTGTCCCGGCTGGGTATCTGTTCACCTAATTTTAGCTGTATTGACGGTGGCGGCAGAATAAAATAGATCCGCCGACCTGTGACGAGCTCAGTCGAGTCAAGGCGAACCACAAATATTCAATCTTCAATCTTCAATTCCCCAGAGATGATGAATGCCATTCAATACGGCTTGAGACGGGCCCGACACCCCCTTTGTTATCGTCGAAAGCCGTCTAGTTCTCGATATTATAACGCTTTATTTTGTTAAGCAATCCTTGCCGGGTAATTCCCAGCAGGTTTGATGCATGGGATCGATTGCCGCCGGCGGTTTCAAGGGCCTCGCGCACCATTTGTATTTCAATGCCTTCAGTTACTTCCTGCAAGGTGCCGCTCCGGTTGAATGCGGAAAAAGACGGGTTTTTGGGATCAAAGATTTTGCCGGAAAGGTACTGTTCAGAAATATCCTTATCGCCACCGGCCAGGGTTAACGCCCGCTCGATTTCATTCTGAAGCTCACGAACATTGCCGGGCCATTCATAGGCCGACAATAGCTCCAGGGCGTTGGCGGTCAGCCGGGCTAAAGGGCGACCGAACTTTTCGGCAAATTCTTTTAGAAAGTGGGCCGCCAGAATGGGAATATCTTCTTTTCTCTCTCGCAGGGGTGGAATGGTGAGCGGAAAGACATTAATGCGGTAAAATAAATCTTCGCGAAAATTGCCCTTGGCCATTTCATCTTCGAGATTGCGATTGGTACAGGCAATGATTCTCACATTCACGTCGATATAGCGGGAGGCGCCAACAGGTCTGACCTGGCCCTCCTGCAGCACCCTGAGCAGCTTTACCTGCATCTTGGGCGGCATTTCCCCGATTTCATCCAACAGGATCGTCCCACCGTCGGCCATCTCGAAAAGACCCTTTTTATCAGATATTGCACCGGTGAAAGCGCCTTTTACATGGCCAAAAAGCTCGCTTTCCAGCAGGTTTTCAGAAAGCGCTCCGCAATTTTCGGCCACAAAAGGCTTTTCCTTCAAAGGGCCGTTGTAGTGGATGATTTTTGCAATCAGTTCTTTTCCGGTACCGGTTTCGCCCTGAATTAAAACGGTGGTATTCACGTCGATCACTTTTTCCATCAGTGCAAAAAGACGGCGCATCGAATGACTGGAGGCAATCAATCCTTGGACCTGAAAGCGCTGCTGGACTTCTGACATGAGTCTGCGATTTTGCTCCTCCAGGGAGTTGGCGTACTGTTTAAGGATGCCATAATGTCTGGCGTTTTCGATAGCCATCGCCAGGGTGACGGACATAATCTCCATCAGTTGGGTATCCTTGGCTGTAAAACTGCCTTCCAGCTTGTTGATTGCGTAGAGAACCCCAATAATGGCCTTGGGTGTCCGCAGGGGCACACAGATCATCGACCGGGTGGGCAGTTTATTATCAGATGAAAATTCTTTAAAAACACGATCATCTTTTGAGGTATCTGAGATCAAGACAGGCTGGTTGTTTTGCAAAACCCAGCCGGCGACTCCAAGATGATCCGGAAAACGCATCTTTTCGATGTTTTTTTGCCCGGCATCCTGCTGCATTTCTACAGTTTGAATGAAATAAAACATTTTCTGGTCCGGCTCATGCAATGCAAGCGATGCCCCATCAATTTGAAAGACCTCTTTTATTCGGTGCAACACCACCTGAAGCATCTCATCGAAATCTTTAATGGCATGGATGGAGGTCGATACTTCATAAAGCAGTTTAAGATCCTGACGGGAAAATGGGGTCTCCGGATCAACGGTGCTCATGTTTTCTACCTGTAAATTTGAGGAAATATTGAAAAATACTGAAACCTGAAACAAATAATTATTCTTAATTAAATGCCAGGCGCCTAATTGTCAATTAAATTTACACAATTCCTGGCATATATTTGGAAAAAACCGGCCATATGTAAACTTAATTGGCAGCAGCTTGCATATACTGTATTTTCCTTTTAGATTTGCAGAGAATTCCAAAACTAAAATTATAAATTATATCAATAAGATAAAAATAAAAATGATGATATCAAAAGAAATATGAAAATTCGGCACAGCAGTTGCTTAAAGTAGTAGGGTACAGTGAGTCACATAGGTAATCTTTAGTTTCCATGGGACAATCTACAATCCTGAGTACGGAGTGTTGCAAGGAGCATTAGTTGGACTGAAAATAGAAAGGATGGTTAGATCATGCTCATAAATTTAGAAGCCCTCAACCAATTGTTTATGGATTCACCTGCCCCGTCGCGCTTGACGTATGACGGCTCCTGCAGAAATTGTGGTTGCGATTTTAAAATAGAGATCGATCACCATGCATCCGGAGGATACGGGTTGGCCGGTGGTGTTTTATATATGCAGGAAGCCGATCGAATCACTGCCAAGTGTGAAGCCTGCTACCTAGCCAATCCTGAGATGGAGGCTTAAAAAATTACGGTTCTAAAACCCAAAAGAAGGTATTTCATCGGGGCTTTGAATTTCCATAGATTTCGGAGCATTGGAGTACTGGAGGGTTGGAGTATTGGCTGAAGGTTTGAAGTCTTCTTTTAATACCCCATCATTCCAGCACCCCAACACTCCAGGATCGAGACTTTACAATAATTTCTTGCAACCTTAACTTTGCTCTATTATGGGTTATACGTCCTTAAGATTTTACAGATAGCTGTGCTGGAGGATGGCCGCCCATCAGGGCAGGTCTTTTTTTCAAATATTTACGGAATATTAAAACACCGGAATTGCATGGGAAGGTTCTGTTCGAAACTTCCCATCTTGCCCAATCCTGCAAATCACCTTTCCCGCCGCCAATTGGACAATTCAAATCCGAATCCTATCAAAAAGACAAAAATGAAATTTGATGGATTTTTCCATGGGATCGCTGGCCTTCTGGGCCATCGGTTTCGGGATCATGTTCGGGGCAAGTTCAGCCGGCTGGTTCGGCACCTCGGGTTTCTTCCTGTCCGACTTTGAAGTCGGCGGGGATCCCTGGGTGCTGGCTTTCTGGATGTTCCAGGTGGTGTTCTGGGCCACGGCGGCCACCATCGTTTCCGGCGCCATGGCGGAAAGGACCAAATTTTCCGGCTACCTGATTTACAGTGCCGTGCTGAGTGCGATTATCTATCCTATTTTCGGCAGCTGGGCCTGGGGCACTCTGGCCGCCGGTATGTTCAACATCGGCGGAATCTCGGCCAAAATTGTCGGCGTTCAGTTGCCCGGCATCGGCGCCTGTTTATTGTGGGTGTTTCCAGCAGCAATATCGGCCGGCAGGCATTTTACTTTGCAGGTGCTATGAAAAGCTGGTAATAGGATGATATAAACCCTTTATCACAATATTGTAAGAAAATATGCGAAATCACTACCTGCCCAAAAATCCATCCGGCGTTTTAAAAGCCCGGGGGCTCTATGATCCCCGATTTGAGCATGATGCCTGCGGGGTCGGCATGATCTGCCACATGAAAGGCGAAAAATCCCACCGGATTATCACCGACGGTCTGCAGATTCTGGTCAACCTCACCCATCGGGGCGCGTGCGGTTGTGATGAAACAACCGGCGACGGTGCCGGCATCCTGGTCCAGATGCCCCATAAATTTCTGCAGAAAGCTAGTAAACAGGCCTCCATCACGCTGCCTGCTGAAAAGGAATATGCCAGCGGCCTGGTGTTCCTGCCGCCCGATCCAAAACAAAGGGCCATCTGCATGAACCGTTTTGAAGCCGTGGTAGGCGAGGAAGCCCAGCGGTTTCTCGGTTGGCGGCGGGTGCCGGTGGCAAGCGACGCGTTGGGTGATCTGGCCCGGCAATTGGAACCGGCTATTTATCAAATCTTTATCGGCCGCGGGGGTGAGATCGATAACCAGGCGCACTTCGAACGCAAACTGTACGTGATCCGCAAAATCATTGAGGGCTTCGTCAGGGAGTCCGACCTGCCGCAAGCGCCCTATTTTCATATCCCCAGCCTTTCAAGCCGGACTTTGGTGTACAAGGGGATGCTCTTGGCCGACCAGATCGCCGCCTTTTTTGCCGATCTGGCGGACCCGGACATGGCCAGTGCCCTGGCGCTGGTTCACCAGCGCTACAGCACCAACACGTTTCCGACCTGGGATCTGGCGCACCCCTTCCGTTTCCTGTGCCACAACGGCGAAATCAATACGCTGCGCGGCAACGTCAACTGGATGAATGCCAGGCAGTATTTATTCCGGTCAAAACTTTTCGGCGAAGACATGTCCAAGCTGTTTCCCATCGTCCCACCCGGCGCCAGTGACTCGGCCATTTTTGACAACGCCGTCGAATTGCTCTACCACTCCGGCCGTTCATTGCCCCATGCCATCATGATGATGATACCCGAGGCCTGGCAAAAACACCAAACCATGGATGACCGGAAAAAGGCGTTTTATGAGTATCATTCCTGTATGATCGAACCCTGGGACGGGCCGGCCTCCATTGCCTTTAGTGACGGCACCTGCATCGGAGCAGTGCTGGATCGCAACGGACTGCGCCCCTCCCGCTATACCGTGACCAAAGATAACCTGGTCATTATGGCCTCGGAGGCCGGGGTGCTCGAGGTGTCGCCGCAGAATATATTTTCCAAGGGACGGCTGCAGCCTGGCCGCATGTTCCTGATCGACACCGAGAAAGGGCGCATCGTCAAAGATGAGGAAATCAAAGCCGAAATAGCCGCCCGCCAACCTTACCGCCAGTGGCTGGATCAAAACCTGGTCACCTTGGACCGGCTGCCCGATCCGCCCGGCAATATCGGAGGTAATGAATCCCTGCCGTTGATGACCCGCCAGAAGGCCTTCGGCTACAGCAGGGAAGATCTCCGTCTGATTTTGGCCCCCATGGCCAGCGAGGGCAAAGAACCCGTCGGGTCCATGGGCGACGACATTCCCCCGGCAGTATTATCAAGCCGTCCGCGGCTGTTGTTTGATTATTTTAAACAGCTGTTTGCCCAGGTAACCAATCCGCCATTGGACGCCATCCGGGAAGAACTGGTGACCTCGCTAGTGACGACCATCGGGCCCGAACAAGACCTGTTCCAGGAGTCCCCGCTGCATTGCCGCAAACTTAAACTGATTCATCCCATTATCGACAACCGGGAACTCGAAAAAATCCGAAGTCTGGATACCGGAGAACTCAGATTGGAGATGTTGCCGATATTTTTCCCGGTAGATGAAGGTGGACCGGGCCTTCAAGGCGCCATGGAGCAGCTCTGCCAGCGGGCCACAGAGGCAGCCAGGCAAGGCGCCGGGATCCTGATCCTAAGCGATCGGGCCATGACCGATAAGATGGCGCCGATCCCCTCGCTGCTGGCCACCGCCGGGGTTCACCACCACCTGATTCGCGAAGGGTTGCGCAACCAGTGCGGTCTGATCGTTGAAACCGGTGAAGCCCGGGAAGTGCATCATCTCTGCTGCCTGATCGGCTATGGCGCGGGAGCCGTCAACCCGTATCTGGTTTTCGAGACCATCGGGGATATGCAGGCAAACGGTGACTTCGCGGGAATCGATATTGATGCGTCCATTCAAAATTACTGCCGGGCCGCCGGCAAAGGAATTCTGAAGGTCATGTCCAAAATGGGTATCTCAACCCTGCAAAGTTACCGCGGCGCTCAGATTTTCGAATGCGTCGGCCTGCACGAAACCCTGGTAGAAACTTATTTCAGCGGCACACCGTCGCGCATCAGCGGCGCCGACCTTGACCTGATTGCCACCGAAATTCAAATGCGCCACCGCCAGGCCTTTCCGCCTGTCAGTATCCCGACCGGGGATCACCTGGACTACGGCGGCAAGTATAAATGGCGCCGTGACGGGGAAGCGCATCAATACAATCCGCTCAGTATCGCCAAGCTGCAGCAGGCTGTGCGGTCCCGTGACGGAACGGCCTGGCAGGCGTTTTCAGAGCTGGTCAATGAGCAAAATCGACGGGAGGGGTTGATCCGCGGCCTGTTTGAGTTTAAACCGTCGCTGTCACCTGTTGCCTTGGAGCAGGTCGAATCGGCCGACGCTATCGTCAAAAGATTTAAAACCGGTGCCATGTCATACGGCTCCATCAGTCAGGAAGCCCACGAAACCCTGGCCCTTGCCATGAACCGCATCGGCGGCAAGAGCAACAGCGGCGAAGGTGGGGAGGATCCGGATCGTTATCTGCCTGACAACAACGGTGACTGGCGCGGCAGCGCCATCAAGCAGGTCGCCTCAGGCCGATTCGGGGTTACCGGCGCCTACCTGGCCAGTGCCACCGACCTTCAGATTAAAATGGCCCAGGGCGCCAAACCGGGCGAAGGCGGCCAATTGCCGGCCTTCAAAGTTTATCCCTGGATTGCCAAGACCCGCCATTCAACGCCCTACGTAGGCCTGATTTCACCGCCGCCCCATCACGATATATATTCCATCGAGGATCTGGCGCAATTGATCCACGATTTGAAAAATGCCAATCCCCGGGCCCGGGTCAATGTCAAACTGGTCTCCGAGGTGGGCGTCGGCACCGTGGCGGCCGGGGTGGCCAAGGGCAAAGCCGACCTGATACCGATCAGCGGCGAGTCCGGCGGCACCGGCGCATCGCCCCAGACATCCATCCGCCATGCCGGCCTGCCCTGGGAGTTGGGCCTGGCCGAAGCCCAGCAGACCCTGGTCATGAACGGTCTGCGCAGCCGGGTGGTGCTGGAATGCGACGGTCAGCTCAAAACGGCCCGGGACGTGGCCATTGCCTGCCTGCTGGGGGCGGAAGAATTCGGTTTCGGTACGATTTCGCTGGTGGCCCTGGGCTGTATCATGATGCGGGTCTGCCATCTGAATACCTGCCCGGTGGGAATTGCCACCCAGGACCCGGAATTGCGCAAAAAATTTAGCGGGCAGCCGGAGCACTTAATCAACTTGATGTATTTCATCGCCGAGGATCTCAGAAATATCATGGCCGAGCTTGGATTCCGCACCGTCGGCGAGATGGTGGGCCGGGTGGACCTGCTCGATGTCAGCTCCGCCATAGATCACTGGAAAGCACAGGGACTCGATTTCTCCAAAATTCTTTTCAAGCCTGAAGCGCCCGATCAAATTGCCGACACCTGCTTCGTGCAGGATCAGGACCACGGATTGGACGACGCGCTGGATCATCGACTGATCGAAATCTGCCGGCCGGCCATCGAAGACCGCCAACCAGTTGAATTTGAAATAGAAATTCGAAATGTGCAGCGCACGGTGGGCACCATGCTCAGCTATGAAATTTCGCGCCGCTACGGTTTGCAGGGGCTGCCGCCCGACACCATTGTCATGCATGCCGCCGGCTCAGCCGGACAGAGTTTCTGTGCCTTCGGGGCTCCGGGGCTCACCCTTCGCCTCCAGGGGGACGCCAATGATTATTTCGGCAAAGGGCTGTCCGGTGCCAAATTGATCATCCGGCCGCCGGACGGCAGCACATTTAAACCCGAAGAAAATATTATCGTCGGCAATCTCGCCGATTCCGACGCCGTGGTGATTTGCACCGGGGCCACCATTCCGCGAGACTTGCCGATCCCCGGACGTGACTTAAAGGGCGTACACTTCGCCATGGACTTTTTAACCCGCCAAAACCGGTTGACGGCCGGGGATGATCCGGCCGCCTTGGATCTGCCGATGATCTCCGCCAAAGTCAAACAAGTCATCGTCATCGGCGGTGGGGACACCGGCAGCGATTGCATCGGAACCAGCATCCGCCAGCAGGCCAAGACCGTCACCAATTTTGAGCTGTTCCCGAAGCCCGCTGCGGATAGAACCGATGACCAGCCCTGGCCCTTCTGGCCCGTCAAGCTGCGCACCAGCTCATCCCATGAGGAGGGCTGCGAACGCCAATGGGGAATATTGACCAAAGAGTTCATCGGTGACGTTGATCGGGTCGTCAAACTCACCACCGTCGATGTCGAGTTTGTCACCGACGGCCAGGGACGCACTGAGATGCGGGAAGTTGACGATTCCGCTCGTCAATGGCCGGCCGATCTCGTGCTGCTGGCCATGGGTTTCACCGGACCGGAGCCGGGCGCGGTGGTGGCCGACTGCGGCCTGAAGTTGGATGACCGCGGCAACATCCAAACCGACCGCAACTACATGTCCAGCGTCCCGGGCGTTTTTGCCGCCGGCGATGCGAACCGCGGTCAATCCCTGATTGTCTGGGCCATTTCCGAAGGGCGTGAAGCAGCGCGTTATGTGGACGCATATCTGATGGGGGCCACTGCACTGCCGGCAAAAGGGGGCGGCGACTTGCCCAGGATATAAGGCCGACAATCGACAAAGCCGGAGTCTCAAGACAGAGTTATTCGTTATCGGTTATTTGTTATTGGATTTCAATGATCGCCAGGTTTGCCGACCCACCGTTGATTGTATTTTAGAGAGATAAAATTCTTTCAGGCTCAATAACCAATAACGAATAACCAATAACTGACGGCGTTCCTTATTCACATTTGGGGTGACGACTATGGATGGCAACCATTCCAACAGCAGCGCATCATCCTGCCCCGCCTGCCGGCATATTAACCCGCCGGGCGCGAACTTTTGCCAGGAGTGCGGATCCCGTATACATCACATCTGCGCCAACTGCCAGGCTGAGGTTTCAGCCGACGCCAAATTTTGCCACCACTGCGGCCAACCGGTGGGATTGGCTGGCAGTCGTGATGAAGCCCTCCGCAATTACACACCCAAACATTTGGCCGATGAAATACTGAACAGCCGCAGCGCCCTGCAGGGTGAACACAAACAGGTCACGGTGCTCTTTGCCGATGTCAAAGGATCCATGGAGCTGGCCGCCCAGGTCGAGCCCGATGACTGGCACGCCATGCTGGATAATTTTTTCCGGATCCTGGCGACCGGAATTCATCGCTTCGAGGGAACCATTAATCAGTATACCGGCGACGGCATCATGGCCCTGTTCGGCGCGCCGATCGCCCACGAGGATCACGCCCTGCGGGCCTGCTATGCCGCGCTTTACCTGCGAGGTGAGCTGCGGCGCCATGCCGACCAGCTGCGGGTCCAGCGCGGGCTCAATTTCGGAGTTCGGCTGGGGCTCAACTCGGGGGAGGTCGTGGTCGGCAAAATTGGTGACGACTTGCGCATGGACTACACCGCCCAGGGACAAACCGTCGGATTGGCGGCCCGCATGGAACAGCTGGCTGAATCCGGCTGTGTCTATCTCACCGAGCACACGCACCGGCTGATCGAGGGATTTTTCAAGGTTCGTGATCTAGGCCGATCGGCGGTGAAAGGTGTGAGCCAGCCGCTGCGCATCTACGCCTTGGAGAGCGCCCGCGAATATCAAACCCGGTTTGATATTTCACGGGAACGCGGCTTTTCGCGCTTCATTGGCCGTCGGGATGAATTGGACAGCCTTCAATCCGAGCTTCAGCGAACTCTGGACGGCCAGGGTAACGTGGTCGGCGTTGTCGGAGAGCCCGGGGTCGGCAAAAGCCGCCTGTGCTATGAATTTCTGGAGCTCAATCGCGCAGGCGGATTTACGATATGCCGGGCGAACTGCGCCTCTCACATCCAAACTGTTCCATTGCTGCCGGTTTTGCAGCTGCTGCGCAGTATTTTCGGAATTTCTGAACCGGCCCGGGAAGATGAAACCCGCCAAAAGATCGCCGGCACCCTGACACTGCTGGATGAAGCGTTCAAGGACACCCTGCCCATTTGGTTTGACTTTCTGGCGGTGACCGATCCCCAGCTCCCGGCCAGCAAGACGGATACGGAGAATCGGCATCGCAAGCTGTTTGCCATGATTCAACGCCTGGTTCAGGCCATGTCCGAGCGGGCACCCCTGATTATCCTGATGGATGATCTGCACTGGATCGATCCGTCCAGCGACGTACTCGTTGCCCGTCTGGTGGATGCGGTCAAGAATAGCCGAACGCTGCTGCTGCTGAATTTCCGCCCTGAATATCACCGGGATTGGATGACGCGGTCGACCTACCACCAACTTCCACTGAAAGCCCTGGACAGCGAGGATTCCCGGGAACTGCTGGACAGCCTTTTGGGACAGGATCGGTCAATCCAAAACCTCGCACCCAAGCTTGTGTCCCGTGCCCTGGGCAACCCCTTTTTCATCGAGGAACTGGTTCGTTCTCTGGTTGAAACCGGCAACCTGGCAGGCCAACCCGGTGCCTACCGGCTGGTGAAATCTGTCAAAACCCAAGCACTGCCGCGCACCGTGCAAACCGTGCTGGCTGCTCGCATTGACCGTCTGGGCGAAACCGCCAAGCAGGTTCTTCAGACGGCCTCAGTCATCGGCCAGGAGTTTGAGGAGATCATTCTGCACCGGATCGTGGAATTGACTGGAACTGAGCTCGAGGACAGCCTCCACAAGCTGGTCGAGGTTGAATTTTTTCATCAAAAAGCGTTTTATCCAGAGCCGGTTTGGGCCTTTCGGCACCCGATCGTGCGAGAGATGGCCTACCACACGCTTCTCCGCAAGCCCCGGGAAAAGCTCCACCGACGCACCGCCCGGGCCATCGAAAAGATTCATCCCGACCGTCAGGATGAATTGGCCGGCTTGGTGGCCTCTCACTGGGAAAAGGCCCAAGAGCCCCTCAAGGCTGCCCGCTGGCACGGCCGCGCGGCCCGCGCCGCCGGCTTTGCTGAAATTCAAACCACATTTTTGCATTGGAGCCAGGCGCTGAAACTGGCACGGCAGGCGCCGGCGACCGATGAAGCATTGAAATTGCAGTTGGAGGCCTGTTGCGGTGCGCTGGATATCGGTGGCCGGGTTGATATCTCACCCGGGCAGGCTGGGGAAATTTTTGAACGCGGCCGACAGTTGGCGCAAAAATTTAATGACTCGCAGTCCCTGTTGCGCCTGCATGAAGACATGGCAGCGCGGTTGGGATGGTCGGGCGATTTCGCGGGTCAACGCCACCATCTTGACGCGGCATCGGTAATTGCTGAAAAGGTAGCCGATCCTGAAATCAAGCTGGATCTTTTGCAGCGCCGCTATGTCGCCCAATTCCATCAGGGGGATTTAAGATCGGCCTTGACGCTGATAGAGGAGGGAATCGCGGGCTGCGAGGCCTCTAAGCGCGATTTGTCGGCTGCGGTTTTCAATCGGGTGTTGCGATCGTTTCTGCTGGCCAAGGCCAATGTTCTATCGATGATGGGCAGCCTGATCCAGGCCGATTCTTACCTCAAGCAAGCCGCCCGACTCAAACCGTCGGCAGAAACACGGCAAAAAGATTCGCGCACAACCCACACCGAAGCCCTGGTCCGGACCTCCCTGTCCATCTATAGCGGCGACATCGATGCTTGCTGGCGTGATGCCCGTGTATTTGCAGAACTGGCTGAACGCTCGGGCTCCGTCTGGGCCGCCATCCTTTCGGCGTCAACCATTGGCAGAGCCCACCTGACGGGTCAGCGTTGGTCAGAGGCCCGGGAAGCACTCGCTTATGCGCTGGCACAGGCCAGAGAACACGAACTCGGCCTGGAGGCGGAAGCCTCTTTCCTGGCCCTGTTGGCGGAAGCCATGGCCGGATGCGGTGAGCCGGACCAGGCTCTGGCAACTGCCGAAGAAGCCGTTGCCGTAGCCTGCCGCAAAGAAACACTTTTTTGGGAGCTGCAGGCCCAGATCGCCCTGGCCGGGGTTTTGTTGCGCGCCAAGCGCATAAAAAATCAGCCTCGCATCGCAAATGCTTTGACACGGGCCGATGAATTGATTGAAAAAACCGGCGGCGAGGTAATGAAACCGTTTTTTTGTCAACGCCAGGCCGAATTTGCCGGATTAAAAGGAGACGATGCCGGTCGTCAACGAATGCTGCAACAAGCCCATGATCTGTTCCTATCCATGGGGGCCCGGGGCCACGCCGAACGACTTAACGCAAATATCGACGACTCTGAAACCTAAAGCTCAACAGTTCGCTGAACTAAAATTTGAGTCAATAAAGATAGAAAATCCCAAGCATCAAAAAACAAATATCAAACAATATCCAAAATTCAAGCTCCAATGATCCAAACGGGATGACATTGCCGTATGCTTTAGGCCGAATTCAGAACGGTGGCAGGAAACAGAAGCATGTTTCGAATTTGAATATTGAGATTTATTTGGGATTTGATATTTGGGATTTAAAGCGTACGGATATTTTAATCCACGTCCTTTAATCACAAAGTTATCGTGGCACTAGGTTTGCTCCTCAATGAATATGTCCACCTTCAGCACCGCCACACCTTTTACAAAATCAGCATCCAAATTATACCTCAGATACTTCACTCTAATGCCGAGAATCGTTTCATTGGTGTCGTCCAAGGTAATCTCGATTAGGGTCTCGGTATCTGGGGCAGCATTGTTTTTGAGCTGATAATCATAGACCAGCTTGCGCGCCAGAGGGGGGGTTGGATTCGGCGCACCGAGAATATCCAAAATTTCCGATCTGGTTGGCAATAATTTTCGATCTAATTTTCTAATATCAATGGTTACCTGCTGTTTGACCAGGCTTTTTTCCGATTTGCAGATCGACTGCATTAGCTGGCTCAACAATTCGTCGGTAAGAATGTCAGCCAGGTTTCTACTCAGGGACCCTTCCTTCAGGCGGTATTTGCCGTCGAGGCGCACAAAGCGCAATTGGATGGGAAGATCATATTGCCCCGGGGTATGCATGCCGTTTCTTTCAGCGATGTAGGTCATAACCAGCTCATCGCCGGCAATTTCCTGCTCGGACGACTCGGCTCCCGCCAACCAGGTGATGTCTTCATCCAACATGACCGGATCCTTCAGCAAAATGCGAAACCCTTCCGAATTATCAATCTGAAAATTTTTTTCAAAATCGCAAAGCTGGTTTTTAACCCGGAAAATCCGCTCGAGGATACAGCCGTTGAGGACTATAGCGGCTAATAGAACAACCAGATATATTCTGAAATGAGGAGACATAAGAAATCTAAGCTTTTTCGTTAACATCGACAATACATTGTCTGTGCAATGTCGCTATGCGCCTAAACTGAACCCGAAATCACGTAAACATAGACTTCCCGGGGCCCATGAGCACCGTGAACCATGGTGGCCTCCACATCGGCGGTTTTACTGGGACCGGAAATATAGGTCATGCAGTTGGTCAGACCCTCTTTTTGAACTTCCGGATCCCATTTGACCAGGGCGTAGAGCTCTATGAGGTCGGCGATGATTTGATCGAGGGTAATAACCGCCATGTGAATAGACGGCACGAGGGACACAGACCGTGCCTGCCCCGGTCGGGTTCGCATCACCAGGCTGGCGGTATCGGCCATGCAAAAGTCAGCTGAAGTAATTCCGATATAGGCGTCAATGACGTGTTTTCTTAATTCGTCTCTGGCCTTTTCCGTAGAGATGCCCACGGCTTCGGAGGTTTCCATTCCGGTTAGGTATACCGGCACCTTTTGAGGCGCCAGGGCCTCTGCGAGATCCAGCTTTTCAATCAAAGGGTGCTGCCAGGCAACGACGCTTTTTTGCTCGCCCCATTCCGGGTCTTTATTTTTAACGAGTTCGGAGATGGCCGCTGCAACGGCCGGTTCATCTTCGAGGACAATGACATTCAAGTTTATCGGCTGAGCCATTTCAATGAGCCTGTCAAGCAGTTGCTGTCTTTCTGCTGCAGATCGGTTTTGGATGCGATCGAGGATGGTGCCGGTCTCGGCTGTGAATTGACCGGTGCAAAGGTCATCGCTGCCGGGGCGATCGATTGAGTTGTGTCCCAGTGCAGCGCTGATTTTATTGATAAACGCCTGTTGTCCTGAACTGTCCATTGATAATTAGTGCCTGAACGAAAAGTGGCCGTTTTTCCAGTTAGCCCGGCCGCTAATTATCACTCATTAAATTACTGCCGTTCAAAACGATGGCGAACAATAGCAAATCAATATTTAGCAGCGTTTTCTCTAAA
>Ga0209786_1000484_pt1 | contig 13907 bp, 10 predicted proteins | sample WorMetilvaeELBA2_FD_187405 | JGI IMG/M metagenome (GOLD analysis project Ga0209786, IMG submission 187405) | Marine gutless worms symbiont microbial communities from Max Planck institute for Marine Microbiology, Germany - Olavius ilvae ELBA.2... ...
CAGAAGCTCACGACAGGCCGTTCGACACAGAAGCTCACGACAGGCCGTTCGACACAGAAGCTCACGACAGGCCGTTCGACACAGAAGCTCACGACAGGCCGTTCGACACAGAAGCTCACGACAGGCAGAATTCCTTAAATCCAAAATCCAAAATCCGAAATCGAAAATTGTACTCACCTTTTAGAGGAAAAAACGGGGTTTAGAAATTTTTCTGAAAATAAACAGATTTCTCCACCCCACCTCTCTATTCTAATGCATTAGATGTCAGCAGTTACTTTTATGATAACCAGCGTGATGTCGTCCACCGGTTCGACTTCCTGCTGAAATCTTTGCAACTCCGCAAGGATGGCTTCCTGAATTTCGGCTGCTTCGGCCCCGGCGTTGCGGCGAATGATCTCATACAGGGCATGCTTGCCGAACATTTCATCCTGCGGATTGCGGGCTTCCCAGATGCCGTCGGTGCTCAACACAATGATCTGCCCGGCGGCCATTGCCGCATGGCTTGCCTCCTCATACTGCCAACCGCTGTCGATGCCCAGGGCAATACCCTGGCCGCTGAGCTCCTCGAAGCGATCGGATGCAGGATCGTATAGCACGGCGGGATCATGTCCGGCCCGCACCCAGCTAACTATGCGCCGGTCCATGTCGATCTGAAGGTAAAACAAGGTTATGAAACGGCCGGTTTCCTCAACGTCCCGGGTCAGCTGGCGATTGACGTCCGTCACGACCCTGGCAATACTGCCGGACAACGCCGAACGCTGACGCAAAAATGCGCGGGTCGAGGCCATCAGCAACGCGGAAGGGATGCCGTGTTCCGAAACATCACCGACGACGACGCTGTATTTTTTTTCGCCGGCCGTCGGGCTGTCAAAAAAATCAAAATAATCTCCGCCGGTTTCGTCGCAGTATATGCTGGTGCCGGCGATATCCAGGCCGACAAATCGAGGACTGCCTTTTGGCAGCAGGTTCTGCTGGACTTCTTTGGCCAGGTCCAAAGACTGGCGCAGGCGGTAGCGGTCTTTGAGGCCGTCGGTCATCTGATTGAAGTTTTCGGCCAGCGACCCCAGCTCATCATTGCTGTCAACGGTAACAGTTGCCGTTAGATCGCCTCTTTCCACCCTGGCCATCGCCGCCTGCATGCGCCTGACCGGCTGTATGATGCCGCTGCTGAACATCTGGGAAAATATGAGCGCCACGGCCAGGGTGACCGTCAGTAAAAATGCGGTTAAGTACAGCAGGCTTTGGATCACCTGGGCCGGATCCATGACGAGCATCATGCGAGCCTTGTTATAAGACAGCACCCCCATCAGGATCAGCGGCAGGATGCTGGCCAGGATAAACGTCACCAACATGCGCGTGTGCAGCTTGAGCCTGAAAATCCCCGGGATTTGAGCCAGGCCGCCCCGGGGGATAAAGACCGGCCATATCCGTCGGCATTTGGATTCCGTTATAAAAAAAATAATGGCCGCTACAACGATGCCGCCGATGATGCAGCCGACGAAAACCCGCAATCCCCCGATCAAGTCCAGCGTCCACGAGCCGGCCGCGCCAAACTGCGCAGTTACGCTGTATATCGTCATGGTAATGGCCGCAATCAGCCAGTTGAAGAAGCTCAAACCGGCCGACATAAACGGCAGATCCAGGATTTTGCGCTGGGCTTTTTCTTGTAGAGCCAAATTTATTTCCCTTTGCTGTTCATTCAGACTCAAATATTTTTCCAAATCTTTCTTCCAGTAGTTCATCACGCAGGCGGCAATTGCGACCAGAACGGGAAACATGATGGCCACCACATAAAAAGTATGCTGCATTTCGCTGACATTAAAGGCTCGATCAAAAAAAACAAAATACGATGTCACGACACATGCGCCAATCAGGTTGGCGACCACCTGCCAAAAAGTGAGTCGGCGTTCTACGGACTTGGACATCGCCGCTAACGATGTTCCGGGGTTCAAGCTTGTGTGGTTCATAATGGGCCTTTAGCGAGATTTGGTTGAAGATCTTGCAATCATTTAAATTTTGTTTCTGATTCATTTATTATTTTCTACCGACCGAAAACGCAATACTAATTTCAAGGCCGGCTCAAAAAGTGCGGCAGCCGGGGCCGGCCATTTTATTCATTTAACTTTTAACCTGTGCCCAAAACGTGTTATGGATGGTGCCGTTAATTAGTGATCCGGTTATCTGGAAGGAGTAAGTTATCGTAGGTGTGGGTGTGGGAGCGGCTTTTAGCCGCGATCATTTAAAGTCGCGGCTGCAAGCCGCTCCCACAGGACTTTCTTATGTTGACTTGAAGCTTTGTAGGTAAACGTGAATAATTATAGGGAGGGGCAATGAACGTTTTGGTATTGTACTATTCCAAGGGCGGCAATACCCGCAAACTGGCGGAAGCCATCGCTGAGGGCGTGGGGCAGGTTAATGGGGTAGAAGCTGTGCTGCGCCATACCCGGGAGGTGTCCAAGGAGGATTTCGTGGCCGCCGAAGGGTTGATTGTGGGTTCACCGGTCTATTTCGGGACTATGGCCGCACAACTGAAACAGGTGCTGGACGAGTTTGTCGGGTTGCGCCGCAAAATGGAAAGCAAGATCGGGGCAACTTTTGCCACCGCCGGTGATGCCAGCGGCGGCAAAGAGACCACAATGATGTCCATTATCCAGGCCCTGATGATCTATGGGATGATTATCGTGGGCGATCCCCTGTCGGCCACCGGCCACTACGGAACGTCCTGCGTCGGGGCACCGGATGCCGTGACGCTGGAAAACGGACAGAAATTGGGCCGTCGGGTGGCGGAGCTGGCCAAAAGACTCCAAATATAGTTTTCTCTGTGATATTAAGATTATGAGAAATTGAGAACCTAAACTTTTTCCTATATTGCACTTTGAAAAAGTCGCCCGGGCAAAGAAGCCTTGGAGCAGATTTGGGATTTAGGTTTCAGGTGTCAGGTTTCAGGTGTCAGCGCCGCCTCTGGCCCCGAGCGGCACCCGCTGTAGTCTTCGATTTCGAGGACGAGTACGACGACGATGACGATTTAAATACCCTGTTTTGGGTTTAATTGAGAGAAGTTTCATACAAGCGCGGCCTCCGGCCAAAGGACAGCCGGTCTGATCAGAAAAGAAAATTTGAAAAAGCGAATAACGAATAACGAATCCTCCTTCGGCGGACAAGTGTCGAAGTAATGTATTCTGCCTGTCGTGAGCTTTTTGTCGAACGGTCTATTTTAAAAAAGACTGAGCGAAGCGATTCCACCCTTCGACACTTGTCCGCCGCAGGAGGATTCAATATTCGATATTCTGCGGTTCTGCGGGCTTTAGGTCACGTCTTCAGCGTGATTCGCTTGATGTAGATTCATAAGAGGGAACCCAGGTGGCAAATCCTGACACCTAATCATTCTATAATCTAACCAAGGGTCAATAGCAGCTTCTTTTTCGATTAGACTGGTCGCTTGCCACCAGAGGTGGGGCTGACACCTGACACCTGAAACCTGAAACCATCAGTCACTTGCAACACTTGCAACACGCTGCCAGAAAAAATGTCATAACGGCCTAAACTGGTCGTTTCAAGTTAGGACGAGATATGCCCGAGAGTAAGAACACACCGGTCGGCGATACCAGCCGCTACCTGCTGGGGGACGGCACATTCCGGTTCGCCTGCCACAGCGGTGTGGCCTGCTTTACCCGCTGCTGCCACAACGCCGACATGTATCTGTATCCCTACGATATTATCCGGCTGAAGCAGCGCCTGGGTCTGACGTCGGAGGAATTTCTGGCCCGGCACACCATTACAGCCTTGCGGGAAAACCCCTATTTTCCCAATGTCATGCTGAAGATGAGCGACCTGCCGCAAAACCCCTGCTCCTTTTTGTCCCGCAGCGGGTGCACGGTCTATGAAGACCGGCCCTTTTCCTGCCGGGCCTATCCCCTGGAGCCGGCTTACTACGGAGACGGGGAAAACCAGCTGAATATTCGGTGCTACGTTTCACGCCACGCCCACTGCCTGGGACACCGGGAAGACCGGAAGTGGTCCGCCGGCCAATGGATGACCGACCAGCGGATGGATGATTACAACGAGTTCAATGCCCGCTGGGCCCGCATCGACACGTTGCTGCGTCGGAATCCTTTCGGTGAAAAAGGCCTGGACAGCCCGGCCATGAAAATGACCTTTATGGCCAGCTACAACATGGATACCTTCCGCCGTTTCGTTTTTGACAGCAGCTTTTTGACGCGCTTCCAAGTCCCGGCTGAGCGTCTGGCGGCCGTCCGGGCCAACGACGCCGACCTGCTGCTGCTGGGATTCGACTGGATCCTGCGGTTTTTATTCGGGCAAGGTCCACTGAATGAGAGGGATGCTGCCGATTAAAGCAACCAGATTGCTAAAGACATTCCGATGGCAAGAAAGGTGTTGAAGATAAAAAATCACAAGCACCAAAAGCCAAATCACAAATAAATTCCAATTACCGAAATTCGAAAAATCAAACAACAACCCGTTAGCGGTCAACTCGATGTAATTATCATTGGAGATTATTCTGCGAAGCCGTGTGATGCAGGGCCGAAGAAAGTTTTGGTCATTCAATATTGTGATTTGAGATTTGTTTGTAATTTGCTATTTGTTATTTGGAATTTAAGGACTGGCTATTTGAGGAAGAAGCCAATTTATTATTCAATCTGAGTATTTGATATTACCTACTTTACCTAAAGCCAGTGATTGTGCCAGCCGCTTGCGCATTAAAGTCACCACCTTCGGCCAGTCGGTACCATGCATGGGATCACCGTCATTAATCAGTGGTTCCAGTTGCTGCAGGAGATCCTGATCCCCCGCCCGCCAGTATCCCATGGCAGCGAAATTGAACAGCGGAATATAGGCCGGCAGGGCATAATAATTATACCCGGGAGGGCCGTCACGGCCGATGTAGATGCCCAGCAGGCGACGGGGCGGCGCCAGCAGGCCGGCAAAGTTCGCCAGTGGATGATTGGGTTCGATAAAAACCGGGCGCAACTGCACTTCCCGGCCGCCGGCATTGCGGCCGTAGGCCGCGTCCCGGGCCCACAGGCGCGGTTTTCTGGCGGCATCGATCAGAAAGGCGACATCGTTGAAGAACGGGACGACCCGGTGGTACACGGGATCCGACTGGCCGTTGTCCAGATAGAGCTCATTGCTGCGAAAGGCCGCGACCAGATGCGGCGCCGCATCGCCCGGAAAATCCCGGCCGGGTAGAAATGTCTGCTGGTGGTTGTGCTGGGCCAGGGTCAATAGACGCACTTTATGGGTGGGATCAAAGGCTAGGATGGCCGCCAGGTGGATATCCAGCCGATGCCAGCGGTCAATCCGGCCGCCGCTAAAAAATGCACCGAAGCGGCCCAGCCATCCGATCTCCGCTGCCAGTCCGCTCCAATCAAAGACCAGGTTGTATTTGATGTAGGTCCATTTTTCGGCAGGATTTGCAGGGCTTTCGTCCCAGAAAACCTGGATGTAAAGCGGTGCCGGATTGCGCGAAGCGATCTCCGGCGCGTCAAGGTGCGCCCCGCACTGCTCCTCCTCGTTCAGATCGGCCAGGTCGCGCCACCCGAGCTGCTGCTGGATTACCTGCTTGTCGCTGTTGCGGATTAGCCGGGCCCCAGCCAGATAGTCCTCGAAAGCGATGGGCTGCCAGCTGTCCGGATGAACCCACAACCGCGGCATAAATTGCAGCGCCAGTGCCCTTGTAGCTTCCGGGATCGGATAGATGCGATGCTTCTGCATATAGGCATCTTTAGCCGGCTTTACCAGGGTGACGAATTCGTCGCAATCGGCGGCGTGGCCGAGCACCACTGAAGAAAAGCACAGGATAATAATCGTGGTGAGGCACTTCATGAAATGACGTATGTCGAATGTCGAATGACGAATGGTGGATTCGCTACGCGCAGTCATTTTAAAATAGACCGTTCGACAAAAAAGCTCACGACAGGCAGAATACATTACTTCGACATTCGATATTCGATATTCGATATTCGTTATTCGCTTTTTCAAAGTTTCTTTTCTGATCAGACCGGCTGTCCTTTGGCCGGAGGCCGCGCTCGTGTGAAACTTCACGCATTTAATCCCAACACAGGGTGTTTATATCGTGCTCGTCGTCGTCCTCGATACTGAAAGCGGCTTAAAAGCTTCGAGGACGAGTTGTAGGGTGGGCTGTGCCCACCTTCGACATTTAGATTCAGCGCTATTTGGTGGGCACAGCCCACCCTACAATAAGAAACTTTTGCAACGTTGGGGTTAAGTTAGCGTCGAGTCTTGGTGTCTTAGTGGCAAAAATTTTTATCAGATAAATCCTTCGCAAAAATGATGTGATTATAAAAATTAATAAATACCGAGATTTTTAAATCGGGCAAAATACAAAGTGGATTAATTTATCGTAAGTACGATGGAAACGGTTTTCAAATATTTGGATATTTTTATGGATATCAGAAGGAATATGTAAAATATAGAGTTGAATTCCCGCTACTACCGGGCGTTGCGAATTTTGGCGATAGCCGACCTTGCCGCACCGCGGACATACTTGTCCGGGTCCTGCTGGAGTTCTTCTAAAGCCGGCAGGGCCCTAGCCGCCTCGGTGCCGCATTCTCCCAGAGCCTGGGCGCTGTACCTTCGGACAAATTTGTCCCGGTGTTCCAGGGCAGTTGTCAGCTCATCCACCGCCGGAGCTGCGGCAGCGCCGATTCGGCTGAGCGCGAAGGCCGCATTGTAGGCGACCTTGCCTGCTTCCACTTCCAAGGCTTGCGCCATATGGGGCACGGCCGGTGCGGCCCGTTGTCCCATATCGACCAGCAGGGGCAGGATCCGCGAGCTCAGGGATTTATCCATGAGCATGGCGCCCAGCGGCGCGGCTGCTTCATCCGGGACCATGGCGAAATCCGCCAGGGCATGCACCGCGCTCTGGCGCACCAGTTTCTCTTCGTCCGACAGGGCACGGACGACCGCCGCGGCAAAGCCGGGGAAATCCGGCGCTATCTTGTTCAGGGTCCCGATGGACAGCGACCGGGTATATTGATCCGGGTCCTCGATTAATTCCAGCAGCACTTCGGCATCCTGCCGGGTATGACGGGCCATGTTGCGAAGCCCCTGGATAGCGGCATGTCGAACCCAGGATGCCTCGTCTTGCGCCATTTCCATGAACAGCGTGTGCGCCGGCCCGTCCGGTATTTCCGGCAGGCGGGTCAGGGACCCTATAGCCCGGTAGCGCAGCTTGTATTCCGGTGATCGGGCGGCCGCAACTAGTGCCGGGATAGCCGGAAATGCTGCTGCTTTAAAATCACCGAGGTTGGACGCGGCATGTATCCTGACGTTGAGCGCGGGATCATGTTCGAGGGCCCGGATCAGAATCGGAACCGCCAGATCGGGATAGGCCAACGCCTGGCCGAGGCGTGCGATGGCCCACCTGCGTACCCTGTCGTTTGATGAGTCAGCGGATTTGGCCAAAAGCTGCACTTCATCCAGGGAAGCATCTTTGAAATTCTGCTGCCACAAGAAGTTGACGCCTTCGGTGAGCTGGGCATGCTGCAAATTAGTGTTAATCGTGTCAAGAAAAGGACCCAACAACGGTGTGCGTCTAAGGCGCTGCAACAGGGCCGGGTCCTGTTCTGCGGATCGGCTATCCGTCTTTTCGATAAACTCAAGCACAGCCCCCAGGCGATCCCGGGGGGCGGCATATTGAATGATTTCCTGCATAGACCACAAAGAATATCCATCCCGGGTGCGGGGCAGCTGAAAGTGGAACATGATCAGGCTCAACGCGATCCACAGCAGGGCCCAGGCCCAAACCTGCCACATTCCCTTCATGATGCGCCTGCGCGCGACCTGCTCCTTTGAGTCTGTGAGAAAAAAGACGTCTTCGGCCCGATGCTGCGGCTTGATCCTGCCCTGGGAGACCTGCCATAAAGGGGTTGAAAATATTCCGGAATTGGCCCGGCGGACCACCAGGCGGTCGGAATCCACTGCATCGGGCGGGGCCGCGGAATCGGGCTGGGCCGTGCCGATCACATAGACCGGGTCGCCGGGGTGCAGGGTCATCACATGAGGGGTGGACAGATCCGGCAGCTGTTCCCGCCGCTTTAAAACGGTCTCGGTGATGCGGCCGCCGAAGCTGGTCCTCCAGCGGGTGCGAAACCGGCTTGCCCGCGGGTCGATCAGGATGCGGCCCGTGTCGTCTTCGAGGTAGAAGGGCTCCAGACGGGTTAAACCGGCTAAACGGGAATTATATTGTAGTATCGGACCGGTGGCTGATGGTGACACGGGACGGGCAAAACCCTGCAACTCCACCAGGCCGACGACGGCCGACCGGGCTTTGGAGGTCGGCAAAAGATCCAGCTGGGCCGCCTGGCGGGAGCGCCAGGTGCTGTCAATATAAGTTGCCAGTATTCCCAATCCCAGTCCGGCCAGCCCCACCCCTACATCGAGAAACGCCATTATCCGCGGGTTTTCGATGCCTGTTATGCCGATGTTGTAGGGCATGTAAGGTAAAATTTCATGCAGGAGCTGAACCAGGGCCCTGGCGGGTGCCAGCAGTCCGGCCACGTAAACCGGGACCCAGCACAGGGAGATTAGCAGGGCCGCTAGCGGTTTGTTGCCGGCCCGGGCGAAGGGTTTGATTAAGACCGTCAATACCATAACGGCCACCGTGGCTGCGATGACGTAGGGCAGTGCCAGACCGGCGGCAATGGCCGCCGGTGGGATCAGACCGAAAATGACGCTTAGATAAATGCCGCGTCGAATGAATTTATGCGCATAAAGCCGTCTTGCGATATTGGGACGGAAAAACAAAAAAGTGCTGATTGACAGCCATGCCAGCAGGGGCCAGGCCGGCGGCATTGTTCGTAACAAATAGCCCCATACGAATATGTAAGCCGTGGCACCGAGCAGAGACATAAAATAAAACAGCAAGGCCGCCGCTATCAGGACCGTCCGATTCAAGGTGACAGGCCTTTTTTTCAACGTATCGCGCAGGACGGACACGCCTAGGTAGGCCGGGACCAGTATGATCAGAAGCGTCAGGAACTGGTACACCGCCAGCAAGGGAATGCCGGGGGCCAGCACCGAGCGTTCAGGATTGAGAGGGTTCACGTAGACCTGCAGGGGGTCGCGTTTGAGCTCCGGTTTGCGCCACACGTGGCGCAGGAGCGCGTGGCCGAACTCCCCTTTGCCGCGCAACCGGCTGTGGGTGTTGAAATATGACGAGGCATATTTTCCTGCTTGACCCGCTGCATCCTGTTGCTGGAAGCGGTATCGGTACCCAACCTGATTGAGGGTGCCGTCGACGGTGGACCAGGTATAGGCCCATAGGCCTTCGACGACAGTTGCCGTGAGTTTGATTCCTTTTAAAGATGCCGGAATTGCGACGAGCAGCGTAAAAATCAGCAGCACCGCGGCCAGCTTGCGGGATATGCAGATCGTCGGGGATACCGGGGCGGATGTTCGTGGCGTACCGGCGGTATTCACTGTTTGCCACTGGCCGGTGTTGGGGTCCCGGGTCAGGGCGGTTGAATAGCGCGGTGCCGAATCGTGCGGGGCGAACTTGACTTCAAATGAAATTTTTCGCCCGGCATGGCCGTTGACGTCAACGTTTACGATAAACAGGCTGCGGGTGCTGCGATGCCGTGAGCTGCTGCTGCGGATGGTGATCTCACCCGGGGCGGTGCCCAGTACCTCGGCCGTCCAGGCCTTGAGGTGTCTGCTCACATAGGCCGTGCGCCTTTTGGGAGTCCAGTCGGGGGTAGTGAATATATGCCTAGGCTGCATTTACAAATTTATCCCGTTTTTATTACCATGAGGTCACCCTTTATAATTTGGGATTTTAGATTTCGGATTTCGGATTTGTGGAATCGCTGCGCTCTGTCAATTATAATGGACCGTTCGACACAGAGGCTCACGACAGGCAGAATTCTTTAAATCTAAAATCCAAATTCAAAGATTTAAATTTCACCCAACATGCAGAGGAACAAAAATGGACTTAATAAGTCTTTCAGATCTCGTTACTTACGCTTAAAATGAGTCAACTTATTTGGACACGATCTATGTCAATTTGCGCCAAATTGAGGGATTTAGGAATTGAGGGATTGGGGGATTAAAGGATAAAATCAATTAATCAAAAGAGATAGAATTCCTTCAATTCCTAAATTCCTAAATTTCTGAATCCATAAATTCAACCCATGTCCAATTTTCATGCAATTCCGTGACGTACAAAGGTTCACAGCCATTTTTTCAAACTAAATGACGAGGTCTGTCTTTATGAAAATCAACAATTTTCATTACACCAGGTCCAATCCTATTAATTGGGTAAGTCCAGCTTGACGTCTTCTTTTTTTTCTTCCGGCACCTTGAGATAGGCCTGTTTTTGGTAGTTCAGCAAACGGGCCAGGATGAAATCGGGAAACTGCTCGATGCGGATGTTGTAAATATTGATGCTGTCATTGAAGAACTCCCGCCGGTCGGCAATCTGCCCTTCAACGGCCGAGACGCGCCCTTGCAAATGTTTAAATGAATCGATGGCCTTTAGATCCGGGTATTGCTCAACCAGGACGTTGAAACGCCCCATAAGATCGGCCAGCTTGTTCTCGGTTGCAATTTTGGCGCCCATGTCGCCGGCTTCCCGGTATTTCATGCGCTGCTTGACGATATCGGTCAGCAGTTCGCGTTCGTGCTTCAGGTAGCCTCTGGCCGCATCAACCAGCTTGGGCAATTCATCATGCCGTTGCTGCAGCAGGACATCGATATTGTTGAAGGCTTTCTCCAGGTTGTTTTTAGCCCGCACCAGGCCGTTGTAAAGGGCCGTGATAAACGAGATGATGCCGGCCGCTCCGACAATGACGACGATAAGTGTTATAATCATTCCGGTCATAAGGATCCTTTCAATTTTATTTGTAAATAAGCCGAGCGAAGCGACAACCACAATTCGACATTCGTCAATCTTCATTCGCCATTTCATACGCGGTGTATTAAATTCATATCGGCGTTTGGCGGCATTTCTTTAGATGTCGTGGCGGGTTGAACAGACAATGAGCTCAAAGCTGAAAGCTCAAAGCTCAAAGGGGGGCATCTTCGATGCCGGCTCAAAGCTGAAAACTCAAGGGGGTGTTGGGAATCGGAACAATGGAATGTGGTGGTGGGAAATATGCTCAAAGGTGGAAGCTGAGAGCTCAAAGGGTTATTAGAATTCGAAATTGGAAAGTTGGGAGTGGCTTTTGCTTGCGTCCTGCTGTTTTTTAGCGGGGCAACCGCGACATTGAATGCCGCGGCTGCTTACTCGTTTCCGGAAAATTTAGTGAACGGCAGGTAAGTTTTGGCAATCAGCCGGGTAAGTTTTTAGTGAACCATTAAAAACGCGTAGCGGTCCATTTGCTGATCATATTCGGTGCGCACTGCAATGGGAAACCCGAATTGGCGTACGGTGGAATACACGTCCACGGCCATGGCTTCCGGGGCCGGGCGTGCCAGGCGCGGCTCCTTGCAGGTGCGCCGGTCGCTGCTGCACTCCTTGCAAAAGCAGCACGAGTCCATGAACAGCAAAAATGCCCGTTCGCAGCCGGCCAGAAAGACCTCACGCTCCAGCTTGACCAGCTTGGCGTTGATTTTGCGCGACCAGGCATGTCGGTCTTCGGGTTTTTCCATAGTGCCGGTAAAGTGCATGATGATGGCGTCGCTGTATTCGCCGAAAAACCGCTCACAGTCGGCCACCGACGGGGTATTGGGCGGACAGGCGGCGCCATGGCCGTACTCGCCGCAGCCGAACTGGCATTTAAGGCGCACCCACTGGGACACGATGATTTTCTGAGGGTCGATCCATTGATAGTCTCTGTAGCCTTTGGTTTTGAATATTTCATCGATAATTTGTCGCTTTTCCGGAGTCAGACTCATGGTTTTTCAATTCCTTTTGGACAGCTTTTTTAAATCAAGATCGATATTTCGATTGGCTTTTTGCGTTGAAATAATAACCTCTTTTAGCCGCGTCGATACGAGATCCATTAGTTCTTGGGCATCTAAATCAGCAAATGGTGCGATAGCGGGATTGTAATTATCTATGGCTGCACGCACGATTTCGGCGACCGACCTACCTTCATCCCGCGCAATACGTTCAAGTTTCTTCATCTGGCTAGGCGAAATGAGGAACTGTTTTCGAACTAATTTTTCTGTTTGTCGGAGCACCGACATTGTCAATTCCTCTCATTATCGAAACGGTGCAAATAATCCTTATCGTAGGGTGGGCTGTGCCCACCATATAGTGCTGAATCTAACTGTCGAAGGTGGGCGCAGCCCACCCTACAACAAAAATACAGAAATCAACCAAGGGTGAGATCCGGCAATACCATTCCAATATCGGTTTGTCCCTGTATTTATCGGGATTGGTGAACATTTCCATAATTTTATATGCAATAACTGTGATTACTGATAAGTGGTTCCTTAATATTCATTGGCACAATACTAAACATAGTTATTTTTTTTCTATCAGTAACTTTATGCGCTCTAAATTAAAGCATGTCACCCTAACTTGGTCAGGTACGCATCCCGGGTTAACCAGAGTTCCTCCATGCGGTACATGTGCCAGTGGTCGTGCATCAGGATATGCCTCACCAGAATGTAGAGGGAATATTGTTCGTATTCAGGATGAGAGGCGTCTTTTTGCCAATCGGCGCGGTCCGCTCCGTCAAGAAGTTCGATTTGCTGCCGGCGCCGCCGCGTGAACGTTTCCAGTGCTGCATCCAGTTCCATTGGAGTTAGTCGGGAATCGACCTCATCGTCGCCGGGGATGTAGGGGACAAACTCCGGCCGGTCTTCATCCATGAATCTTTGCAGGCGATCCAGCAACATGGTCTGTACCTGGGCCAGGTGACTGACGTGTTCGGCAATGGTCCAGAAGCCGCCGCCGCGGCGCAAATTCATTTTAGCAGCCGGGATGGTTTTGACAAATTCCGCCAGGATACTGCCCGACCGTTTAAGACCTTCAATTAAATCCGGTATATCCCTCATAGCCTTTTAGTCTCCCAACAAATTATCCGTCCTGAAAAATAGCAGTACAAGTAGTTGATATGAAATAGATACTGTGCGGAGCACACGATAATTAATCCGTTGGCGCATAGACCCATCCTGCTTTCTCACTGTTTAATGATCAACCATCAACCTTGAAATTGCATTTTTGCAATGCGGATTAATTAGGTTAGAAGGTCTTGCCATTCCAGCCGAACAGGTTGCGGGCGAGATCCTTGAAATCGATAAAGACGCGATCTTGTGGCACGCCGAGTTCCTGTTCGATCAGACTGCAAATTTTTTCGGACAATTCCGGGCAGCGGTCTACGGGCAGGCCAATGCTCTTGAGCCGGACAAAGGCGGCCGGAGCATCGCTGCCCCCGAAGACCAACGGTGTTGCGGGTTGAATCGAAACCATGACATACGATTCAGGCTTTCCCAGCAGGTCGGCAATGAAAGCCGAGGTTTTTTTGAGCAACTGCTGATTGGATGCCTGATCCATGGCTTGATTCGTTTCAATACTGAAATACGGCATGGTAGTTTCCCTTTTGTTCCGATCTACGGTTGAAAGGTTTCAGGTAAAAGCCCAGCCGTCGGCAAAAAGCGGCCGGTCTGATCAAATAAAAAACTCTATAATTTGAAAGAAAGAGAGGAATGGATTCTTATTTTTAAAAAAATAATTGGACAGGATCAACAGGATCGTCAGGATAATTCGGCCTTCGGCCGAAAGGCCCCTCGCCGTAGGCGAAAAAAATCCTGATAATCCTGTAAATCCTGTCTAAATAAAAATAATTAATCTGGTTATATAGAAAGCCCAAGTGAATTAATTTCGTAGAAGTAAATCAGCCTGGATTCCATTTTTAATTTGTCTACAGGTTATTTTAGCTGATGAAGCGACTTGTTCTACAATTCGCATGAATTTT
>Ga0209786_1000487_pt1 | contig 13808 bp, 13 predicted proteins | sample WorMetilvaeELBA2_FD_187405 | JGI IMG/M metagenome (GOLD analysis project Ga0209786, IMG submission 187405) | Marine gutless worms symbiont microbial communities from Max Planck institute for Marine Microbiology, Germany - Olavius ilvae ELBA.2... ...
CGGTATTTAATGTTAATTCAACAAGATAACTACCGTTTACGAGTTTTTAATGCAAGTAAAAAATGCATTAAACTGGAAAATCTTCGTTTTCCTTTTATGCGATATTAATCAGCAATATCAAAGAGTAAGAGTTCTGGATACCCGTTCGAACACTAGCTAGCATCGTCTACTGGATTGTAACGATAGGCATTAATGTTTCGGAAATCAAGCGAGTAATAAAGGGTCCTGGCTTCTTTCATGGTAGCAACCGTATCCAGGCGCATTTTCTCGTAGCCTATCTCACGCGCCCGGTCAATTACCGAAATCGCCAGCAGTCGCCCGATACCCCGTCCCCGAAAATCCGATCTGACATAAAGCCTTTTCATCTCGCAAATTTTATCTTCCAGCGGACGCAACGCCACGCACCCGGCCCAGCGTCCCGACGCCTCAGCCAGCAGGATGCAGCCTTCCGGTGATGCATAATTTCCCGGCAAAGTGGCCAATTCCTGGCTGAATCCCTGGAATTCCAGATCGAAATCAAGGGAATCGGCATATTGCAGAAACAGATCTCGCACCTTCCGGTAGTGAGCCTGTTCATTGGCTTCTAGGATTATTAGACCTGCAGTTTGCGTATTAAATTTCATTGACACCATGCCCCAGGCGAACCTGCCAGCTGGATATGACTAGCTTGTAATATAAGAATCCCATATCAAAGATGATTATGGCTGACTCACAGCATACCGTTGGTCACCGTCAAACATTCATAATAAAAAAAACACCACCGGTCTTTCAAATAAATTGAAAATATTTGCCAAAACCGCAAACAACTTATATGCTAAAAACCAGCGTAAGGCAATCGAAACCAACTATTGCAAGACCCTGATGTTCAATTGCTTTCCCAAGGATTGCCGGAGTCTTGTCTTTTAAAATCAACCTGTTGTTGCTTCAGGAGCCGATCGGGTGAAGAATAACGATACTGGTTTGAAAACATCGCGCGAAGCATATGTTCGCAAAGTAACCTGGGTTGGACTTCTGATAAATATAACGCTTGTGTGCATCAAGTTTACAGCCGGCTATTTCGGACGAAGCCAGGCCCTGACAGCCGATGCCATTCACAGCCTCACTGATACGACCACCGATTTTGCAGTCATCGCCGGTTCTCATTTCTGGTCCCGGCCGCCTGATGAAAGCCATCCCTACGGGCATCGACGCCTGGAGACCCTCGTAACCGTCTTTATCGGGCTCATGCTTGCTGCAGCCGGCCTTGGGATCGGCTGGGATGCCGTTTCAGACTTGCGCGACAAACACGCAACGCCGCCGGGCTGGATTGCTTTGCTGGCCGCCATGGTCTCACTTGTTACCAAAGAGGCTCTCTACCACTGGACGGCATTGGCCGGCAAAAAGATTAAAAGCCCTGCCCTGGCAGCCAATGCCTGGCATCATCGCACCGATGCGATCAGTTCCATACCTGTTCTGATTGCAGTCGGCGGCGCCCTGATTATTCCATCCTGGTCTTTTCTGGATTTGGTCGGTGCCGTAGTTGTATCCATTTTTATATTGCACGCCGCCACGAAAATAATCTGGCCCGGAATCAGTGAGCTAATCGATGCCGGCGCCCCCAGGGAAATCCAAAAGAAAATTACGGATATAGCCGGTCATCATCCGGGGGTCCTGGAAGTCCACAAGGTCCGGACCCGCTACATCAGCACCAGCCTTCTGGTGGATATGCATATCGTCGTGGATGGCTCAATCAGCGTGCGGGAAGGGCACGCCATAGCCGATGAGGTTGAAATTGAAATTATAGGCGATATTCCGAAAGTATTGGGTGTCGTCATTCATGTGGATCCTTCCGATGCAAATGGGTCTTAAATTGGGCATCATCAATATTTAAAGTTGATAATAACCTGGAATAATCATATTATTACAGGTCAGGCTTTGGGAAGCTATAGTTTAACCGGGGGCCCTTTCGCCCCAGCTAATGAACTTACTCGCGGTTGCAAATAATGCCGGTATTTGAATATACAGCCCTGGATGCCAGAGGTAAAACGACTTCTGGCATTATTGATGCGGAAGGCGCTCTGGCAGCCCGCCAAAAGCTCCGGACCTCGGGAATTTTCCCGATTTCCGTCAAGGAGACCTACGAATCTGCGCCCAAAAAGGAATCCAGGAGCATCAGCCTGTCAAGCCGTTTCAGTCGGGTAAAACCGGTTGAAGTCGCGATGATGACCCGTCAGCTGGCAACGCTGATCGGAGCCGGCTTTCCCCTGGTATCAGCCCTGGATGCGCTGGTGCCCCAGACCAAATCCCATGGTTTTAAGAAAATCATGGCTCAAATCAAAAACTTAATTGTCGAAGGCAACAGTTTTGCCCAGGCCCTTGCAAAATATCCGGCCGCCTTTTCGTCGCTGTATATAAACATGGTGCGCGCCGGAGAAACATCCGGCACGCTCGAAATCGTCCTGGACCGGCTGGCCGATATTACTGAAAAACAGCAGGCCTTGATGAATCGAATCCAAACGGCTTTGGCCTATCCGATATTTATGTTGATATTCGGCACCCTCGTGTTATTTATCTTATTAATTTATATTGTGCCCAGCTTCACTTCAATTTTTGCCGATATGAACCAGGTGCTGCCGACACCGACCAGGGTGTTGATTTTTTTAGGCGAATTTTTTAAATCATACTGGTGGACCATTTTTGTTATCATCGGGCTGGTATGGTTTTTGTTCAACCGCGCCAAAAAAACGGAAAAAGGCCGCTACTGGATCGACAAGGCCGTATTGGCGATACCCCTTACCGGCAGCCCAGCCCGCAAACTGGCAGTAGCCCGCTTCTCCCGAACGCTGGGTTCACTGCTGGAAAACGGGGTATCAATGTTGGTTGCGCTGGATATCGTCAAAAACATCGCCGGCAACATTTTAATCTCTGAGGCCGTCGAAACCGCTGCCATCGAGGTCGGCAAGGGACAGGGCTTGGGTGCCGCCCTGTCCAGCAGAGGTATATTTCCCCAATTATCCATCCAGATGATCCTGGTCGGGGAACAAAGTGGTGAACTGGAGAAAATGCTGACCAAGATTGCCGATGTGTTCGAAAATGAAGTGGAAACCAGCATCTTGCGCCTGACATCCTATCTGGAACCGGTCATGATCCTTGTGATGGGGCTTTGTGTTTTATTTATTGTGCTATCGATATGTTTGCCGATTTTTGAAATGAATCAGCTGATTCGCTAAAAAATGAATAATGACGAATTATGGTATTCTATCTTTTAATGTCAATTTCTAGGTAAGGAAAATGGTAGTCGTATAAAAGCAGAAAATTAAAATGGTAAAATTCCTTGAATCTTCAATTTTCAATCTTCATTCTTCAATAATTTAGGGGGGGGGGGGGGGAGAGTAAGAAATGTTGCCAAAATTTGGATTTAATAACCGGGGGTTTACCCTGATTGAGCTGATGGTTGTCATTATTATCCTGGGCATTCTGGCCATGTGGGTCGCCCCTAAAATCATGAGTCGACCCGAGCAGGCCAAGCAGGTTAAAGCCCAATTGGATATCCAAAACCTGGAGACGGCCTTAAAATTATACAAACTCGACAACGGCCGATACCCGGGAACCGAACAGGGCCTGCAGGCTCTGATTGAAAAGCCTGAAACCGGCAACGTGCCCAGAAAGTGGAAGGACGGCGGCTACCTGGAAAAAGGCCGTGTTCCCAAAGACCCCTGGGGCAATGAATTTGTATATCTGTCCCCGGGCCTCAAAGGCGATTTTGATATCATTTCCTACGGCGCAGATGGTGTCCCCGGCGGTGAAAATGAAAATAAGGATATCAATAATTGGGAAATTGAATAAATTTTGCCGTTCGAATTGGGTTTAACGTCATGATATCAGCAATTAACATACCGAACCCATATTCTTGCAATCCGAAACCAACAACAATCCACGGACCATCCCTCCCCAATGCCGGCTTTACATTGATTGAACTGATAGTTGTTATCGCATTGATGGGCTTGATGCTTGTATTTTCTCTTCCCCGGTTGCAGAATAATCCGTTCCTCGACGACACGAAAAAAAGCTCCCGCTGGTTGATCAACAAAATCCGAACCTTGAAGGAAAGCGCCATGCGGGATCAAAAGCGCTACACGCTGCACTTCGATCTGGACAGTGGGATGGTGTGGGAAACCAACGAAGCGATGTCCCAGGAGGACATTGAAAACTCGCTTATGGACAGCTACACCCTGCCGGATGATCTGAGAATCGTTGATATCGAGTATCCGGTAACCGGGAAGATATATTCCGGCCGGGCCGAGATAACCTTTCATAAGGCAGGCTATACGAATAAGGCCCTGGTGCATATGCAGGATGGTGATAAAGACCTGAGTTTCTTGATCGAGCCCTTTCTGCCGGATGTGCAGATTTTTGAAAAATATGCCAGTTTTGAAGATTGACGTACGCTGGGCCGGGTTGGTATTTTCGCACGGGATAGTACAGATTCCATAAATTTCACTATGATACTTAATGGTATAAGGTTTAAGGTGTAGGGTATAAGGTGTAAGGTGTAGGGTATAAGGCAGGTCACGGCAAATAATAGGAATTGATAGCGAAATTCGGTTTCCGATTGACTCCGCGCAGGAATAGAAAGGAAAGTAGCGCCAAGGACTGATTAAATTGATGAGCCTTAAGGGACAATTCAATAATCCCGTTAAACTCAATGAAATTAAACCTTACACCTTATACCTTACACCATAGTCCACTTGCTATTGGGTTATGATGCATAAACTAGCAGCATATAAAAATAAGGAACCTATAGCCGACGACCCGCAATCCATAGCCGGCTTTACCCTGCTTGAAGTTTTAATCGCCATGGCTATCATGGCGGTGGTGCTGGTCAGTGTCTACCGGCTTCATTCCCAGACCCTGACCATGACAACTGCCAACCGGTTTTATACCCAGGCGCCCCTGCTGGCCCAAAGCAAGATGGCACAGCTGGAGGCTGCATCCTCGGACCTGGGTTCAGGAGACTCCGGTGATTTCGGGGACAAATTTCCCGGCTACGCTTGGAGTGTTTCTACCGAGGACGTGTCATCTGAATCTTTGGGGGAAGCCGCTGAAGATTTAAAGCGCATCGATGTGACGGTTTCCTTAAACGAGTTCGAGTACACCGTCAGATTATATCGTCTGATAAGCGAATGAAGGGATTGCGGAATCTTTTGATTGCGGATTGCAGAATGCGGATTGCGGATTGAGCTAAAAATGTCGTCTAATTTTCTCATTTCATCCTAACTTATGTATATTTTGAAAATAATATTTAGCCATATGTTTAGTATCACGCAACCAGGCGCTTTGCACCAAGCCCCATGCGCCCTGCGCCGGACCGCAACCCGTAACCCGCAACCCATAACCTGTAACCCGCAACCCGCAACTCGCAACCTAAACCTTCTACAAAACACATTGGTTATTTTCATTCTCAGTCATCAATCCGAAATCCGAAATCTGAAATCCGAAATCCGAATCCCGCAACCCGCAACTCGCATTTATCCCTCGAAATTTCGTTACAATATTTTCAATCCAAAATCCAAAATCCAAAATCCGCATTCGCAAATCCCGCTTCCGGTTTCACCCTGCTCGAAATTTTGCTGGCCTTTTTGATTCTGGCAATTGTCGTGTCCACCATTCTGGGGTCCTTCAATGCGGTGTTTTCGACGACCGATACGCTGGAAAACAGCGGAAAATACTATGATATGGCTAAAAATTGCTTGAACCGCATGACAATCGATCTGGCGGCCCTGTATGTCACCCAACCCCCGTTTTACAAAAAACCTGAATTTGACGATCCCCCCGATCCCTATCGAATAGTCGGTTCTAATGTCGATATTGGTGGCATAGGTTTTGCAGCATTGAGGTTTACCAGCCGGGCCCATATTGCGCTTGACAACAGCAGCCGTGGCGGAATCGCCGAGATAGTTTACTACGTTCAGACTAGGACCGACGGTCAGCATGTGCTGAAACGTGCCGACCATCTATTTCCTTATCCACCGTTTGAAGAAACAGGCGGCGATCCGGTACTATGTCAGCATGTCAAATCATTGGCATTTAAATATTACGATACCGAAGGCGAGGAATCCGAAGAGTGGAATTCCGATACAGATGACTACGATCATGCAACCCCGACGGCCATCGGTATACAGTTGGAGATCGGCACCGAATCCGAATCATACAATTTTGAAACGACGGTTCGCTTGGCCGTTCACCGCAAGAAGCTGGAATAAGCTGATTCTGCGACTCGTACTCATGTTTACTATTGATCGAGGGCTTTTATAATACTGAATTGATTTAGACAGGATAACAGGATCGACAGGATATTATTATGATTTACAGGCCCTATCAGGTTGATCCTGTCAGAAGACTAAAAAAAAGCGAAATTTCTGAAAACATTACAAAATAACCGCGGCATCGCGCTGCTGATTACGATCTCGGTGACAACGATATTGGTGGCCGCGGCCCTCGAATATAATCGGAGAGCGCGTTTGGCGGTCATTTCGACTGCGGCTGCCCGGGACCGGTTGACGCTTTCCTATATGGCATCATCGGGGGTTCACATGGCCATGGCACTGCTGGCCAAAGATAAAGCGGAATCCAATTTTGATTCTTTGGCGGAGGACTGGGCCGTACCGGAAAAAATTGAAGAATTGCTCCAGGAGATTCCCTTTGACGCAGGTAAACTATCCGTTGCAATAACGGATGAGCTGAGCAAGATTCAAGTCAACGCCCTGGTCAAATTTCCGGATAGCCGTCAGTTTAACGAATCCCAGGTTATGCTGTGGGATCGATTCTTGAGGTTTATCAGAAACGAGGAAGAACTGGAGGATGAAAATAACCCGGTGGCGATTGTCAATTCGGTCAAGGACTGGCTCGACAGCGGCGACGATGAAGCCACCACCGGATTAAGCGGAGCCGAATCGAGCTACTATGAAGATCTTGATCCGCCGTATGCCAGCCGCAACGGGCCGATACAGGATTTAGATGAACTATTGCTGATTAAAGGCATCACGCCCCAGATCTATTACGACAACCCGGACGCACCGGGTCTGGCAAGTTTTATGACCGTTCACGGTATGGCCGCGGGTGCCGGAACATCTTTCAACTGGCCGGGACGAATTAATATCAACACGGCTGATGGACCGGTGATCGCGGCTCTTTTGGGACTCGAAGACCAGGATCTGGCCCAGGCCATAGTGGAATTTCGCCAGGAAGCGCTGGAAGATAAAGATAACCATGACTTTTCAAATCCTAGGTGGTATAAGGAAATACCGGGTTTCGGTGATGTTGTCATAAATCCCAGCCTGGTATCGGTAGGCAGCGATGTGTTTCGCATTCAATCAGATGCCTCCATCGACACGACCAAAGCCTCCATTATCGCTGTCGTACAACGGGTGCAAGATCCCGAATCCCGCAAATGGACGTGTAAAGTCTTAAGCTGGAAAACGGAATGAGCAGAAAAGTTCTTGGAATTGACATAGGCCGCGAATCCGTTTCCGCCGTGCTGGTAACAACCAGTTTGCGTGAAAACCGGATTGATGCCCATGCCCATATCCCGCTGCCCGAAGCTGACGAAGACGATAATAATATCAGGGCGGCCCTGGATTTGATGTGTGGTGAGATCGACCCCGCTGGCTGTGATTGTGTGGTTTCCATTTCCGCCGATCATTTTTCTTATCGCATTCTGCAGATTCCTTTTAAAGATGCCAAAAAAGTCCGGATGGTCCTGCCGTTTGAACTGGAGCCCACGGTGCCCTACCCGATCGATGATCTGGTTATTGATTTTATTGACCTGGAATCGGCAGGCAACAGTGATCACAGCGAAATTTTTGCGGTGGCGGTGCCGGGGACGGAACTGAGGCCCTATCTTAAATCGCTGGCCGAATTTAAAATTGATCCTGAAATGGTAACCGTCGGCGGACTGCCCTCTGCCGTGTGCCTGGCCAATCGGGCTGACCCGGGTGAGGACTGCCTGGTTTTGGAGATCGGCAATGCCGCCAGCAGCCTGTTCATTGTCAGCGACGGACGCTTGCAGCTGATCCGATCGTTTCCGACACCGGCTGAGGCCGATAATCGGGCCGGCATGCTGGGTGCCTTTGTCCGGCGCACCCTGACAGCCTATGATGAACTTTGCCAAACTGAATTTCAACCGTCCGATATCGTCGTCAGCGGCCCGGGTTTGAATGGGGCCGGGCTGGATCGTGACATCGCCCAGGTTTTGGATATTCCCGTCAATCGATTGAATTTTGCTGACCGCTTAAACATTCAATTGGACAGTGAGAACACCAATCCTTGGAACCCGGCCTTGATGGACAATGCCCTGGCCCTCGCATTAATGGCCATCGAAGGAATCAAAAGCCTGAATTTTCACAAGGGCCAATTTGCCGCGCGAAAATTCTTTGCCAAACACAAAAAAAATTGGGTGAGAACCGGTATACTCGCAGCGGCGGTCCTAACTCTTTTTTTTAGCGGCGCAATTTTGGAAAGCCATACTTTAAACCGCAAGCTCGACCGCATTGACCAACAAATAGAAGACGTTTATAAGGCGACTTTCCCGCAGGTTAAGCGCATTGTCGATCCGCATCGCGAGATGCAGGTCAAGGTGCAGCAGGTTAAAAAAAGTGCCGCCACCCAAACGACAGGCGGACCCCACATCCGCAGTATCGATATATTGAACAGTATCAGCCAACGAATTCCAGAGAGCATCAAAGTCGATGTCACGCGCATGGTCATTTCACCCGAAAACGTTCTGATTTCAGGTACTACCGACGACTTCAATTCAGTCGACGAAATTAAGGGCAACCTGGAACAAGTCGAAATCTTTGAAAAAGTAACCATCAGCTCAAGCAATCTTGACCGTTCAGGCAACGCGGTCCGCTTCGTGTTGAAGGTGGAGTTTTAACCATGTCACTGCTGGCAAAATTCAATAAACTGAACAAACGCGAACGCTACGCAATCATGCTGGGGGTTGGTGTCGCCGTCATTTTCCTGATTGCCCAGTTTATAGTTGAGCCGATTTTCAGCCAAGCGGAACAAAAAAAGCAGAAACTGCAGACAAAATCCGTTATGCTGGAGCAAATGCGACAGTGGCAGGCGGAATATAACCGCCTGACGCGCAAGGCGGACCGGTCAAAATCCCGCTTTCGCAACCGTAAAAAAGGATTTACCCTGTTCGCCTTTCTGAACCAGTTGGCCGGCGAAGCCGGAATCAAAGATCGCATCACCAACATGAAGCCGACCAAAAAGGCTCAAAAAAGCAGTCCCTACAAGCTATCGCGGGTGGAGATGAAACTGGATGCCATTACCCTGGAGCAGTTGACCAATTACCTCTACAAAGTTGAGACCTCCAAAAATATGGTCGAAATCAAAAAAATCTCGATCTCCAAAAAGGATAAAAAACAGGGGCTGATCACGGCCGTGCTGCAGGTGGAGACATTTGAAACTTAAGCCAACAAAAACGACATTATTGTACATCGCCTATATCATCGGCATTACCCTGTTTTTTCTATGGTATCTTTTCCCGTCCGATACGCTGAAGGACTACCTGGCCTATCGGTTGAGCCAGGGAAATCCCGCTGTCGCGGTTACCATCGACCGCATTAGTACCGCATTGCCGCCAGGTATCAGGCTGCATGGGGTTGACATTGCGCATCGCAATATGACGGTAATGGAGGTAGAAAGTCTTAAACTTATCCCGCGGCTGGCATCGATTTTCAGTGACACACCGGCCGTAAACTTTAAAGGCCGGGTCTATGATGGCACCGTTAGCGGTCGCGCAGAAATCAGCGATCCCACGGGAAACGGAACAAAAATCGAGGGCAACATTGCCGGGGTCCAGGTCGAGCAGATATCCGCCCTACAGCAGTTTTCTGACCATGACATTGCGGGTCGGCTGGGGGGTAATTTTGTGTTGGCCGCGGGTAAAGGAAACCCGGAACTGACAGGCAAGTTCACGATTTCCGCCTGCCGGCTTGATCTGGCCACGGCCCTGTTCAACCAGACTTCATTTGAGTTCAACAATGTCGCTGCGGATCTGGCGTTGCGCAATCGGAGCCTGGTCATCAACGAGTTCAACGCCACGGGAAGCCAATTGGATCTTAAAATCAACGGCCAAATTCGATTAAATAGAAGAAACGCCGCAAAAAACGAGCTGAATTTGACCGGAAACGTGACGCCGCACCATGTCTTTCTGGCCAAAATTGAAAAAGACATACCGGTGAGTTTACTGCGCAACAAAAAAAGCGGCAAGCGGGCAATTTCGTTTAAAATCAGGGGCACGCTGGAAGATCCAGGGTTTTCACTTAATTAATCCATATGGTCAATCGCAACTTTACCATAGCAAACTTCTTGCTCATCACGGCTGGTGCCTACCTGTGCGTGAACACTTTCTATACGTTGATAACGACACGCCTGGATTACGGTCCGACCTCCTCCCGTCCGGTTGTTTCAACCCGGACCGAGCCGACCCCGGTTCAGCAGAAAGTTGCACCGCTGTCGGCCTACAAAGCGATTACCAGCCGCAATATTTTCAACTCGAATACCGAACCGGTCACCGCAGCGCCGGAAACCGCAGCGGTGGATATCGATAAACTCAAGGAAACCGATCTGAAACTGAAGCTCTGGGGCACCGTCACGGGTCAAAACAAACGCGCCTATGCGGTCATCGAAGACACCAAGTCCCGCGAACAAAATCTCTACCGGGCCGGCGATTCCATCCAGAAAGCGGTCGTTAAATTAATTTTAAGGGAAAAAGTGGTCTTAAGCGTCGGCGATCGCGACGAAATTCTGGCCATGGAAGAAATCCGCTCAGGCAAAGGCGGCCGATCGAAGAAACGGAGTCAACGGTCCTCAAGTTCAAGCGGCTCACGAAAGCTGCCGGTTTCAAGTTATCCACGTAAAATCAGATTAAGAGGGGCTCAAATCGAAAAAGCCATGGAAAACCTGGGCCAGCTCATGGAGCAGGCCAAGCTTCGCCCGCATATGGTTGACGGTCAGCCGGCCGGGATCTCCATCACCGGGATTAAACCCAACGCTATTTTCAGGAAGATGCGCTTGCGAAACGGCGACGTGATCACCGGCCTCAACGGCGATTCGATCGAATCCGTTGAAGACGCCGTCAAGGTAGTCGAACAGCTGTCATCAGGATCCAACATTCAGCTTCAAATCAAACGACGGGGACGCGAGCAGACGCTGGATTATTCGATTGAGTAATAAAGCATGGTCTATTTTGACCTTGAGCTGAACGGAACGAAATTGTAGATTAAATATTTGGGAAATCGCATCACTCAGTATTTAAAAAGAAAGAATTTCCTAAATATAGTTATTTTGAATTTTAAATTTCATATGACAATAACATACAGCTACTCAAAACCAACGACGATAAATGAACGCTGGGTGCAGCTATAGGGCAATTTCGGCCCCAATAACCGATAACCAATAACCAGTTCCTACCCTTGGGATGCATATGAAAGTAAGCAATGTCACCACAAAATTTATCTACGTTGCGCTGGCCGCCTTGTTGATCACCGCTGCAGCGGCCCAGTCAACCTTGGCGCAGACAACCGCCAAATCGAACAAAGTCAATGGTTCAAAGCAATTTGTCTCAATTGATTTCAACAATGTGGATATCAATGTGTTTATCAAGTTCATGAGCGAATTGACGGGAACCAATTTTGTGATCGACCAGCGGGTCAAGGGCAAAGTCACGATCATATCGCCATCCAAAATTTCGCTGAATGAAGCCTACAAGGTGTTTGAATCGGTGTTGGAAGTCCATGGCTTCACGACCGTCCAATCCGGCGAAGTCGTCAAGATAATTCCGTCGCCGGATGCCCGTTCAAAAAGCATCGAAACCAAACTCAGGGAAGAGTCGTCAGCCCCCGCCGATAAGGTCGTGACCCAGCTGATTCCCCTGAGATATGCCGATCCGGTGGAAATCAAGCGCCTGTTTACCCCGATGGTTTCCAAAAGCAGCGTAATACTGGCCTACCCGCCGACCAATATTCTGATCATTACGGATGTATATTCGAACATCAAACGTCTGCTCAAAATCCTGAAAGAGATCGACATCACCGGCATCGGTCAGCAAATATCCGTCATCCCGGTGGAATATGCGGAAGCGACCAAGCTGGTCAATTTATTGACCACGGTCTTCAAGCCCAAACGCCAAAAGGGCAAGGCCGCTTCACAAAAAACCATCACCATGGTCGCAGATGAAAGAACCAATACGATTGTTATGCTGGCCAGCGAGGTCGACAGCTTGCGAATTAAAAGGCTGATCGCGATGATCGATAAAGAAACCCCGCGCGGCAAGGGCAGTATCCATGTCTACTATTGCAAGCATGCCACCGCCGAAGAGCTGGCCAAGGTCCTGCAGGATCTGCCGACCCAGCAAACGGGGGCCAAAGCGCCCAAGGCCAAAGCGCCCTCGGTGGTGGCCGGCAAGGTTAGAATTTCCGCCGACAAGGCCACTAACAGCCTGATTATAATGGCCGACAAAGAAGACTACAATGTCCTGGTCGATGTCATCGAGAAACTGGATATTCCCAGATCCATGGTGTATATCGAATCGCTGATCATGGAAGTCGATATGTCCACCAGCTTTAATATCGGCGTCGATTGGCAGGCTTTTGGCCAGGGATCGATCGACGGCAAGGAAACCGTGTTCGGCGGCGGGTTCCGAAATGGTTTTGTCCGACCGGAAGAACTGCTGCAGGGGGGGCTGACCGTGGGCTTGCTGACCGAACAGATCGAAATCGCCGGGATTCCCATTTCCAATATATCCGCCATTATCAATGCCGTTAAAACCGATGATGACTTCCGCATCCTGTCAACGCCCCAGATTCTGACCACCGACAACGAGGAGGCCCGCATCACGGTCGGAGAAAACCGGCCGTTCCAAACACGGTCCACCACCGATGTGTCGGGAGGTACGTTTGAATCATTCGAATATCGGGACGTCGGTAAAATATTGAAAATTACTCCCCATGTCACCGAGGATCGTCTGGTGCGCATGCAGATAAACCTGGAAGTAACGGCCATCGATCAGCAGGCCACCCTGACGACCTCATCCACCCTGCCGGTGACGTTGAAACGCACGGTGGACACCACCGTGATCATCAAGGACCAGCAAACCGTCGTGATCGGGGGCCTGATTGACGATACGACAACCGAAAGCGAAAATAAGGTGCCCGTACTGGGCGATATGCCGCTGCTGGGCTGGCTGTTTAAGAGCCGCGGCGAGGAAACCGTCAAAACCAATCTTTACGTATTTTTGACTCCCAGGGTTATCAAAAACCCGGGCGAAGCGGCGGGCATATTCCAACAAAAAAAGAAGCAGCTTGACACGATAAAAGAGGGCGAGATTAAATATTATGAAAAGCACTCGGAACAAGCGGAGGAATCAATATCCATCCCCGAGCCGATCCGGCAACCGAGTCGCTCAGCGCCCCGGGTAATCGAACCCCGTTAGAAATGAATAATGAATAATTACAGATCTCGTATTTTACTTTTAAAATGAGTCAACTTTTTTGGACACTAACTATGTCTATTTGCGCCAAATTGAGGGATTTAGGAATTGAGGAATTGAGGGATTAAAGTATAAAATCAATAATTTAAAAGAGATAGAATTCATTCAATTCCTAAATCCCTAAATTCCTGAATTCCTAAATTCAGGGCTCCTGACCTCGCGTAATTTCAATTGCAACTTATTGCGCGGCAAATACCAATTTCATTCGGGTGCCGGGGTAGACGTATGACTCCTGATTCATGACATCGCATAATTGTTTGAGAGCTCG
>Ga0209786_1000489_pt1 | contig 13721 bp, 13 predicted proteins | sample WorMetilvaeELBA2_FD_187405 | JGI IMG/M metagenome (GOLD analysis project Ga0209786, IMG submission 187405) | Marine gutless worms symbiont microbial communities from Max Planck institute for Marine Microbiology, Germany - Olavius ilvae ELBA.2... ...
CGAGCTCTCAAACAATTATGCGATGTCATGAATCAGGAGTCATACGTCTACCCCGGCACCCGAATGAAATTGGTATTTGCCGCGCAATAAGTTGCAATTGAAATTACGCGAGGTCAGGAGCCCTGAAATTATCAAAGGTTACATCTGAAAAATTCAGTTTCAGTTTTTCTCGGAGGATTTCGAAGATATGGAGGTAGTTGAGCAATATTCTCTGATCCCATTGTAAGCCGAGTCGGGCGGCAAAATCCATGATATCGCGCTGTTGTCCCTCTATTTCGAGAAATTCACCGAAAGGCATGCTGTCCAGGCAGAATTGGGTCTGGTTCAGCACCAGGGTTTCGCGCCATTTTTCATATACCTGTTCACGATGAAAGCCGACTGCTTCCAGAATCAAATGCATGGTGTCGAAGTCGTTGACCTCGACTTCCAACTCCTTCATAATTTTAAACTGGGTATTTCCTTGCGGTGGAGTGGATTTATAAGTCAACTTGACTTTTCGGTCACGGCGCAGGCGCAAAAGCGATTTGTTACCTTTTAAGGTCCGGCCGGGATCTTCAAACCGGACATTGCTTTCAAACATGCGCCCCCGGGATTCAGCCCCCAGTTCCAGAATGCGCCGACGGATGGCCGCAGGGTCTGCAAGATAAAATTTAATTTCAGTTTCCAGCTGGTTCATAATCGTGTCTGTCTTTGCTTGCAAATGAGGTAAGCCTGCTTATATTACGGCCTGAATTTTGCACTAAAATTGAGGATCTGTAAAGAGCGCAGCTACATTTTTTTAGGTATTCCAACCGTATTTTTTTCTTGACACCTGTTGAATAATTGTTTAGATTCGCTGATTCATTAAAACTAGGAGTGATTGAACGTGAAAAAATATACATACAGTGCGAAAAATTCGGATAATGAAGGCCGGTGGTGTGTGGTAGATGCCAGTGGCGCAGTGCTCGGCCGACTGGCCACCACGATCGCATCGCGCCTGCAGGGCAAGCACAACCCGCTATACACCCCGCATGTTGATATCGGCGATTGGATTGTCGTAATCAATGCGGACAAGGTGACGCTGACCGGCCGGAAAATGGATCAGAAAAACTACTTCCGCCACAGTGGCTATATCGGCGGGCTCAAGTCGACGACGGCCAGAGAACTAAAAGACAAACGACCCGAAGACCTGGTGCGATTCGCGGTCAAGGGCATGCTGCCGAAAAACAGGCTGGGACGCAAACAGTTTAAAAAATTAAAAGTGTATGCCGGCAATGAGCATCCTCATCAGGCACAAAATCCCGAGGTTTTGGAAATCAATTAATTTTATATATTAGGGGCAATAGATGCAGCAAGAAAACGTTTTTTATGCAACCGGCAGACGCAAAACGGCCATTTCCCGGACCTGGATAACACCGGGCAGCGGTCAGATTACCATCAACAATCTTCCGGCGGAAAAATATTTTCCCGTTGAAACCACCCGCAAGGATATGACCGAACCGTTTAAAATCACCAATACCATTGGCGATTATGATGTCAAGGCAACGGTAGTCGGCGGCGGAGTCGCCGGGCAGGCCGGCGCCGTTCGACACGGCATAACCCGGGCCCTCGTTTTAGTCAATCCCGATTTCAGGTTGGCGCTTAAAAGAGCCGGTTTCATCAAACGGGATCCCAGAGTCAAGGAAAGAAAAAAGTACGGCCAAAAAGGTGCCAGGGCCCGGTTTCAGTTTTCCAAGCGATAGAATATTTTTATTTCGTTGTCTACAAGGGAATAGGTCCAGACCTATTCCCTTTTTTTATGAAATCAATCCGTCCTTATTTCACCTCAATCCCAACCCGGATAAACCGAAAATATCAGCCACAAAAGCACTAGGCTTTTTCCTTTACGCGATCGGAAAAAGTGGCCCCAGCGGGGCAGCAATAGCGCAGATTTTTGGTATCAGGTTTCAGGTGTCAGGTTTCGGGTGTCAGAGAACCGAGGTGCTAAGTCCTGACACCTGAACACTGACACCTGAAACCTTCCGTTTCTTACAACAGGCTGTCAGATAAATGGCCCTAAGGGCCTAAAACTTGCTGACAATCACTTGTAATGCGCCTTGATTTGTGACATACCCAAATAAGTGTATCAGCCCCTGTCAGTGAAAATCAGAAGGTAGTGAAAATGACTCCCTATTTGCCGATGCAACTTACGTTGGCGCTGTTTAGCATTTTCAACTTTTTGGTTTATGAAAAAATAATATATACAAATTTTGTCTAGAAAGGGGCTGCCATTTCAGACTGGGTCGTCGTTCTTTAATCGAACATGAGTATTTCAAGTTGGAAAATTTGTATATGGAGGTAATATAATGCCGGTCAGTAAAATCGATCTTAATTCCGATGTCGGGGAAAGCTTTGGAAATTACAAACTCGGATTAGACGAAGAGGTCATCCCCTTGATCAGTTCCGCCAATATTGCCTGCGGATTTCATGCTGGTGATCCGGCGGTCATGAAACGCACGATAACCATAGCCAAAAATAATGGCGTTGCCGTCGGCGCCCATCCGGGATATCCGGATTTGATCGGTTTCGGCCGGCGTGCCATGGATGCTTCCTTAGAGGAGATCCATGATTATGTGCTCTACCAGGTTGGTGCGCTGCAGGCAATGGCCACGGCCCAAAACGTCAAGCTCCAGCATGTGAAACCCCACGGGGCGCTGTACACCATGGCGGTTCAAAATAATGACATCTGGGATGCCGTCGCCCGGGCAATTGCGGCGCTGGATCCTAATTTGATACTATTTGTCCTGGCCGGATCGAACCGTAAAGACCTGGAAGCCATTGGTGTCATGCACGGCATCCGCGTGGCCTTCGAATTTTTCGGGGACCGGGCCTACAATACCGATGGATCTCTGGTATCGCGCAAAGAGCCTGGGGCCGTGATCCACGACCACGAAGTCGTGGCCGAAAAAGTACTGAAGATGGTAAAAGAGGGCCGGGTGGTTTGCCGGGACGGCTCTGAAATCGATATGGCGGCCGACACCATCTGCGTTCATGGTGATAATCCGTCCGCCTTGGCCTTGGTTAAAAACATCAGAGAAAGCCTTGAGGCGGCGGGGGTGGAAATTGCCGCGCCGGAGACGTGTCTCTGATGCAAATTTGATTATTGAAAATTTGTGGTTTCGCTTCGCTCTGTCATATTAAATTAAATCGATAGAGCTAATTAAAAATTCAATCTGGATAATACAAAAATTCTGCGCAAACATGATTTGATTTCAATAAATAGATACTAAGCTTTTTCCGAGACTGCGCTCGGAAAAAGGGGATCCTGCGGTGCAGCTACAGCGCAATTCAAAGAATTTAGGTGTCAGGTGTCAGGTTTCGGGTGTCAGGGAACCGAGTTGCTAAATCCTGACACCTGAACACTGACACCTGAAACCTTCAGTAACCTACAACATGTTGTCAGAAAAAAGGAGCTAAGGGCCTAAACCCTATACCTTAAACCTCATGTTTTGTCATGCTCTACAATCAACCTAAATTCCGTCCCATGGGCGAACGCTCTCTCCTGGTTGAGCTAGGAGATGAAATCAGCCCCGCCATCAACCAGAGCGTCCAAGAGCTGTTTGTCGGATTAGACCTGCAGCAGCCCCGGGGAATCCTGGAACTGGTGCCCAGCTATCGCTCCCTGCTGGTGATCTGTGACCCGCTGATCGTAACCCTGGCGGAGTTGGAGCAGATCATTATCGAAATCCACGACAACCTGGATCGGTCACAACTACCGGAGCCGCGGACGGTTAAAATCCCGGTTGTATACGGTGACGATTACGGGCCGGACCTGGCGGAGGTAGCCCAATACCATCACCTGACGTCTGAAGAAGTGATCGGTTTCCACACCGAGCCGACCTATCGCGTGTACATGATCGGTTTCACTCCGGGCTACCCCTACCTGGGCGAACTGCCGGACGCGATTGCCACGCCGCGGCGCAATACCCCCCGGACCCGGGTCCCGCGGGGGTCGGTCGGAATTGCCCAAAAGCAGTCCGGCATATACTCGGTTGACAGCCCCGGTGGCTGGCAAATCATCGGTTGGACGCCCGTTCATCTATTCGATCCGCAGAGAACTCCGCCCAGTTTACTTGTCATGGGGGATCGGTTGCAATTTTATGAGATAACCGCTGAGGAGGCCGATCAATGGCAGCCGGACCTATCCTAGAAATACTGACACCGGGTGCCTTGACATCCGTGCAGGACTTGGGCCGTTACGGGCACGGACGCTACGGTGTCGCACCCAGCGGGGCATTGGATACGTTTGCCTTGCGAATTGCCAATCTTCTGGTCGGCAACCGGGAGGATCAAGCCGGCCTGGAGATAATGCTGCTGGGGCCCGGAATCAGGATCTCAGCAGACACGCTGCTTGCAGTTACCGGCGGCAACCTGTCGCCGCATCGCAACAGGCAGCCCATCGCAATGTGGCAGGCCCACAGGTTCAATAAAGATGATGTTTTAACCTTCAAATCACCCGTCAACGGTTTTCGAGCCTATATCGGCGTCGGGGGCGGGATCGGCGGCCCGTCGGTGATGGGAAGCCGGTCGACCAATCTGCCCTCCGCCTTCGGTGGATTTGAGGGGCGGCCGGTCAAAAAAGGTGATTTACTGTTGCCCGAGAGATCGTGTGATAATTTGAGCGCTGTCGGTCGCCGCTTCAGTTCCGAAGAGAATCCCCACTATCCGAATGAATGGAAGATACGGGTGATCTGGGGGCCCCAAGATGATCAATTCCCGGCCGAGAGCCGCAACCTTTTTATAAATGCTTCCTACAAAATGTCACCCAAGTCCGATCGGACCGGCATTCGGCTGCAAGGACCGGTAATCGAGCGCCGAACCGATATTGCAGAATCCATAATTTCGGAAGGCGTAATCGCGGGGTCAATCCAGATTCCGGGTGACGGCAAACCCATTATCATCCTTGGTGAAACGGTAACCGGCGGATACCGCAAAATAGCGACCGTGATTGCGGCAGATCTGCCGTTGCTGGCCCAGATCAAACCCGGCGACGACCTGCAATTTGAAGCTGTTTCCGAAAAAAGTGCCTATCGCGTCCTGCACGACATGGAAGACCGCATCAGACGCTTTAAAGAAGGGCTATCCGCTTAGCCGCCTTTGCCGGCATTGCATCTCGAACTGCCGAACGCGGACTTGATGTCGCTGCGTTCCATCCTTATTGTAATTGAAAGAACTCCGCTCAGCGGCGCCATAGCCTGTTGGGCATACGGCGGAAAACCTTCAATCCCCTAACGTCATGTGATCAGAGAAAAGGCCCGAAACGCCCGACTCGGATCATTTACTTCACCTGTAAATCAGCTTGAACACCGAGCAAAGGAGGAAACAATGGATGTCGATGGCTATAAACTATTTATCGATGGACAGTGGGTCGACAAGGATCAAACCTTTTCCGATTTCAACCCGGCCACCGGTGACATCTGGGCTGAAATCCCCAATGGGACCCGCGCGGATGCCGGCCGGGCAATCGCGGCCGCCGCGGCAGCGCAGGCTGATTGGGCGGCATTGACCCATGCACAACGGGCCGGGTACCTTCTAAAAGCGGCCGATATCCTGGAAAAGCGCCAGCAGGATTTTGCCGATGCCCTGATCGATGAGGGTGGATCATGGATCGGCAAAGGCATGTTCGAAAGCGGGTATGTTCCCGGCCTTTTGCGCACCGCGGCCGCTGCGGCCTACCAGGTGACCGGGGAAATTCTGCCTTCCGATCACGGCAAGGTCAGCATGGTGGTCCGACAGCCCCTGGGGGTCGTGTCGGTCATATCCCCCTGGAATTTTCCCTTGCTGCTATCGGCGCGCGGGCTGGCCTTTGCGATGGCGGTCGGCAACACGGTTGTGCTGAAGCCATCGGAGGAAACACCCGTAGCGGGCGGTTTGTTGATTGCCGAGCTGTTTGCTGAGGCCGATCTGCCGCCGGGCGTATTCAACGTGGTGAGCTGTTCCCGCGACAATGTCGCCGAGGTCGGTGATGAACTGATCACCAACCCCCGGGTGGGGGGCATCAGTTTCACCGGGTCGACCGCCGTCGGCCGTCAGGTGGCTTCCAAGGCCGGCATGATGCTCAAAAAAGCCTGTGTCGAACTGGGCGGCAAGGATTCGCTGATTATTCTCGAAGACGCCGACATGGAACTGGCGCTGAATGCCGCGTCTTTCGGCACCTTCATGCATCAGGGGCAAATTTGCATGTCCGTGGAAAAAATCATCGTCGATGAATCCCTCGCCGTTGAGTTTACCGAGCGTTTTGTGGCCAAGGTCAAAACCTTCAACGTCGGTGATCCGCGTGAAATGCCCAATATCATCGGACCGATCATCAACCAGCGCCAGCTGGATAAGATTCACGGCCAGGTTACCGCTGCCGTCGATCAGGGCGCTGAACTGCTGACGGGGGGCACTTACGAAGGCTTGTTCTACCAGCCGACGGTGCTGACCGGTGTCACCCCCGAGATGAGCGTCTATCAGGAAGAAACATTCGGCCCGGTGGCGCCGATTATTGCGGTCAAGGGGGTGGATGAAGCCGTGGCCGTGGCCAATGATTCCGAATACGGCCTGTCAGCCGGTATTATTACGCGGGACGAAGAAAAAGGACTTGCAGTGGCCAACCGCCTGCACACGGGCATGGCCCACGTCAATGACAGCTCCGTGAATGACGAGCCCCATGTGCCGTTTGGGGGCATGAAAAACAGCGGCATCGGCCGCCACGGCGGCAAAGCGTCCATCGAAACCTTTACTGAATTGCGCTGGCTGACCCTGGAGCGAGGAGGGCGACATTATCCGCCGCCGTTTGTGGTTGCTGCCCAGGGGTGATGAATTCTTATATGAAACATCTATATTAACCCCAAAACAGGGTATATAAATCGTGCTTGTTGTCATATTCGTCCTCGTCCTCGATGCTGAAAGGGGCTCAACGGCTTCGAGGACGAGCACGAGGACGAGTACGAAACGAAAGATGTATTCGTGTGCAAATTCATGAAATGACGAATGATTGAACCGCTTCACCAAACCATTTATTCGATTATCTGAAAAGATCAAGCTAAAGTGGGTGTGGGAGCGGCTTGCAGTCACGGCCATTTAAACTCGCGGCTGCAAGCCGCTCCCACATCGCCGCACAAGAATCTTTTATGGTAACATGAGCTTTCAAGATAAGTTTAATCTTTTTTAACGGATCGTTCGACACAAAAGCTCTCGGCAGGCACAGCACATTGATCGATGTTGGACGTTCGATGCTTACAGTCCGCCCCCGGTGGGTTCGACGTTAATTAGTTTCCTTTCCGATGAGACTGGACGACCACTGCCCGCGGCCGTTCTCGTATGAGACGACGCTTGGTCCGGGCTCGGACCCTTTACTTCCCTCAAAGTCCGCCAAACTCTAACTTTGTATTTCACCACGCAAAGCCATATTAAAAACTATTGAAAAAACCGCCGGCAAGTATTATAAACTTGGCCGGGCTGATTAATAGTGACTGGAATAATAATTAGTTCGTCCGGTTCAGCATCAAAAGCAAAAAATATGAATTATAGATATCTCAATAGAAGGAGGGATGAATAGATGAAAGAATATATAATTGCCGCAGCCGCAATTTTTCTGCTCAGCATTCCTGCTTATGCCGACTATGAATGCGATAGCAAGTACCATAGCAAGATTAAAAAGCTAAACAGTCTCTCTGTAACAGAGATGTCAGAAAAAAGTAAAGAGAAGTATGTCGAGGGGCTCGAAAAAGCCTATCAGCTTTGTAAGGAAGGCAAGAAAGACCAGGCATCAGCGATTCTAGAAGAGTTGAGAGAGGATAAAGACTTCGATTCGGTATTTTCGACCCACGACGGTAATTAGCAGCGAATTCGGGGATTAAGGTATTAGATTCCCAAAAATGCTTCTCTGAACATATCGCTTTCAAGCAGTTGACTGCCGGAGCCTTCACCGACGATTCTGCCGGTTTGCAGAACATACGCGCGATCAGCCAGATCGAGGGCTTCGCGCACATTTTGTTCCACCAGTAAAATGGTGATGCCTTCTTCCTTGAGTTTGCGGACCGTATCCAGCACCTCGTCCACCAGCAGGGGCGCCAATCCCAGTGAAGGCTCATCAAGCATCAGGATCCGGGGGCGTGACATCAGACCACGTCCGATGGCGACCATCTGCTGCTCGCCGCCGGACAGGGTCGAGGCCGGCTGTTGGCGGCGTTCTTTGAGTTTTGGGAAAAGGTTGTAGGTGAACTGCAGGTTTTGCTGAACCTGCTGGTTGTCATCCAGAACATAGGCGCCCAAAACGAGGTTTTCTTCAACGGACAGGGGACCGAAAAGCATTTTCTCCTCGGGAACGCAGACGATACCCAGGCGCACAATGGCTTCGGTTTGGAGTTTCTGGATTTCACTTCCCTCAAACAAAATGCGGCCTTCAAAGGCTTGCTGGGTGCCCATCACGGCCCGCAACAGGGTGGACTTGCCGGCCCCGTTGGCGCCCAGTACACTGACCGTCTCCCCCGGATTTACCTGCAGCGAAATACCCTGCAACACCGGCAGGCCGGAGTAGCGGACTTTGATATTCTGGATATCTATAATTGGTTGACTCATCAAAATTGTCTCCACTTCGGTATCATCAAACAATTTTGGGAAACAGGGAGGTATATTAAGCGGTATAGCACCCTATGTCCATGTATCGACATTTAAAATCACAAATTACAAGCACCAAATTACAAATAAATCTCAAAATCCAATACCCAATGACCAAAACAACGAGTTTGGGATTTTGAATTTTGGTTATTGTTATTTGTTTGTTATTTGATATTTGGGATTTGTTATTTTCATTTCTGCAGTATTCAATCCCCGAGACTACTGCTAAGATCCTGTCAGCATCATAAAAGCATGTGATGGTTATCCTAAATCTTGTGCATGTTCCTCCACATAGCGTTCGCCCAGATAGGCCTTGATCACCGCGGGATTCTTGGCAATGTCGCCGGGGCTGCCTTCAGCGATTTTCTGGCCGGAATCCAGCACAATCACCCGATCGCTGATGTTCATCACCAGTTCCATGACATGCTCGATCAGCATGACGGTGATTCCAAGATCATAGTGAATGTGTTTGATGCTGGCCAGGATTTCTTCGATTTCGCTGGGATTCAAACCGGCGGCAACTTCGTCCAGCAGCAGCATTTTCGGGTCGGTCCCCAGAGCGGTGGCCATGGTCACCCGCTTTTGGGCCGCCACCGGCAATTCGCTGACCAGGTAATCCGCAGCTTCCTTCAGTTTCAGAAAATCCAGTATTTCTTCGGCGCGGGTTTTGGCCCGGGCTCGGGAGCGGGTGCGCATGAAACAGCCGACCATCACATTGTCGGCCACGTTCAGATCACCGGAAGCCGTATAAACCTGAAACGTGCGTGCCAATCCACGTCGTGCGACCTCGTTTGCTTTTAATTCAGTGATATCCTCGCCGGCAAACATTATCCGGCCGTCGGTTACCGGGTGCAGGCCGGAAATGCAGTTGAACAACGTGGTTTTACCGGCCCCATTGGGCCCGATCAATCCCACCAGTTCCCCTTTATCCATGGCGAAGGAAACATCGCTGTTGGCCCTTAATCCGCCGAAATCTTTGGTGACGTTATGAACTTCCAGTAGTGCCATTAGTTTCGTCTCCTCCGGCGAATCTTTTCGACGATGCCCCAGATGCCCCGGGGTTCGAATGCCGACACTAACATGATAATAATCGCATAGATAATGATGTCGATGCCGACCAGGCCGGCCGTGGCCCCCAGCCATTCTTTGAGATAGCTTTTGAGGGGAATCAAGATGCCGGCGCCGATGATCGGCCCCCATAGCGAGCCGGCACCGCCCAGCATGGCCATCAGGGCAATCAAAATCGAAATGGGCAGGCTCATGGTATCTTCCGGTTCGATATTTTTGATATAGCAGGCGTGAAATGACCCCATGACACTGACAAATGCCGTCGCAATGGCATAGGTCTTGACTTTGGCCAGGTGTACATTGATGCCCAGGGAGCGGGCCACGTCTTCATTGTCCTTGATACATCTTAGCTGAAATCCCAAGCGGGATTTGCGAAACCAGTTGATGTAAAGCAGACCGATCAGGAAAAAACCCAGCAGGACGTAATAGTAGTAGATATCTTCCTTGAAAATGAGCCTTAAAAAATCAGGCGGATGATACTTGATGGGGGATATTTCCAGTCCCCTGGCAGCGCCCACAAAATCCCAGACCTCGAAAAGATCCTTGAGCACCAGGGAGGTGGCAATGGTGGCAATGGCAAAATAGTGCCCCTTTAGCCGGAACAGCGGGTAGCCGATGATAAATGACCACCCCACCGCCAGGCACATCCCAATCGGCATGGATACCCAGAACGGAATGTCCCAGTATATCAGCATGACAGCAGTGGTATAGGCCCCGATCCCCACGTATTGGGCCTTGCCCAGATCGACCTGGCCGCCATAGCCCCCGATGGTGTTCCAACCCATGCCGTAAAGGGAAAACATCATAAACTGGATCATGGTGGCCATGGCAAAAGACGAAAAATCAAACACCGGAAATGCCAGCAGGAAAAAGAGCACTAAAGCGGCCACAATCAGATCGATACGGGGGAAATCTGAAAAATCGAGCGCGTTTTTTATTGCTTCCATCCGAACAACCCCCTGGGCCTGAGCACCACAATCAAAAAGTAAGCCACATAGACCCACATGTACTTAAACGAAGTCATGGGTACATTCATCATCCAATCCGAATCGAACGTGTATGAAAAGAAATCCCAGAATCCCGGAATTTCGGTGATCATGCCCACCACCAGTCCGGCAAAAAATGCCCCCGGCACGCTGCCGAATCCACCCAAAGCCACGATCGCAAAGGCGAGCATCGTAAACAACAAACCGATGAAGGGGTTTACCGACCAGAAGTTGACGATCAGCGCACCGGCGATGGTCACCGTCGCTCCGCCTATGCCCCAGGCCAGGGCATTCATCTTTTCGGTGGGGATTCCCATGTAGCGGGCGCCCTGGGCATTTAAAGAAGTGGCGGTTAAGGCTTTGCCCATTTTCGTTCGATTCATCAGCAGCCAGATTCCCCAAAATGCCAGCACCGACAATCCCGCGGCCGCCAGTTTGGTGGCCGGGATGATTATGCCCATACCGATGTCAAAGCTTTTGTCGACCAGCAGTCCGTGATGCAGGGCCCGGTCTTCCGCGCCGAAAATCAACAGGGCCAGGTTTCTTAAAAACAGCATCAGGCCGAAGGTTCCCAGAAGCTGGGCAATCATGGGGCCGCGCAGCAGGAATTTGACAAAGCCGGTATAACAGATTATTCCAAGCACAAAGCCCACCACGGCGGCGGCCGGCAGGGTCAACAATGGATCCAATCCGGTGGCCTGGGCCGTCAACAGACCGGTGTACATGCCGATCATGAGAAATTCACCATGGGCAAAATTGACGATATCCATCACCCCGAAAATGATCGTCAGCCCCAGGGCCACCATGGCCAGCACCATGCCGAACAGCAGTCCGGCAACGATTGAACTTAGCAGGATGTCCATAAAGAAGTGCCTAAAATATGAAAATGACTAAAATGACTAAAATTGTAAATGATTGAAAAGCCAAATTGCACCGGGAAGTATTGGAGTGATGGAGCAATGGTCTTTTTCAATACTCCAATACTCCAACACTCCAATACTCCAATAAAAGTGAATAGATTCCCGCTCCATCCCTCTAAATGTAGAAGGATGGAGGACGGGATATGATCTCACATTTCAGTTAGAACTGGGGGAAGGGGTAGATCATGTCGGCTGAGGCGACGTCAAACGGATAAACGATTTCCAGACTGATTTTACCGTCGGCCCCTTTCTGGTACTGACCGATAAGTCCTGAACCCAGTACGTTTTGGCCGATTTCATCGCCTGAAGAGGAAAATTCAATACCGGCCCAGGGAACGACCAGCTCCTCACCCGGAATATGAAGCTTGTTGGCCGCTTGCTGAATGTCAGCCGGTTTGGTGGAGCCGGCGCTTTCGAGTACGTGAACCCAGGTTTGCAAGCCGGTAAACGCGCGGGCCGAGGCGCCACCCAGGTCATTGCCGGTTTTTTCTTTATACAATACATTGACCTGACCGGAGACCTTTTTGAGTTCAGCCACCTTGGGCAGAAATACGGTCCGGGTCATGATACCGATTATCGAATCTCCCAGGGTATCACGAAATTCCGGTTTTTCGAAACCGGCATCCTGACCCCAGATGATCTTGGGTTTAACTTTTTGGGCGCGCAGGGTTTTGACCATCAATATCGCATCGGAGGTATAGGATGCAAACAACATGGCTCCCGGCCGGGCTGCTTTCAATGAGCGAACTTCGCTGGACAGATCCGGCGATTCCTTGGCGTACAGCATCGCCTTGCGCACTTTGAATCCGTACTGCTTGGCCCAATCCTGGATCATCAAGGAAACATTGGAGCCCCATTCGGTTTTTTCACAGGCCGAAGCAATGGTATTGAGTTCTGCGGCCGGTACCGCTTTCACCCCCCTGACCTTGCCTTCCTTCAGGCCCTGGAGCAGATCAAAGAGGTCCTTGGTGAACCATTTGTCATGGGGCGTTGTGCGCCAAAACCATTTAAAGCCCCGGGTGGTCAACGGCGGCGAGGTTGAGGTGCCGTTTATCATCGGAATGCCATGCTGCTCGGCGACGGCACTGACGGTTTTGGTCACGGAGCTGAAGTAGCAGCCCAGGATACCGTCAACTTTATCATCCAGGATCAGCTTTTTGGCCAGGTCGGCGCCCAGGGTGGGATTGCCTTCGTGGTCCTTGAAAATCAGCTCGATTTTGGCGCCCCCCAGGGCTTTGATACCGGCGTTTTTGGCCATGGTCATATCAACGTCAGGCATGGCGTTATTGGCGATCTGGGCCGCCAGTTCCGCACCGGCCCTCAGTTCACGGCCGGCCGCGGCCGCACCACCCGTCAGGGGGTAGATGACACCGATTTTAATCGTCTTTTGAGCCAGGACCCCCGCCGGGAACATCATCCCGACAACCAGCATCAGAGTCAACGCGCATAATCCGTATCTCAACATTCTTTTCATTGTGAATCCTCCTTTCAAATTTTATTGGCACCTGAATTAATACGTGGATGTGAATTTATGATTCGGATTCAGAAACCTTAAAGGAATCAGTCCGCCCTGTCAAGTTGTTGGATTAAAATATTACGGTTTTATAGCCCGAAAGAAGGTAATCCGTCGCGGGAATTTTAATTTCTAAATTGCGAAGTATTGGAGTACTGGAGTGTTGGAGTATTGGGTGCTGGGTATTGGGTATTCGGTATTCGGTATTGGGTATTGGGTATTCGGTATTGGGTATTGGGTATTGGGTATTCGGTATTGGGTATTCGGTATTGGGTATTCGGTATTGGGTATTCGGTATTGGGTATTCAATCTTCAATCTTCAATTCCGGCTTTTCCGGGTTAGACAGTTATCAATTCGGTTTTGCGCAATAAGCGCAAAATATTTTTCAGTTTCTTTGTAAACCTTTGGTATACAGGTGTTTACGAAGATAAATTTTGGCGTCAACTTATTATTAAATCGGCGGTTAAATAAAGTATCTTTTAGTTAGTGTTCGAACGGGTATCCAGAACTCTTTGATATTGCTGATTAATATCGCATAAAAGGAAAACGAAGATTTTCCAGTTTAATGCATTTTTTACTTGCATTAAAAACTCGTAAACGGTAGTTATCTT